>Ga0049084_10000696_pt1 | contig 13252 bp, 13 predicted proteins | sample GreLakmeON33MSRF_FD_66720 | JGI IMG/M metagenome (GOLD analysis project Ga0049084, IMG submission 66720) | Freshwater lentic microbial communities from great Laurentian Lakes, MI, USA - Great Lakes metaG ON33MSRF | ecosystem: Environmental > Aquatic > Freshwater > Lake | place: Great Lakes... | reverse complement strand
CGAACTGTTTCGGTGAGGGGTCAAAATCCAGAATGCCGTGGTTCGTCGCCCAGGCGATGCTGATGATCCCGTTGGGCGGCTGGGGAAAACTGAACGTGTAGTTGGTGCTGTTCGAGCCGCCCAGGCCGGTCGCCGGGACGCCGTTCACGAGGAGGTCGGAGGCGTTCACGTTGCTCACGGCCTCGCTGAAGATGACCGTGAGGTTCGTCAGGAAAAACACGATGGTCTCCGGCGGTTGAAACTCAATCGTCGGGCCGGGGTCGAGAATGGCGGCGTTTACCTGGAAGCGGGTCATGCAAAAGTTGCCGTTCTCGGAGGCGCGTCCGGGACCGCTGAACGGCAGCGAGGGGTCTTCCAACACCTCTAGGCGGAAACCGGTGATGCCGGTGTTGGTGGTCAAAACTTGCACGGTGTAAATGTCGTTCGTGGGGTTGAACCCCCCGGCCAAAATGGAGCGGTCGGGCTGTTCCGTGAGCGTCGTGCCGTTGGCCGACCGGATCAGGACGGGGTCGAGCACGATCCAGTTGGCGGTGACATCGCCGCCCGTGACCAGTCCATCGGCAAAAGTGCTCCGCGGGTCGGTGGTCAGCGAAAGGCGAATGCGTCCCAGGTTCTGATAAGGCCCGATGAGCTGGGTCTGGCTGATGGTGAACGTGAGCACCGTGCCGTTGTAAAAGCCCAGGTCGTTGACCGTCTCGAAGGCGGCGGTCTGCGCCACAATGTTGGGATAGATGGCCCAGCCGGGAAAGATCGGCGCGTTGCTGCCGATGGTGTTGGCGATGCTGAAATTGCCAAACGCCGACTGCGAGAAAGTCGCCGTGGCCTGTTGCAACGGCACGTCCGGCCCAATGGGCGGCAGCACCGTCAGGGTCGCGACCTGGCTGGTCACGGAGCCGAACTGGTTGGCCACGATGACACGATAGCCGCCGGCCTGGGCAGGCTGGACGTTGGTGAAAGAGAGGGCGGAGTTGGTGGCATTGGTGAGCGATGCGCCGTTGAAGGTCCACTGGTAGGCCAGCGGCGGAGTTCCCTGGGCGGCCACACTGAAAGCCACCGTGACGCCGGGGTAAACAGTCACTCCCTGCGGCTGGGAGGTGATCGACGGACTGACATTGGTGGGACCGGCGCCGGCGGGGGCGGCGTTCACCTGAAAATGGGTTAAAACGAAATTGCCGCTCTCCGCCCTTCGGCCAGGACCGCTGAACGGGAGCGTGGCGTCTTCCATCACCTCCAGGCGAAAGCCGGTGATCCCCGTGGCCGAGGTGACCGCTTGCACCGTGTAGGTCTCATTCGTGGGATTGGGGCCACCGGCCAATATGGAAAGATCGGGCAGTTCACTGAGCGTCGCGCCGTTGGCGGCCAAAAAAATGTCCGGATCAAGCACCGTCCAGTTGGCCGTGACATCGCCTCCGGAGGTCAGACCGTCGGCGAAAGTGTCCCGGGAGTCCGTCGTCAACGAGAGCCGGAACCTTCCCAAATTATGATAAGGATCAACGTGGGTGTGGCTTAAGGTGAACGTGAGGATCGTGCCATTGGAGAAGCCGAGATTGTTGACCGTCTCAAAGGCCGCCGTCTGGGCAATGATGTTCGGAGCGATGGCCCAACCGGGATAAACCGGCGCGCCACTCCCCACGATGTGCGCAATGGTGAATCCTCCACCCTGTGAAAACGTGGCGGTCGGCTGCTGCAATGGCACGTCCGATCCATTCACCGGCGTAATCACCGTCAGCGTCGCGACCCCGCTCGTCGCGGTGTAACTGAGGTTGCTGGCCACGTTGGCCGCCACCACCGAGAACTGCGCGCCGCTGTCCGACACCTGCGCGTATCCCAGCGTGTGGCTGGCATTGGTCGCACCAGCGATCGGGCCGGCCCCGCGATACCATTGAAAAGTGTAAGGAGCCTGACCGCTGACCCCGACGGTAAACGTGGCTGACTGACTCTCGAAGACGGTCAGGTTCTGCGGTTGACTCGAGATGCTGACCGCGAGTTCCGGCGCGACACCGGCGAAAACTAAAAAATTGTCGATCTGATTGTCCGTGTCCGGGGTGAGGGATCCATTGTCATCGGCGAACAGCAGATAAAGCGGGCTGCTGACATTCCATGACGCCGTCAGGGCCGCATTTGCGTTGACCAGCCCGGCGGCCGTCCCCGACCAGGTCGGAACGTGGGTCCAACTGCCGGCCGCGCCCGTCAGGCTGTAATAAACGCGGACTCCGTTCACCTCTTCCGCGATGATGGCGGACTGGGCGAGGGTGTAGCTGAGACTGATGCTGTTGGCGCTGGCTCCGGAGTTGTTGAGCAACGTCGCCATGATGACGGTCATTTTCACACCGGTCGGTCTGGTTTGCAGATTCTTGCCGGTGTCGTTGTAGCTGGCGTCACTAAAGGGGGCTGGCGGAGTTCCAGTCTGGAGCGGCAGTTGCCCGGTGATGCTGCCGAAAGTCAAGGCCGCCACCGCCGCATTCAGGCCGGCGGCATCGATTATATCGGATGCAATCCCGAGCAAGACCGTCGTGGCGAAATCCGCCGCCGCCGGCTGCGAACTGAAATCATTGGCATAACCCCCGGGACCGACGGACGCCGCGCGCACACCCGGCACGGCCAGCAGCAGCGCCAGCACCAGACCCATCCAGCCGATGGGATCTGACCGGGACGCCGGGACGAAAATGTTTACCTTCATGGCGTGGACAATTTTAGCTCTCGCCGTTTCTTCATGATTTCTGGGGCAATTCTTCCCTGTCCGGCCGGGGCCTGCAAGATTTTATCCCGAATTCCGAAGCTGGCCGAACAGAACAAAAGAAAAGACCAAGAGGGACTTCCACCTTTGAGCCACGACTGATTTCGCGCGGACAATCTTCCCGGCACTCTTTCTCTTTTCGTTCTCTTTCGATTTTTTCGGCAACTCCATTTCGGATTTCTGGCTGGCCCGTCTGCCCACCCCGTCCACCCGGCCCGGCCCGGAAAAAACACCGCGCAAAAAACAACACGCCGCTTTACACCTTCGCGCGGCCTGATTATTCTGCGAACATGTCAACCGAATTTGATGCTTCGGAGTTTGTCGATAAGGATTTTGAAACCGCCCGCCAGACTCGTTTTCAGACGGCCACCGTTATGAGCGCACCCGCACCCCTGCCCGGCGACGCCTCCCGCGCGCCCACCCGTGAAGAAGTCGATGCCCAAGTCGGCGACAAACAGCAGCAGCTTGCCGACCTGAAGCGCGCCCAGACCGAACTCGAGCGCGAGCGCGCCGCCCTCGAGGAAACGCGCCGCCGCCAACTCGAGCTTTCCACCGGCCGCCAGGAGATGACCCACCAACTCACCCGCGGCGTCGGCCTGCTCGAAGAAGCCGAGTTCGCCGCCCGTCGCGATGCCGAACAGATGGCCAAGTCCCTCGCCGATCTCCGCGGTGCGCTGGAAAAAGTCAACGCTATCCAGGACAACACCTGGACGAGCGACAATTTCCAGACCGAACTGACCCGCGCCAGCACCGTCGTCGAAAACGCCCGGCTCGAGTGGAACTCCGCCCGGCTGAAATTCCCCGTGCTTTCCGGCCCCGCGCTGACGGAGCCGGCAGCCGCGTCTACTTCGCCGGCGCCAGCCCTGCTCGCGGGAAAAAACTTTTCCGAGCTGTGCCGGATCGGCTTCGCCCTCACCTGGCCCATCGCGCTCGGCGCCCTCGCCATTTTCCTCGTCCTGCTCCTGCGCCACTGAGGTCCGGCCATGGGATTGTTCAAGAAAAAAACCGATCCCATTTCCGACCGCGCGCAGGAACTGACCGGCCAAATCCAAGCCCTCAAGGCCCAGATCCGGCAGTTGAACGAGCAGGCCGCCCAGCCGCAGCCGCGCCTCCGCTCCACCGCCCGGCCCGGCGGCCCCGCCCCTGCGCCGGCCGTGTCCGCGCGCGAGCCAATTTTCGAAAACGTCAACCAAAGCCACTTGAAAGCGCCGCCCGAAAGCGCCGGCCCGCAGCACTTCAACGAACTGGGCATCCGTAAATACGACCTCGCCGCCGCGTGGGAACGGTTGAAAAATAATTTTCGCGGCCCCTCCGCGTCGAATCCCAAACTGGTGAACTACCTCGCCGCCGGCAGCATCCAGGGCCTGCGCCCGCTGCGCTACGAGAAGCGCGTCGCACGGAATCGTTTCCTAGTGTTCGTCGTCGTGCTCTTTCTTCTCCTTTGGGGCCTCATCTATTATTTCTTCCGCCGTTGATTGATGTCCTCATCCTTTTCCATGAACTTCATGGCCATTCTCGCCGGAGCAATCATCATCATCGCCGTCGCGCTCGTCTTCATTTTCTGGCGGCCCGGTAAATGACCCGCGCCGTGCCCATCGCCGTTTCCGCCGGCGTCTTCCTCGCGCATTTTTCGGAGCACGGCCTGGCCTGGCTCGAATTTCCCGGCGCGCGCCGCCGGGCGGTCGCACCAGACCAACGGGCGGCCGCGCCTCACCCGCCGCGCTCTCGAATTGGTTCTGGCCGGAAAACCTTCCGGCCAACTACCGCCGCTTGATCCCGCCGGCTCCGCTTTTCAACAGTAAGTCTGGGCCGCGCTGCGCGCCATTCCCGCCGGTGAAGTCCGCACCTACGCCGCCCGCGCCGCGCCGTCGGCAACGCCTGCCGCGCGAATCCCGTTCCGCTGCTCATCCCCTGTCATCGCGTCTTGACCAGCGGCGGCGGGCTGGGCGGCTACTCCGGCCCGCCCGGCTGGAAGCGCCGGCTCCTCGAGCAGTAAAAAAACCCCTGCCCGGCGGTCGCGTCACCAGGCCCGCGCCGCCCGGCCCGCGCTGACAATGACGTTGCCAACAAACCGTCGGACGCTTTAGGATTCGCCGTCCTGATGGCGGCTCCGCGCTCCCTCGGCGACGCATGGCTGAATACAAAGTAAAATTTGAGGTCTTTGAAGGCCCACTCGACCTGCTGCTCTACCTCATCAAGAAGGAGGAGGTGGACATCTACGAGGTCAACCTCACCAAACTCGCCTCCCAGTTCCTCGAATACATCGACGTCATGCGCCTGCTCGACCTCGAGATCGCCGGCGAATTTCTCGTGATGGCCTCCACCCTGATGTATATCAAGAGCCGCGAACTGCTCCCTGTCGATCAGCAGGTCGTGGCCGAGGGCGAGGACGAAGGCGAGGACCCGCGCTGGGAGCTGATCCGCCAGCTCGTCGAATATAAAAAATTCAAGGACGCCGCCGCGCAGTTGCAGTCGCTGGAAGCGCGCCAGGAGGATGTCTTCGCCCGCCTGCCCGCCAAGCCAGTCTTCGAGACGCCAACTCTGAAGCCAGAAGTTTCGCTCTTCGACCTGATCAACGCAGTCAACGCCATTCTGAAGCGCGTCAACCAGCCCACCGACGAGCGCGACATCTTCGAGGACAAATGGACCGTCAGCGAAAAAATCGAGTCCATCCTCAAGGTGCTGACCGAGCGGGCCACCGTGAAATTCTCCACCCTCTTCGCCGAGGCCACCAGCCGCACGGAAATCGTCGTCACCTTTCTGGCCGTGCTCGAATTGATCCGGCTCCGGCAGCTCGCCGTCATTCAAGGCGAGCAGTTCGGTGAGATCGTGCTCAACCGCACGACCCCCGAACCCACCGCACCCGCCGTCATCGCCGACCACGCCCTGTTCGAGGAGTCGGCCACACCCGGCGCCGCCACCGAAAATTCGCCCGCCACCTAAATCATGGAACTGAAACACATTCTCGAAGCCGTCCTGTTCTCGTCCCAGGATCCGCAAAGCCCAAAAGACCTGCGCGACCTGCTCAAGGCCGCCGGCGAACATTCCGAGGACGCCCGACCCTTCGTCAAAACTTCCTACGAGACCATCGTCGCCGCGCTGGAAGAACTCGTGAAAGAACACGAACAGGCCGCGCGCACCTACCGTTTGATCTGCGTCGCCGAACGCTGGCAGTTCGTCACCCAGCCCGAATTCGCCCCGTGGCTCAAGGCGCTCGTCGGCGAGAAAAGCCGTCCGCCCCGCCTCTCCCAGCCCGCACTCGAAACTCTGGCCATCATTGCCTACCGCCAGCCCGTCACCCGCGCCGAGATCGAACAGGTGCGCGGCGTCGCCGTTGATGGCGTCATGCAGACACTCCTCGAACGCGGCCTCGTCGAGCAGATCGGCCGCGCCGAAGTCGTGGGCCGCCCCTCGCTCTACGCCACCACCACCACCTTCCTCGAATACTTCGGGCTACGCGCCCTGGAAGACCTGCCCGCCGCCGACGAACTGCGCCGCATCGTCGTGAAAAAACCCGAATCGCTGCTGACCGTCGATCCCGGACTGGCCACCGCGCCGCCGGAACAGTTGGCCCTCGAAACCCCGGCCACGCCCGAACCCGCCGCGCCGCCCGCGCCGCCGCAACCGTGAACCAAACCGGATGAACATTCCCGAACACCGCAAGGCCATCGACCAGCTTGACGCGCACCTCGTCAAGCTCCTGAACGAGCGCACCCGCCACGTTCTGGAAATCGGCGCGATCAAGCTCAAGAACGGCGAGGAAATTTACGCGCCCCACCGCGAGCGGGCCGTTCTCCAGCGCATCTGCAAGGCCAACCAAGGCCCGATCACGGACGATTCGCTGCGCGCGATCTATCGCGAGGTCATGTCCAGCGCCCTCTCGCTGGAAAAGTCGATGACCATCGCCTACCTCGGGCCGGAAGCCACCTTCACCCATCAGGCCGCCATCAAACGCTTCGGCTCCAGCCTCCACTACGCCGCGCTCAAGACCATCTCCGACGTGTTCTCCGAGGTGGGCAAAAACCGCGCGGACTACGGCGTCGTGCCCGTGGAAAACTCCACCGAAGGCGTCGTCACCCACACCCTCGACATGTTCGTGGACAGCGACCTCAAGATCGTCGCGCAGATCATCCTGCCCGTGCAGCAATGCCTGATCGGCAATCTCAAACACGAACAGATCAAAAAACTTTTTGCCCACCCGCAGTCGCTGGCCCAATGCCGCGCCTGGGTGCAGCGCAAGCTTCCACACGTTGAAATCATCGAGACCAGTTCCAACGCCCGCTCGGCGGAACAGGCCGCCGCCGCCAAACAGGCCGCCGCCATCGCCGGCTCCCTCGCCGCCGAACGCTACGGCCTGGACGTTTTGGAAACCGACATCCAGGACAACGCCGTCAACGTCACCCGCTTCCTCGTCCTCGGCCGCCAGTGCAGCCCGCCCACCGGCCACGACCGCACCAGCATCATGTTCAGCATCGCTCACCAGGTCGGCGCGCTGCACCGCGCCCTCGGCGCCTTCCGCAAATACAAATTGAACATGACGAAAATCGAATCCCGCCCGAGCAAGCGCAAGGCCTGGGAATATTTCTTCTTCGTCGATTGCGACGGCCACGCGGAAGACCGCAAGGTCGCCCGCGCCATCGTCGAGCTTGGCCTGCAATGCTCCTTCGTGAAAGTTCTCGGCTCCTATCCGAACACGGAGTAGGACAAACACGTTGAGTTTTGGCGGCGGTCGATTAGCCTGTGTTCGTTGAATGAAAATGAATGCCATTGTTGAAATCAGCGAAAGCGGCGCGATGCAACTGCCACCGGAAGCGATGCGGCATGTCCAGCCGCACACGGCCTACGAGGTGACGACCGAGGATGCCCGGTTGATTCTGGCTCCACTGAACACACCAAAGCCTGCGCCGTCCGACCGCACGCCGGCCGAGCGGGCCGAGTCCTTCCGGCAATGGGCGGACGCCCTGCCCAAACGCCGCGAACCACTCTTGCCGGACGAGTCCTTGCGCCGGGAAAACATTTACGATTGATGGCCTGGCTGCTGGACACCAATCTCCCGCTCCGGTTTTGTGACACCGACTCGCCGGCTCATGCGCCCGCCCTGCGGGCCGTGCAGCGTTTGTTTGAGCGCAACGAGCCGATGCATCTGACCGCGCAAAATTTCACCGAATTCTGGTCGGTGGCGACACGGTCACCCGAATTTAACGGGTTCGGCTGGACACCGGAAATGACCCGCCACCAGATCGGGCAGTTTCAATCGCAATTTCTTTTCCTGCCGGATTCATCGGAAATCTTTCCACGCTGGCTGCATCTGGTCAGTTCCCTGACCATCAAAGGACGAAAAGTTCACGACGCCCGTCTGGTCGCCGTCATGGAAATCCACCGCGTCACTCATTTGCTGACCTTCAATACCGGTGATTTCAAATTTTTTCCCAACCTCCTGCTGGTGCATCCCGATGAAATTCTTGAAACAAAATAGAAACCACCTCGCCCGTGCCCGTGCCGTGTTCGACATCGAGTTGGCCGCGCTCAAGGCCGTGCGCGCGCAGCTCGACACGTCCTTTGACCGCGCGGTGGAACTGATTGTCGCGGCCTTGCGGCAACGCGGCAAAATCATCGTCGTCGGCATTGGCAAGTCCGGCAACATCGGACAAAAAATCGCCGCCACCCTCACCAGCACCGGCTCGACCAGCGTCCCGCTCAACAGCGTGGACGCGCTCCATGGCGATCTCGGTGTGGTCAACGACGGTGACGTGATCCTTGCGCTCAGTTACTCCGGTGAATCCGAGGAACTGCTCAATCTCCTGCCGGCGTTCAAGCGGTTCTCCGTGAAAATTATTTCCTTCACCGGCGCGCTTCGTTCCTCGCTCGCCCGTCACAGCGACGTGGTGTTGAACGCCCGCGTGCCGAAGGAGGCCTGCCCGTTCAATCTCGCGCCCACCGCCAGCACCACCGCCATGCTCGTCCTTGGTGACGCGCTGGCGATGGCGGTGCTGCAGGCGCGCGGTTTCACGGAAAAAGATTTCGCGCGTCACCATCCCAGCGGCGCGATCGGCCGCGCGCTGCTCCTGCAGGTGCGCGACATCATGCGCACCGGCAAGCGCAACGCCGTGGCCCCGGAAAAACTCCCGGTCAAGGACGCGCTGCTGGTGATGACCCGCGCGAAATCCGGCAGCCTCAGCGTGGTCAACGCGCGCGGCAAACTCAGCGGCGTCTTCACCGACGGCGATTTCCGCCGCCGCATGGCGTCCGATCACGATCTGCTCGCCCAGCCGCTGGCCCGCGTCATGACGCGCCGCCCGATCTGCATCCGCGAAACCGCGCTGGCTGTCGAGGCCCTGAAAATTTTCAACAAACGCAACATCGACGACCTGATCGTGGTCAACGCGAAAAACGAACCCGTGGGCCTCGTCGATTCCCAGGATTTGCCGAAACTGAAACTCATGTAGCCCGAAAAATCATGCGCGCCCCACTACTCCTTCTCACCCTGGTCCTTGCCTTCACCATGGCCACCAAAAAAACCTCCGCCCAGCCTGCGGGCCAGTCGGTCCAGAAGCTGGATGTCAAAATCACCCGCACCGTCACCACGCATTTCCTGCTCGCGCTGCCGAAAGATTACGACGCCAAGGCCGCCAAGCGCTGGCCGTTGATGATGTTTCTGCATGGCGCGGGCGAACGCGGCGCGGACTTGAGCAAGGTCGCCATTCACGGCCCGCCGAAGCTCGTCGCCGCCGGCCAGGAGCTGCCGTTCATCATCGTCTCGCCGCAATGCCCCGGCGGGGAACGCTGGTCGGACGACACGCTGCTGGCGCTGCTCGACAGCGTGAGCACGCAGCACCACGTGGACACGAACCGAATTTATCTGACCGGCCTGAGCATGGGCGGTTTCGCCAGTTGGAGCCTCGCGGCGAAATACCCGGAGCGCTTCGCGGCCGTCGCGCCGATCTGCGGCGGCGGCTCGACCATCGACCTGCTGCTCACCAGCAAAACCAAACGCGATGCGATCAAGACGCTGCCGATCTGGGCGTTTCACGGCACCAAAGATACCGCCGTGCCGCTGGCGGAATCGGAAAAGATGGTGGCCGGTTTCAAGCGCGCCGGCTGTCAGCAGGCCGAGCTGACGGTCTATCCCGACGCCGGCCACGATTCGTGGACCGAGACCTACAGCAACCCGAAGCTCTACGAGTGGTTCCTCAGTCACACCCGCGCCGTGGCGAAGTGACCGCCGCCCCACCAACCTCGTAGCCGCCGCTGTATAGCGGCGGCTGACTTCGAGGCGGCTAGGTTTCCGGCGGAGTGCCGGGCACCGTCTGGGCTGGGCCAAAAAAAATCAGGGCCGGATCACTCCGGCCCTGACGAATTCGAAGTTGCCCGGCAATACTATTTCAGCTGCGGAACGGCGTTGCCCTTCTCGAGTCCGAGCGCCCATTTGATGCCGCCGAGGATGTGCTTCTGGAATTCGGCCATCTCCCAGACGTATTCATTGTGGCCGAGCGAGGTGTAGAACACCTTGCCCTTGCCGAACTCCTTGCACCAGGCGACGGGATAATTTCCTGCTGCCTTGCTGTTCGGATGCTTGTCCATGACGAGCAATTCATGGACGTTCGTCTGATGGTAGCTCTTGAAGAGGTACATCTCCTCGCGCTTGCCGTTGATGTTCCAGGAGGCGCCGAAATCTTTGGTGGCCGGATGCTCCGTGTCCTTGTTCAGCAGTTCCACGATCTCCTGCGCGCCGTGGCCGGCGAATTCGCCGCCGAGCATGTCGATGTAGGGCCTGAATCCATGGAACGTGTCGCTGCCACTGTGCATGGCGGCGAAGCCGTGCCCGGCCTTCACCCAGTCGATAAACCCCTGCTTGTCCGGCAGCGCGAGGTCGCCCGTGGTGTTCGCGAAGATCACCGCGTCATAATTCTTCAGGTTGTCCAAGGAAAGCTTCGCCATCGCGGTCGCCATCGTCGGAGCCCCGCCGGCCAGGAGCACCTTGTACTTCGCCTCGTCGGCCGTGAATTTTTCCAGGTCGGCCTGGTACTTGATCTCGGCCGCGGCAAACTTCTTCATCTCCGCCGCGTATTTGTTCTTGGCGGCGTCATTGGCATCCGTCCCTAGGTCGGCCGGCTTCTTGGGCAGACTGGGCTTGCGCGGCGCGCCGGCGCCGGGCTGCTGGACGAAATCGACGGTGAACGCACCGCTGTCCGCGCCAATCTTAGCGATGACCTTCTCCGCCGTGGCGATGGAACTGTGGCGGAACCCGGTGGTGACAGTGACGACGAGAACCTTTTTCGGCTCGGCGGCGTGGACGGCGGCGGCCAGGCCGAGGGTGAGCAGGACGGACAACAGATGTTTTTTCATAATTTGATTGGCGGCATATCTCCGCCGATCAATCCAGACGGACGGGGCGGGATGAAATTCAATTAGCGGAACGCCCGACCGGCGGCAAGGCTTGTCTGCCGAAATCGGCCGCGGATTCTCGAAACCTCGCACCCATCGGGCCACGGAACCGCCCGCCCGTCCACCGCCGTCCGCAAAATCCTTTCCAGTTCCCCGGAGTTCTTCAGATGCGTCACCACCCGGTGCCCGCCCTCGGCCTGGGCGCGAAGCTGGATGCCCGGCAAATCCGCCAGATGATTCACATGGGCCGGGGCGGCGCGGTTGTCCGTGGAGTAATACAAAAAGAGCCGCGTCCGGGGATTTTTTTGGCGGGCGACCGAGCGCAGGTCGGAATAGGCCGGCCAGCCCGGCGAAAACCGCCGCTTCAATATCAGCCGCGTCCAGCGCTTGTCCCCGTGCCGCAGCCGCATCGCCAGCGAAAGGAACGTCCGGCAGCCCGCAGATACTCCAGCCGCGCCCCGGCGGCCTCGATGGCCTCCCGGACGCCCGCCACCTTGTGCTTGGCCAGATTTTCCGGGATAATCACCTCGTCCCGTTGCAACCCCGGCACCAGCCCCTGTTTCACCCAGGCCAAAAACAGTTCGCCATTCATCGGCCCATCAAACATCCAGGGTGCTTGGGGCCCGGTGAGCCGCACGGCGGGGATCAGCGTGGTCGTCCGATAATGCCCGATCGGACTGCGCCCGTGGCGCCGGGTCATCTGGGTGTGGGCCCCGCTTTCATCCACGAAGACCAGCCGGGCGGCGGGCATGCCCGCCAACCGCTGCGGCCACTCTCTTCTTTGCTCCGCCACCTCGGGCCGCGACTGCTCGGCGGCGTGCAGCGTTTTTTTTACAGCTCCAGCCCAGCCGGCTCAACCACAGGTCAATGGTGGAGGTGGGCCGTGCCAACTGCGCCCCCAGTTCTGCCAGCGTGGCGTCCGGACGCCGCGCGAGCAGCTGTTGGAGGCGGGTTTGGCGGGCGGCAGTCAGGAGAGACTTGCGGCCGCAACGGTGGGTTTGCGGTTCCAGCGTGCCCCGGGCCTGGAAGTGCTGGCGCACGCGGCGCACGGCGGCGACGCAGGAGCCGAAGCTGGCCGCGATCTCAGCCGTGCCTTTGCCTTGGTCGTAGAGTTTGACGATGCGTTCACGCAAGGGGACGGGAATGGCTTTCATGCCCTCATCCTGCCAGAACCGCCCACCAGTAGAAAGATACATAATTTATGGAAACACTCTAAGCCGGGCACAGACCGGCGCTCCGCAAGGAAACTGCCCTCACCCGCCTTTAATCACACCCCGCACCGCTGGCGGGGGTAAAATCGGCTCGACAGAGTCTCGCCCCACCTTTTGGTTCATGGAGAGAGCGGGCGTTTCACTCCTGCTGCAATGCTGAAGGATCACGCCCGGACGACAAGCATTTGGCCTGCGCCCCAGCGCCGGGGTTTTTTACAGTACGCGGCTTCAGGGCTTGGGTGCCGGCGCGGTGATCTCGCGGGCGCCGGCAGGGATTTCCGTGGTGGTGATTTGACCGCCCGGCCAGCGGATCACGATCTGGGTCGGGCGCTCGGTGCCGCCCATGACCGGCACCGCGCCGTCCTGCGACCAATAGCCGGAGCCGGCGTGGATTTCGCGGGTAGGGCCCGGGCGCGGGCCGGATTGCAAACGCAGCACGGCTCCAACGCCGTCAGGATTTCCGGGCGGACCGGCCAGACGCACGCGCAGGCCGGGCCGGGCGGTGACATTTTGAAACAGCCGCGTCGGCGCGCCATTCTGTGTGACGACCAGATCGATCCGGCCGTCCTCGTTAAAATCCGCCAGGGCCGCGCCGCGCTGTTCGCCGTAAATTTTCACGCCGGATTCCTGGCCCGACAGCGCGCGCAATTTCCCGGTGCCATCACCGCGCAGCCACAGGCCGCGACCAGCGTCGAGGCGCGGCACTTCCGGGCGCGTGGCGAAAAAATTCTGGCTGAGAAAAACATCCTCGTGCCCGTCGCCGTCCACGTCGGCCACGTTCACCGAGAAGACCGGCGCGACCTGCGCCTCCAGCGGCAGTTCCAGCGCGCTGAAATTAGTACCGCGATTGAGAAACACCATCGAGGCCATGGTGCTGGCGCGGACTTCGCGCGCCCGGGCCAGCGGCGGCCCGATCACG
>Ga0049084_10000694_pt1 | contig 13272 bp, 10 predicted proteins | sample GreLakmeON33MSRF_FD_66720 | JGI IMG/M metagenome (GOLD analysis project Ga0049084, IMG submission 66720) | Freshwater lentic microbial communities from great Laurentian Lakes, MI, USA - Great Lakes metaG ON33MSRF | ecosystem: Environmental > Aquatic > Freshwater > Lake | place: Great Lakes... | reverse complement strand
TCACCACCTGGCTGGCCGGCGGCGGCGCGAAGGGCGGCACGGTTTATGGCGCGACCGACGAGTTCGGCGCGGCCTCCGTCGAAAACAAGGTTCACGTCCATGATCTGCACGCGACCATCCTGGCGCTGCTGGGATTCGACCACGAGAAACTGACCTATCGCTACAACGGCCGCGACTTCCGGCTCACGGACGTGCATGGCAAGGTGGTCAAAGGCGTCATCGCTTGAACATTTTTCCCATGCGCCTCCCGATCCATAAATTTTCCTGGCTGCTGGCCGCGCTGGCCTTCACCGGGCCGGCCCCCGCCGCCGAGCCGACCCGCGCCCAGCTTGATTTCTTCGAGGGCCGCATCCGCCCCGTCCTCGCGGAGAAATGCTACAAGTGCCACAGCGCGCAGTCCGAGAAGGTGAAGGGCGGACTGCTGCTCGACTCCCGCGAAGACCTGCTCAAGGGCGGCAAGACCGGCCCGGCCATTGTCTCCGGCGATCCCGACAAGAGCCTGCTCATCGAGGCCATCCGCTACACGAACGAAGATTTGCAGATGCCGCCCAAGGGTGAAAAACTTTCCACGGCGCAGATCGCCGACCTGACCGCCTGGGTGAAAATGGGCGCGCCCGATCCGCGCCGCAAAAGCGCCACCGCCAAGACCGGACTCAATTACGACGGCGACTCAGGCAAGAATCACTGGGCCTGGCAGCCGTTGAAAAAGCCCGCCGTGCCCGAGAGCAAGTCTGCCACCCTGGCCGCCACGCCGGTGGACAATTTCATCCACGCCAAACTGGAGGCGAACGGCCTCAAGCCCTCCGCCGCCGCCGACCGCCGGACGCTCCTCCGCCGCGCCACCTTCGATCTGACCGGACTGCCGCCGACGCAAAAGGAGATCGATGAATTTCTGAACGACAAAACCTCCGCCGCCTTTGCGACGGTGGTGGACCGGTTGCTCGCCTCGCCGCAGTACGGCGAGCGCTGGGGCCGCTACTGGCTCGACATCGCGCGTTACGCCGACACGAAAGGGGAGGTGAAGCGCCGTCAGGAAGATCCGAACTATCCCTACGCCTGGACCTATCGCGATTACGTCATCCGCGCCTTCAACGAGGACAAGCCCTACAACTGGTTCATCCTCGAACAGCTCGCGGCCGACAAACTACCCGGCCTGGGCAAAAGCAATCTCGCCGCGCTCGGCTTCCTCACCGTGGGAAATCATTTCAACAACAATCAAAACGACATCATCAACGACCGCATCGACGTGGTGACGAAAGGACTGCTCGGCCTGACCGTCTCGTGCGCCCGCTGCCACGATCATAAGTTCGATCCGATCCCGACGAAGGATTACTATTCGCTGCGCGGCGTCTTCGCGAGTTCCGTCGAGCCGGAGACCCTGCCGCTGCTGGCGACGCCCACGGCCACCCCCGCCTATCAGCAATACCTGAAACAGAAGGCCGCGCTGGACAAGGAAGACGCCGCCGTGGACGCCGAGCGCCGGGCGTTCCGTCCGAGGACGGCGACTCAGGAGGCCAGACGAACGCTGGTCCAAAAAGAAATCCAGGTTCGCAGCCGGACGGCGCAGTTGGAAATCAATCACCCCGGCGCTCCCGCCCGCGCGATGATTCTGCAAGACCGGCTCGTTGCCTACAATTCACCGGTCTTCATCCGCGGCGAGGCCGAGAACAAAGGCCCGTTCGTGCCGCGTCAGTTTCTGGAAGTTCTCGCCGGCCCCGGCCGCCAGCCCTTCAAGAACGGCAGCGGCCGCCTCGAACTCGCCCAGGCCATCATCAGCAAGACCAACCCCATGACCGCCCGCGTCATGGTCAACCGCATCTGGCAGCATCATTTCGGCGAGGGTTTCGTCACCACACCCGATGATTTCGGCACCCAGTCCGTGCCACCCAGCCATCCGGAGCTGATCGACTGGCTCGCGTCCCGCTTCATGGAAGACGGCTGGTCGGTCAAGAAAATGCACCGGCTCATCATGCTCTCCAGCACCTATCAGCAGAGCAGCGCGAACAATCCGCGCTACGCCCAGATTGATCCGGCCAATCGCCTCCTCTGGCGCGCGAACATCCGCCGCCTCGAATTCGAATCCCTCCGCGACTCGCTCCTCGCCATCGGCGGCCAGCTCGACTTCACGCTGGGCGGGCGTCCAGTTGATCTCGGCCAGGAGCCGTATTCCACGCGGCGCACGGTCTATGGCACGATTGATCGCGGCAACCTGCCGGAGATTCTCAACCAATTCGACTTCGCCAATCCGGACATGACCAGCGGCAAGCGTTACGAAACCACCGTCCCGCAGCAGGCGCTCTTCTTCATGAACAGCCCGCTCGTCGTCGAGCAGGCCCGACATCTCGTGGCCCTCGACGAATTCATCGCTCGCAAGGACACGGCCGGGCGGATCAAGTTTCTTTACGAGCGCATCTACCAGCGCGACCCGCGGCCGGAGGAATTGCAGCTCGGCCTAGCCTTCCTTTCCGAGCTGCCCACGAAAGAAAAAGTCGCCACGGCGAACCCCGGCCCCGGCAACCTGCGGCGCGGCCCCAACCGACCGGGGCTGCCCTTGAACGCGAAACAGCAGCTCCGGCGTGGTGGTGGGCGGCCCGCCTTCACCGCCCGCGAGCCGCTCAACGCCTGGGAGGAATACGCCCACGCGCTCCTCCAGGCCAACGAGACTTCGTTCGTGAACTGAGCTTGATCAATCCAGCGTCTTCAGCCCGTTCACCACGCTCATTCGCGCGACCGCGATGGACGGCGCGATGCTGGCCACGATGCCCAACCCCGCCGCGACCAGCAGCGCCGTGCCGATGATGCGCGGCGTCGGATCAAAGGTGATGAAAATGCCATCGGTCATTTTGGAAATGCTGGCCTGTGTGAACAACAGCCACGCGCCGCCCACTCCGATCAGCGCGCCCAGTCCCGCCAGGCCGAAACTTTCCGCGAGGATGAACGCGAATAGTTCGTGCCGCCGGAAGCCGAGCGCCTTCAAGACCGCGAGTTCCCGGAACCGTTCCCGGATGGCCATGCTCATGGTGCTCGCCGAGACGAGCAGGAGCGTGAAGACCACCACCGTGCAGATCGAGTTCACCAGCAGCTTGATGTTGCCCCACATCGAAACAAAGCTGAGTTGAAACGCGCGCTCCGTCTCCGCGCGCACCTCGGACGAGGTGTTGACGAATGCTTTGTTGATCGCCTCCAGCACCCGGGGCATGTCCTCGGCGGAACGCGCCTTCACCCACCAGGTGCCGGCGACTCCGCCGGTGTTCTCGGCCTCCTCGAGAAATTTGTGGTGAAAGAGCACGTTCCGGTCGTCGATCGAGCCGGCGTAAATCCCGGCGATCTTGAGTTCGATGGGGTTCGGATAAAAGCTGCTCGTCAGTGGCAGCCGATCACCGATCTTGAACTTGTATTTTTCGGCCGTGATCTGACCGACGACGCAGGCGCGCTGGTCGGCCAGGAACGCGCGATACTGCTCCATCGGCAATTTGGCCTCGCCGAAAATGTTCGTCAGGAGATGCGGGTCCATGGCGAACTGCGCGAAGGTCATGTTCTCCTCGGCGCCGTATTTGCCGCCAAAAAAGCTGAACGGCGAGACGGCCTCGACGCCCTTGATCTTCTCGATGATGGCGCGCTGCCGGCCGGGCAGGGGCGTGGCGATGGAAATTTTGTTCCGCACCACGATGCGGAGCGCGGCCCCGATGTCCTCCGGCGGCACGGTGAGTTCACGCAACGCCACCAGCAGCGTCACGAGCAGGAACAGGCTGACGGCCACGCTCAAAATGGAAAGCGCGGCGCGGCGTTTGTTCCGCAGCGCATTCTTGGCGATGAAAGTGGCGAGAGTCATGGGGGGGCGTGGGGCGTGGAGCGTGGAGCGTGAGAAGAAGTTTGCGACGTGCGGCTTTCCTCACGCCCCACGTCCCATGCCTCACGTTTCACGGCTCAACTCTCCTTTCTCCAGATGGATTGACCGCGTGCCGAACGCCGCCGCCTTCGGATCGTGCGTGACCATGATGACGGTCTTGCCGGCGTTCCGGCTGAGGGCCTGCAAGATGCCCAGCACCTCCTGCGCGGAATGGGAGTCCAGATTGCCCGTCGGTTCGTCGGCCATGACCAGTCCCGGATCGGTGACGAGCGCACGGGCGATGGCCACGCGCTGCTCCTGTCCGCCGGACAACTGGCGTGGCAGATGGCGGGCGCGGTCGGCAAGACCGACCAGTTCCAGCGCGGTGTTGACCTGCTCGCGGCGGCGGCGACCGCTCAATCCGGTCAGGAGCAGCGGCAGTTCAACATTCTCAAATGCGGTCAACACCGGAATGAGATTGAAGGTCTGGAAAACGAATCCCACGTTTTGATTCCGCCAGCCGGCCAGATCCGACTCGCCGAGTTGCGTGAGATCAATTCCTTGCACGCGGCAGGAGCCGCTGGTCGGCCGGTCGATGCCGGCGATGATGTGGAGCAGGGTGGACTTGCCGGAGCCGGACGGCCCCATCAGCGTGAGAAATTCCGAGGCCGCGATGTCGAGGGAGATGTTGTGCAGCGCGGTGACATCGATCTCGCCCTGCTGATAAACTTTCGAGAGTTCCCGGATGTTGACGATGTGTGGCGCGGCCATAAGGCAGCCCAGAGATAAAGGAGCCGCGCCCGTTTGGCAACGCCGCCGGAGCGCCGGTGGTGTTCTAATTTGCCAGGAGCGCGGCGGTGTCGCAGACCAGCCGCAGCACTTGCGACCTGCTGCGGCTGATCGAGGACGACACAGCCGCGCGCTGGGCAAGATCAAATCAGGACACAGCCGGAGCGCTGCTCTCGGCCGCGGGTTCGGGTGGCATGGGAGAGAGGTGATCTGGGAAGATGCCAGGAGCTTTTCCCGGAGATTTGGGGCGGACGGGGATGAAGCAGGAAAAATTTCCACCAAAAAATCTCCGTCCGCCCTAATCCCCGGGAAAATCCTTCCGTCTTTCCGTGGCGTCAGCGGTCCGTCTTCAACCGCCCTGTGACGCCACGTTCACGCAATCGTTGCGCGCACGTCAGACGTAATTTGTAAACTGAGGGAACTTGTAAATGTTATTGTAAATTTTATGTCAAATCATCTGCTCACCGCCTACGACCGCAACGCGAGTCTCCTCTCCTCCCTGCAAAACGAGCCGGACGGCCCCACCGCGCCGCTCTGCAAGGCCGTCACCGAGACGCACGATTACCTCCACCAACTAGTCCAAGGGCGCGCGGAAAATCTGAACCCGGACCTCGGCCTGCACTGGAGTTTCGCCTCGCTCAGTTTTCGCCACCACGACGAAACGCTGGCCTTCCTTTGCTTCCAGCTTTCGCTGTTCTGGGCCCGCCAGGACGAGCTTTCCCTCAAGCGCGCCGAGCAGCTCAACGGCATTCTCGCCAAGGTCATCGAATCGCTCCCGCGCCCGGCCTAGGCAGTCGGGGCCTAGCGGCTTCAACGCAACGGGCCGGCCGCCGTCCGTGCGCCGACGGCCTGCGCGATCAAGCCCGCATAGAGCCGGGCGCCTTCCGGGCGGACGTGCATTCCGTCGTTCCAAAACAATTTTGGCCGGTCGCCGCTGGCCCCATGCCAGTCCACCAGCACCGCGTTGGGGTAGGCCTTGATGGCCGCGGCGAGCATCCGGTTGTTGAGGCTTTCCCATGGGCGCGGAACTTTCACGTTCATCACCACGACCTGCCGGGCGTCCTTGAGTTCGGCCATGATCTGGTGAAACACCTCGGCGCTCAGTAATCCGTTGTTGCCGATGTGCAGGATCACCGTCGCGTGAATCTTGCCGGTGGCGTGCAGATTTTTGACAATGGCCGGAGTGTTCCACGGCAGCCGGCCCTGGGCGGCGTCGATGATCGTGTTGGTGCCGAAAGCGTGCTTCAGTTCCTCGGCCACTCCTTCCATGACGGAGTCACCGATGGCTGTAACCGGATTGCCTGCTTTGGCCGTGACCGGTGGCGGGTTGGTTGGCGGCGGCGGCGTCACCGGGGGCAGGGCGGGGCGCGCGACCGTAAAGTTGGTCGCGGGCGCCGCCGTGTTTGTTTTGATGATGACTGGTTCTCCAGCGGTCACGCGGGCGATCCTGGCGGTGGCGAGATAAGACGGCGGCGCGGGCGGACGGGCCTGGAGCAGCAACACGCCCAACGTCGAACCCAGCGCGAGCATGGACGTAGCAGCCGCCGCCCAGCGCCAGCCCAGTCGAAGCCGATCACGGCCCTGGGCTTCACGCCATGTTTTCCACGCGCGCCCGAGCGCGCCGTTTCGCACCGGCGTTTCCAGCCAGCGGTAGGACGCCGCTGCGATGCCCAAGGTCAGGGCCAGACGCACAGCCAGGAGCGGCACGCCATCCAGTGGCACGTCCAGTTGCGGCCGCGTGACCATGAAGACGGGGAAGTGCCACAGATAAATTCCATACGAACGCAGACCGACCCACCTCAGCAGCCCCAGGGAAAGAACGCGCGGCACGAGCCGGGCGCGCGGATGCACCGCCACCGCGAGCAGCTCCGCCGTGGCCAGGGCTGTCAGGCTGAAACCGCCGCGGTAGAGGAATGATTGGAATTCATTGATGAACACGAAGCACGCCCCGAGGGTGGCGAAGGCGATCAGACCGACGGCATCCAACATGCCGCCGTTTTTTCCGCCAATCGCCTGGCCGGGCCGCCAAAGATAAGCCAGCGCCACGCCGAGCAACAGACCGGCGGCCCGTGTGTCGGTGCCATAATAAACCCGCGAGGGATCGGTGTTGGGCTGAAAGAGGACGGCCATCAGCACGATGGAGGCGGCGGTCGCCGCCAAGATCAGGATGAGGACGCGACGCGGCCCCAGCCGGCCCATCAGCAGGCTGAACGCCAGCGGCCAGATTAGGTAGAACTGCTCCTCCACGGCGAGCGACCACATGTGCCGCAGCAGGGACGGACGGCCTACGCTGTCAAAGTAGGATTGGTGGCTGAAGATCTGATGCCAGTTGTTCACGTAGCCGGCGGTGCTTAAGACATCACCGCGCAAGGCCGCGACTTCCGCCGGCAGAAACACGACCGCATAGCCCACCACCACCATGAGCAGGGCGATGAGCGCGGGAAACAACCGCCGCGCCCGGCGCAGCCAGAAGCTTTTGAAATCAACGCGGCCGTCCTGATTCCATTCCGCAAGGAGCAGCGAGGTGATCAGGTAGCCGCTGATGACGAAGAACATTTCTACTCCGAGAAAACCGCCGGGCAGCCAGGTCTGGCCGCCGTGGTAAAGCAGCACGGCCAGCACGGCCAGGGCCCGCAACCCATCCAGCGCCGGCAAATAGGGCAGGCGCGGGGCGGAGTTTTCGCGGGAACCATTCATGGAATTTGGAACGCGCGCAGACTATCGGGTGACGGTGTTGGGAGCAAAGGGAAACGGAATTTCCCCCGGCGCTTCAGTCGGAGTTCCGCTTTCAGGCGTAACCATGCAGTTGCGAAAAAATTTTGACCACGGATGGACACGGATGGAATCGCGTTCGTCCAACCGGGAGCAGGGCCGCCATGTGGTGAAGGGTCAAGAGGGGGCTTCCACCCGCGCCCGCCCGGTCACATCTTCGCAATGATCGCGCTGCCGAACTGGGAGCATTTGATCTCCGTCGCGCCGTCCATGAGTCGGGCGAAGTCGTAAGTGACCTGCTTGTCAGCGATCGCGCCGTTGAGTCCTTTGATGATCAGATCGGCGGCCTCGGTCCAGCCGAGGTAGCGCAGCATCATCTCGCCGCTCAGGACCACGCTGCCGGGATTCACCTTGTCGAGGTTGGCGTACTTCGGTGCGGTGCCGTGCGTGGCCTCGAAGATGGCATGGCCGGTCACATAGTTGATATTGCCGCCGGGCGCGATGCCGATGCCGCCGACCTGCGCGGCGAGGGCGTCGCTCAAATAATCCCCGTTCAAATTCAGCGTGGCGATGACATCGAAATCTTCCGGGCGCGTGAGCACCTGCTGGAGCGCGATGTCGGCGATGGCGTCCTTGATGAGGATGGCGCCGGCCTTGAGCGCGGCCTTCTGCTCGTCGTTTGCGGCGGCCTCGCCCTTTTCTTTTTTCGTCCGCTCCCATTTCGCCCAAGTGTAAACCTTGTCGCCGAAGATGCGTTCGGCGGCGGAGTAAGCCCAGTCCCGGAAGGCGCCCTCGGTGTATTTCATGATGTTGCCCTTGTGAACGATGGTCACGCTCTTGCGCTTGTTCGTCAGGGCAAATTCGACGGCGGACTTCATCAGGCGGATGGTGCCGACGTTGGAGACGGCCTTGAGGCCCAGGCCGACCTGCACCGGGATGTGCGCGGTGTCATGGTCGGGCGCGGCGAGTTTCATGTAGCCGGCAATGGCCTCCTTGGAGCCGAAGCGGATTTTTTTGAAGTCTTTCGGAAATTCCTGCGCGAGGAAGTCCAAAACTTTTTGCGCCTCGGGCGAGCCGCCGACGAATTCGATGCCCGCGTAAATGTCCTCGGTGTTCTCGCGGAAGATGGTCATGTCCACCTTCTCCGGGTGCTTCACGGGCGAGGGCACGCCGGTGAAGTATTGCACCGGCCGCAGGCAGACGTAGAGGTCAAGCATCTGGCGCAGCGCGACGTTCAACGAGCGGATGCCGCCGCCGATGGGCGTGGTGAGCGGGCCTTTGATGCCGACGAGAAATTCCTTGAAGGCCTCGACCGTGTCGTCCGGCAGCCAGTTGTTGAACTGTTTGAAGGCGGTTTCGCCGGCGAAGACTTCCATCCAGGCGATCTGCCGCTGGCCGCTGTAGGCCTTCTGCACGGCGGCGTTGAAGACGCGCTCGCTGGCGGCCCAGATGTCCGGCCCGGTGCCGTCGCCGCGGATGAAGGGGACGATGGGATTCGACGGCACGGTGAGCTTGCCGTCTTTGATGGTGATTTTTCCGCCGACGGGAACAGTGCAGGTGGTGTAGGGCATGATTGGTTAAGTTAAATTTTTCAAAAGAGACGCATGATGTAGCCGGTTTGCGCGTGGCGGGCAAGCGGTTTGAGCGAAGGATGAGCATCTCAGTTTCCTGTCACCGGGTTGGGCGTTCGTGGCCGTTCTCCCTCACCCCAGCCTTCTCCCGCTAGGAGGGAGTCGCGCTGTCCGCGTCCCGCCAACTCAACGCCACCAGGGTCACAGGGCGGCGACGATGGGTCTCCCTCTCCCTTCGAGGGAGAGGGCGGGGTGAAGGTGAAAAGCTGCGGTGTCACATGGGCAACCAGGCCGGAGCGGCAAAGATGTTGGTGGCACGGACGTCTTCCACTGCTTATGAGAACATGCACATAAAATCAGGGGTTAAGGCTTTGGTGATTTTGATCGCCGATCAGTCCAAGACGGGCAAGCAGTTTGAGCGAACGGGGGCAGTGCGCGGATGCGCCCAGATGAAGCGGCGTGAACGCCGCGGGGCGCAGACCGGAAATCGGGTCGCCATGACTGTTTTCCCGGCGCTGGGCCTTCAGCCTTTCCGCAACAGCGTGTCGCGCTGCCCCCAGGCCGGGTCGGGGTTCGGAAAATCCAGATTGTAGTTCAGCCCGCGGCTTTCGGGACGTTCCAAGGCGCAGGCCACGATCAGGCCGGCCACGGTCGCGATGTTGCGCAGCTCCAGCAGGTCGCTCGTCACGATGAAGTCCCAGTAATATTCCTGAATCTCCTCCTGCAAATTCGCGATGCGCTTTTGCGCGCGCTGCAGCCGCTTGTTCGTCCGCACGATGCCGACGTAATCCCACATCAGCCGCCGGATCTCGTCCCAGTTGTGCGAGACCACGACCATTTCATCGGCGTTGTTCGCCTTGCCCGACTGCCACGCGGGAATGGCCGCCGCGAACGGCGCGGGTGCGCCCACTTTTTGCGCGGCGCGATGGGCGCAGACGATGGCTTCCAGTAGCGAATTGCTCGCCAGCCGGTTCGCGCCGTGGAGCCCGGTGCAAGCCACTTCGCCGACGGCGTAAAGGCCCGCGATGTCCGTCTCGCCATCGACGTTCGTCCGCACGCCGCCGCACTGGTAATGCGCGGCGGGCACCACGGGAATCGGCTCCTTCGTGAGGTCGATGCCGTAGCGCAGGCACGTCTCGTAGATGTTCGGGAAATGCTCGATGAGAAACCGCGCCGGCCGGTGCGTGGCGTCGAGCAGCACGTAATCCGCGCCGGTGCGCTTCATCTCGCTGTCGATGGCGCGGGCCACCACGTCGCGCGGCGCGAGCGATTGGAGCGGGTGAAATTTGTCCATGAACTCCCCGCCCGCGAGGCTTTTGAGCACCGCCCCCTCGCCGCGCATCGCCTCGGTGATGAGAAAAGATTTCGCCTTGGGATGGTAAAGGCAGGTCGGATGAAACTGGATGAACTCCATGTTCGAGACCGTCGCCCCGGCGCGATAGGCCATGGCCACGCCGTCGCCGGTCGCGATGTCGGGATTGGTCGTGTAGAGATAAACTTTTCCGCAGCCGCCGGTGGCCAGCAGCGTGACCGGCGCGGCGAAGGTCTCGACCCGGCCGGATTTTTTGTCCAGCGCATAAACGCCCACGCAGCGGCTGGGGCCGGCCTGGCCGAGCTTCTGCGTGGTGATGAGGTCGATGGCGAAATAATTTTCAAAAATCTCGATGTTCGGCTGCGCGGCGATGGCGGCGAGCAGGGCACTTTCGATTTCGCGGCCGGTGACGTCCTTCGCGTGCAAAATCCGCCGGCGCGAATGGCCGCCCTCGCGGCCGAGGTCGAGTTCGATTTCCCCGCTGCCTTCGGGGACTTCGCGCACGGAAAATTTCATGCCCAGCTCGATCAACTCGGCGATGCGGGCCGGGCCTTCCTCGACGATGGTGCGGACGATCGGCTCGTGGCAGAGGCCCGCGCCGGCTTCGAGCGTGTCGCGGACGTGCAGCTCGAAGGAGTCCTCCTTGCTCGTGACCGCCGCGATGCCGCCCTGGGCGTAATTGGTATTCGACTCGGCGCGGTTCTTCTTGGTGATGATAGCCACCCGCCCGCGCGGCGCGACCTTGAGCGCGAAGGAAAGCCCCGCGATGCCGCTGCCGAGGATGAGGAAGTCGAATTGTTTCATCATCTCTTTGAACTACAGCAGGCCATTATCAATCAACCGCGTCTTGCCGACGAACACCACGAGCGCCATTTGTGTGCCGCGTGCCACGGCCACCACGGGCGCGAGCGTGATTGGATCGAAGAACTCGACGTAATCCAGCTTCGCAGCGGGCACGGGCTTGATGGTCTCGCGCACCAAGGCTCTCAGCCGCGCTGCGGCCACCGGCTTTGCCGACTGCGCGACGGCGGCCCGCACGGCCCGAATCGAATGCCCCAATACCGTCGCCTGCTCGCGCAAATCGCCGACCAGATATTTGTTGCGAGAACTCATGGCGACACCGTCCGGCTCGCGCACTGTCGGGGCCACGATGATCTTCACGGGGAAATTCAAATCACAGACCATGCGCCGGACGACGGCGGCCTGTTGAAAATCTTTCGCGCCAAACACTGCCACGTCGGGCAGCACGATGTTGAAAAGCTTTGCGACCACCGTGGCGACGCCGCGAAAATGTCCGGGCCGCGCCGCGCCTTCCATCCCGCGCGACAACTGCTCCTCGACGAGGTAGGTGCTGTAGCGTCCTTCCGCCTTGCCGGGATACATCTCCGCGTCGCCCGGTGCGAACACCACGTCCACGCCCTCGGCGCGGCACAGGCTGAGATCACGTTTGAAATCGCGCGGGTAACGGCTGAGGTCTTCCTTTGGCCCGAACTGCGTCGGGTTCACGTAAATGCTCACCACCACGCAGCCGCGCGGGCCGACGAGCCGGCGGGCGCGGCGCACCAGGGCCAGGTGGCCTTCATGCAGGAAGCCCATCGTCGGCACGAAGCCGGTGCGGATTTTTTCGTCCCGCCATTTCAGCGCGAGCCGCTGCATGGAGACGACTGAGGTGACCGTTCGCATGGCGGATGATTTGGCGAGGGCAGGGGAAGTGGCAAGCGCAATGACGGAGGCGGGGGGCAGGGGCGGTTGGTTGTTGGAGTTCAGTTCTACGTGCGAGACTGCTCAGGGCCGAAGATTTGCTGAAGCATGAACTCCAGTTGCCGCGTGCGAAAAAAAGCCATGCCCCGGAGGGCATGGCTGTAATTGAGGGGCGCTCGTTCCGGCTGGACCATCATCCCGCCGCGCGCCGGGGTTACTTGGCGGCAGGAGGAGTGGACCAGGCCGTCTCCGCTTTCGTGATCTGCTCGGCACTCAAACCGAACGCCTTGAGCACACCGACGGCCATCATTTTGTTCCCAGCCGCATTCATGTGAACGCCGTCACCGGTCAGCAGGTTGCCTTTCTTTTCCGGGCCAACCTTCGCGATCGCGGCCTGCATGTCGCCGTTGAGATCAGCGAGCAGACATTTTTTTTCCTTGGCGAGCGCCTTCAGAAAATCGTTGTAGGGCGTCAGCTTTTGGTTGTTCGCATTGGGCTGGTCCTCGCCGATCATGGTCGAGGTGAGGATCATCACCTTGACGCCGGCGGTCTCGCACTTCTCGACGATCTTGGTGATGTTTTCCTTATACTTGTCGAGCGGCACGCCGTTGGCCCCGTGCCAGACGTCGTTGACGCCGCAACTGAGGGTCATCCAGTCGGGCTTCTTGTTCAGCGCATCGCGATCCATTCGGTCGAGCATCTGGTTGGATTTGTGGCCGCTGATGCCGGCTGGGATGGCGGTGGCTTTCACGCCGTTCGCGTCCAGGCCCGAAATCACCAGGCGGACGTAACCCTTGGGGCCGGCTCCCGCCTGGGTGATCGAATCGCCCATGAAGGCAATTTTCTGTCCGTCTTTGACGGCGATGTCGGCCGCTGAAACCGTCGAGGCCGTGATCCCGCCCAAGGCGAAGAGTGCCGCCGCCATCCGCCATCTGTTCATTGTCGTGTTCATAAGTTTATTGGTTTGTTCTGACATTGTGTTTGATGCCTAGCAGTTCTAGGAGAATTGCTTTCGCATCTGATTTTGTGTGCGCGGACTTTAGGCGTTCGCCGCACGGTGACAAGCTTCCTTTTGGCGGGCGGACACACCCGACACCCCCCCTGGGTGAAATAAATCAGAACCTCCTCATGTCGGCTGCCACGGTGAGCCGGGCTGGTTTAAGCGCGTCGAACTTCCGGGCGAGGCTGAAGTCCTTTTCCGTAAGGCCGCCCTGATCGTGGGTGGTGAGGGTGAGGGCGACCTTGTTCCAGCGGATGTCGATGTCGGGATGGTGCCACGCCTTTTCCGCGAGCCGGGCCGCGCGGTTGACGAACTGCACGGCTTTCGGAAAATCCTTGAACACGAAAACCCGGGTGAT
>Ga0049084_10000692_pt1 | contig 13282 bp, 20 predicted proteins | sample GreLakmeON33MSRF_FD_66720 | JGI IMG/M metagenome (GOLD analysis project Ga0049084, IMG submission 66720) | Freshwater lentic microbial communities from great Laurentian Lakes, MI, USA - Great Lakes metaG ON33MSRF | ecosystem: Environmental > Aquatic > Freshwater > Lake | place: Great Lakes... | reverse complement strand
GCTTCTTTGCCTCAAGGTGACCGCCATTGTGGGCTGGTCGCATCCATTTCTTTTTCATCTTCACAGGATGCCTCTGGCACGATTGAGTGCAGGGTAGTCAAGGTCAGTATTCAGTTTACGCTTCAAGGCTCCAGTAACGCCCATACAGTAGCACATATAGACACGCATAGGAGTAGGCTTGATGTTGTTCTTCTGAAGGGTCTGCACAATCCATTCGCAATGCCATTGGGCTACCTGCCGTGCAATTGGGTAATTGAATGCGTTAGACTTGTTGTACTCCCAGTTAGCAAGGTTACGCTTACAAGCGTCTTCCCAAGCAGAGCGATGCATTTGGTAGGCTCCAAGAGATTTTCCCTTGTCTGAAATTGAGGTGCATCTGTTGTCAGATTCGATGATGGCTAATTTATCCAAAAAGCCGTCTGTGATTTCCATCGCCTGTGCATTGAGACACAGGAGAAGTAGTGTTGCGTATTTCATTTGGTAAATGTCCCTGCTAGGAATCGAACCTAGATAATTCGCTTAGAAGGCGAATGTTCTATCCATTGAACTACAGGGACAGATTGGTTAGAACGGAACTTCGTCTTGGGATTCGGGTTCAGAGTCTACACCATTTTGCTTCAAAGCCCAGAGAGCCTGTGCGGATTTTTTGAGGGACTGGTCTTTAGCACCTACCTTACCAGTCTTCTCCCACGGCTTAGGCTCCCACTTGTTAGCCCAGTAGTCTAAATCCTTGTCAGCCAGAGCGGACAGGGAAGTACCCTTGTTATTGCCAAACGGAACAGCCAATTCAAAGTCGATACCAACGCTACCAGTATGAGGGGCAACAAAGGTGGCGATAGGGGCAGACTTCTTTGCAGGAGCAGAGGCAGTCTTGACCACACGGTCTACTTCTGCGTCATCATCAGCCGTAGCCAGACCTCCAATGGAAGCCAAGCAATAGCGTCTAAGATAAGTTAGGATTGCACCAGCCTGTTGACCAGTAGCCTGTTCGCCAACAGGAACAACACACGAGGATTCGATGCTCGTACCATTCTTGTGGGCGATGATGGTCTTGATACCAATACCATTGTCGTGGTACTCAGAGGTAGGCAGTTGAATCACCGTGAGACCGTGCTTGTGGAACAGGGGTTTAAGATAAGACAAGTGAGCCGATAGGCTCGCAAATTTATTCTTAAAATGCGGATTAAAGTCATCAGCAACTATGTCCTTCGTGTCAGCGTGTACATTTCCAATAGCGATGTACAGTTCAGCCAGATTGGGCTTAGGAAGAGTATCGTCTTGCATATCGATGCGTGTCCAGAGTTGGTTACTTCTTGCTGACCACGATTTCATTGACGGAGCGAGCGTTGTTCGCATTGATACGGACAGCCTTGCCTTGGTCGTTGATGAACGAGTAGTACAGGTAGTGCTTGACCTTCACAGGCTTCAGCAGACGAGCCATACGACCATCGGGAAGTACGACATACTTGGTTGCGTTGTTGACCCCGATGAGTTCGGAAGTCGCATTGTTGGTGGGTTGGTTTTCCATAGTGGGAATTTATTAGGTAACGGAGGCTCCGTAGATTTTAAAATAGTCTTTCAGTCTTCGGATAATGGCTGTGCCAGTTTCTCCGTTATTGAATCTATCAGAAAGTCCGCTTCCGTTATAGTTTGTTGTTATGATTGTAGGGCGTTTATTTGAGGTACGCTCGTCAATGATTGAAAATAAATCAGTCTCCATACGCTGGGTCAAGCGTTCTTTACCTAAATCGTCAATGACCAGCAGAGAGCAGGAAGTCAGACGCTCAATGACATCTCCGTGGGTCTGATTGGCAAAGCCCTGCTCAATCTTCTGCTCCAGTTTCCGCATTGTGAGGAACTCGGAGTACTTGGGGTAATGGTGAAGCCATCCCTTGTTGAACATAGCCCAAGCACAGCGGGTCTTCCCTGTCCCTGTGACACCGTGGAGCAGTACGCTTTGGTCTGGGGTGTACGCCTCCAGAGCATCTTGCATCTGGGGAGCGAGTTTACTGACTACGGTGTCTTGGAAAGCACTAGGAGTGTTAGGGTGCATCGACTTGAAAGCCCAGTCGTGCTTATCGAACACACCCCTGTAGGAGTAAGGGTAATCGTGATACTCTGCCGTGCCAAAACAATCTAGGCACACGGACACATTAGTCTTAAACTTCACAGCACGACTATCCCATACAGGAGTAGCAGGTGCTTTGCAATGAATGCACTTAGAAGCCATTGGAGTGGTCGTTGTTGGTTAAGGTTTTGGCTTTGGAGCCGTTACTGTTTATTACAAAAAGCCCCTGCCAGCCAAAGGCAATGCTTTTGTTTATGGAATCTACAGCCTGTGCCTCGTTAGCCCAAGACCCCAGCAACTTCAACTGCTCCGTCTTGGTCATAGGGGTCAAAGGCTTCTTGGTCTGCTTGCGGTACATCTCCCACTTTGCCCAAGCCTCCTTAAAAGACTCTCCGTAGGGCAATACCTCTGTATTGATATACTCTATCTTATCTTCTTTTCTATATGTAGGAAGTCTACTTCCCCCCCTGCGGGAAATAGGTTTCCCCCTCCCTAGGAAATCTATAGCACCCACCAACGCTTGCTTCTCCACAGTCCGTAGGATGCGTCTACCGTTCAGTTCGATGCGGACTACCAACTGGTGGTCGATAAGGGTTTTGAGGACATTCTTGACCTGTCTGTCGCTGAGTTGCAAGGTTTGTGCAAGGTAGCCGTTGGAGGCGAAACAGCCCTCTTCATTGTCGAGGGCGTTCACGATTCCGTATACCACCTTCTCGGTGATAGTAAGTGTTTCCAACTGGAAGACCTCTACAGGAATCCAGACACCAGTAAACGATGGCTTGCTCACGAATAGATGCTTGGGGAGAGAGCAGGTAGTGTCTTGGATGGCGAATAGCCTTCCCACTCGTCAATGGTGTCGCAAATCATATAGCGAGCCAAGTCACGAGTAACACAGTTCTTCCAAATCTGGAGTTCCTCATCGGAAACAGTATACAGCACAGCACCACTAGGCTCCGTGGTCTCAACAGCAAGAAACTGAAACGAGAAGGGCTTGTTCCACATCATCTCTGCCATAAGGCAGTAGAAGCCAGCCTGTACCCAGTACAGCCTATCCTGCACATCATATCGGAACTTGAGAGCGTCTTGGCACGACTTGATGTCCGTGATGACACCACGCTCCACATCAACGATGTCGAGTTTAGCCTTACAGTCGATTTTGAACAGGCTACCAAGTACGACCACCTCCTTGCGGATTCCAGAACTGAACTTGTCAGCGTTAGCCTTCATACATTCAACGACTGCCTTACAGCAACGCTCCACAATTTCTTGGCTGTCAGCCTTGAGGATAATCTTGCCGACATTCTTCTCTTCAAACTCAGCCTTCAGAATCTTTCCCTCCTTGGTGCGACCATCGATGTCTGGCAGGTAAGCGATGGAGGCGAAGTACTCTTCTGGCTCTAGGATAGCCGTGTGGATGGCAGTACCGACACGCATAGCCTCGCTGGTCTCTACCTCCTTCTGGTGTTTGAAGTGGAAGGGCGAACGGACGAAAGCCTTAAAGCGTGAAGCGTTAAGACCTACAAGAGAGCGGTACTCGCTCTCTGACATTTTACTGGCTACTGGGTTGTTGGGCATTTTGTTGGTTTTGGTTTTGGGTTATCGTACAGAGCACAGCGGGTTGCTGTGACCAATACTTACGGACAGTTAGGCTCCAGACTTGGCTATCGTCAAGCCAGTATCCCAACTTTGTAAATTCATCCAGAATGACCTTGACTACATTGTCGCAGTCTGGTTTGGTCGTTTTTACAAGCGTTTTACACTTGTTAATTTTTGGTAAAAGGTACTTTGGGGGTGTGTAGTACAGGCTGATTTCGACCTCCACAGCCCCCTCAATGGGTACAGCGGGTACATACCGCTTGGCGTGTAGGCTAAAAGCGGATACCCAGCCTACCACCTTGGAGTTTTTCATCTTTCCAACAAACATCTGCCCAGTTTTCGACTTCAGAATCCTCAAGGCGGCTTGATGGGTGCTAGTTGGAGGTTCTAAGTTGCAAGCAATGAAAATATGTGTCATTTTAGTATTATGGAAAGCGAATCGCCCTATGAAAGAGTCAAAACCGACAAGAAGTCTACGACCCTTGAAAAGTTAGACCCGAAGAAGAAAGAGGAAATTGTTTGGATGACTCAAGAGGGTCACACGCAACGAGAAATCGAAGAAAAGGTGGAAGTGTCTGGTCATACTGTCGTAGCGGTTAGGCAGGATATGGGTGATAAGGATATTGACCTAGGTACATACAAGAAGGGCGTTAGCAGTCTGTTCAAGTCTATTATTATGAAGGGTGCTATTCGCCTAGATACAGAAATCGACAAACTTCCTATCAGCCAGATGCCCCTAGCCCTCGCTATCCTTATCGACAAGGTGCAGACCCTTAACGACCAGCCTGTAGTAGTTACTGAACACAGACTTAAAATCTCCCACGATGCCATTAATAAAATGCTCTCTGGAGAAATCATCGATATTTCCGAGGAAAAAATTTTAGCAAAAAAACCTTCCGCATAAGGTTCCAATTGAGAAATAGGATTTGGGGATGGCTGGTGTCTGTGGTCAGACTCGTTCCCGATTTTATTTTTATGCTCCAAGCATCAGTCATCATACCTTTGACCCAAGCGATGTCGGGTAAGACGAGGCGATGCCCACTCCACTACGGAGTGGGGTTGCTACACCCTGCGGATGTTTAACCAAAATAAAAAACATTTGCAGGGAAGTCTTATTCTGAATCGTAAGGTAATAAAACTATGAGCGACAAACTCATTGTTCAGTTCAAGACGGCAGTCACGGTGACTGTGTGCGAAACGGTTCTCTACTCGCATAACGCCCCCAGCGTTTACGAGAACGACTACGAGGGCAACGCAAAGTTCCTTCAAGCGTTCGCCAAGGTGAGCAAGGAAGGCTATCGTTCCTTCTTCACCATCTGGCTGACCACGAAGAGCGATGCGACCAATAGCACCTACCGCACCAAAATCTCCGTCTTCGACTTCGTCAAGATGGTTGCGTTTGAGTTGCAGTCTGGTGTTATGGAATCGTTCTCGCTGTCGATGTTCAAGCACGATAACGGCTTCGGTAACGATGCCCAGAAAATCGTGGAGGACAACACCAAGGAAGTGTATGCTTCTTTCGAGACTGGCTCGCATTATTGGAAAGTGATGCTGGCTGACGCACAAGATAAAGTTATGAACCGTGGCGAAATGTCCTCCACGGTTGCTGACTCGTTCGACACGAATGTGTCGGAAGGTATGTAATCGCTGACGAGTGTGAGTGCAGTCCGACCCTGCACTTACATTTCTCTGTCTTATCAAACTCCCGAAAACACACTCCTATGAAGTTATTTAACTTCGACAACGCAAAGACTCGCAAGGGCGAGCAACTCGGATACTCCACCGCAATACTTTATCTGTCTCCGTCAGATACGAGTGGAATTATCGACACCTGCACCAACGCTACTGCACTTTGCAAAGCGTTGTGTCTTAACACCGCAGGTATGGCTGGCATCTTCCCGAACATCCTCGCATCACGCAAAAAGAAAACTGCGTGGCTGGCGAGCAACCCAGAAACTTTCTGGGCGAAGATTGACCGTGAAGTTCTTAACCACGAAAACCTTTGCTACCGCAACACAAAACGGTTGAAGCGAAAGTTAAAACCGTGTGTTCGTATCAACGGCACATCTGATTTGTTCGAACCAGAGATGTCTGTGATTATGCATCGGCATCCCGATGTGCAATTCTACGACTACACCAAGAACTTCAATCGCATCGTTGATTGGCATATGGATAAAATGCCGATGAACTACCATCTGACATTCTCGCATTCGGAAACGAATCTTGAAGAGAGCAAGTGGTGTCTCGCTAACGGAATTAATGTCGCTGTCGTTTTCGATAACGATGGTCCGCTCCCGCAGGATTGGAATGGTTACTATGTAATCGATGGAGATAAGAGTGACCTGCGATTCCTTGATGCGAAAGTTCCGTATCCTAACGACCTGTATGTTTGTCACGGAGTCGTTATCGGTCTCCGTGCCAAAGGCAAAGCGAAGAAAGCAAAGGCAAAGGTAAACGGATTCGTCAACCCAACGAAGAGTGTGTTTCGTGGTGTTACTTGGAGCAACCAGATTGATGGCGAAGAAAACGAGGAGCAGAATAATCTGTATCGCTATGAGTAAGCCAACCAAGAAGGTTACGGAGCAAGATGTCCAACTGTGGATGGGCGATAGTGCAACATACGCAGACTACGCAGAAATCATCGCTTGGGTTGCCAATGGCGAGTACCCCATTAAAACGCTCAAATCAGAAATCGAGGCATTGAAAGATGAGTAAATGCAACTGTGGTAGCGGTGTGGAATCGTTTTGGTATTTCGATGGTCACCAAATCGAACTGTTCAAGGGTTGTCCGAAGTGCGAAGCAGAAAAGTTCAAGAAGTATCGCCCCGACATTAAGACGCAGTATGTGAGCGAAGAAACTATCGAGCCAGAGCCAGAGGTTCGCATCGTCAATCGTCTGACGCAATGGGAGAACGAAAACCAATGAGTCGCTTCTATCGCAAGAAGTTAAACGCACAGGGCAAATACATCAACCCTCCTGTTCACGCAAAGCGAGAAGTTTCTGAACCAAGAATACCGACAGGCAGACCAGTCGTTATGTACAAGATGGATAAAGGTCCAAGGAAAGAAACCACGATTGAAAGACAAGACCGCATTCGTGCAGAAGCAACAAAGCGTTGGATTGATAGGCTCGCAAAGAAAGAAGCAGACAGAGAAGCAAAGAAATTAGCGTACCTTGCAAAAGGTGAGAAGCCTCGTGGTAGACCTTTTGGCTACAAGGATTCAGCCGAAACCATAGCAAGGAAAAGCAAGGCTGGCAAAAAGCGTTGGCGTGGTGTGTTGCTGACCAAAGAAGAAAAGCGTTTGAAACGCAATGCGTATCAGAACGCTCGCAACGCAAATCGGAATAGTCCAGAAGCGTGTGCTCGTGTGGTTGAGAGGTTAAGGCTTCGTGCTGAAGCCAAAAAGAAAAGCACATCGGTTGTGATTACGATTACAATCACCGACCCAAACAAGTCGTGAAACTGTTGCTCACACCTTCGGGTGTGGGCTTAACTTTTGCTGTGCTACATACTACGCCTTCAACAGCCGAGTACTCACAAGGCAGTAGACAGTAGCACGGCAATCCATTTCTCATTCAGCGTGAACCCCGACCAAACTAACTAGGGTAGTATCGCTGTGTGAGTCCACAGAACGCAACAAACATAAACAGATACGCCTATGAAACAAATGATTGGTAAACTCCTTGCTTGGTTCTTACCAGCAAGCACCACGGAGCACAAGTTAGTGCTCGTGGAACTTCGTCTCGCAGGTTTGGAGATGGATAACCTGCGACTTCGCAGGATGTTGGAGATTGAAGGTGAGTCCACGCTGGAATCGGAGGACAGTAAAGTTGTTCTCTACAATGCTAACTTCGACACGATGGTTTCGAAGAGCGTTATGAGTTGGCTGAAAAACTGGCTCGATGATTACGACTACTCTGACTCCGATACCCTCGGAGACGCAGTAAGAAGCGTTATCGATGACCACGATTTCAGCGATGCGGTAGATGATTGCATCTCCAACAAAGATTGGTCTTACGAGTTGGAAGGTGTCTTGGATTACGATGATGTCGCAAGCAAGGTTATCAAGAAGTTGGATTGGTCTGATGTCATCAGCGATAACGACATCGTTACTTCTGACGATATCGATTGTTCCGATGTAATGTTAAAGTCCGAGCAACTCTCCGAAGATGAAATCGTCAAGCGTGGCGATTTGGCAGAAGAGATTAGCAACGACTTGAAGCGTGATTGGTTTAAGTCCCTCATCGCTGAAATGGTTGACAGCGAATTCCAACACTCGCTTGGCAAGGCTCGTGAGAACGCACAAGCCAATTCCCAGAACGCAATCGATGACGAGATTCAGTCCGCTGTCGCACAGCGTATTGAGTCGCAGTTCAAAGATAAGTTCGGAGCAGAGTGGGATAATTGGTTCAGCGAAAACATCCGACACACAGTTCAAACTGTGCTGGGCGAGATGCTCCAATCCGCTTACGAACAGACCAAGAGCGAGGGCAAATCCAATGCCTAAAAAGCCCCGCAACCCAAGCGATGAACGCATCGCAGAGTTGGTGAAAATGTTAGAGATTCCCGAAACCATTAAGGAGCGACAGTATCCATTCGCTGAACTTCTTGGTGAACAGAATATCTTCATTGATATCAGTTCCGCTTGCAAAGCGTGGCGTAAGGTTGACCAAGGAGTATCCGAAAGGATTTTCAAGGTCATCAATAACGCTGGATGCGATGAGCACGAGGTTGATGCATTACTTAACGCCATTACTCACAACCCTAACGAGTAATCGCTTCTGTCCCTGTCCCTAAAATTTGTGCGAAAAACATTCGAACCGCCACAGGTTCTAGTGCGAGTAGCACATAAACCCAAAGAAACAAAAACACATATGTTGTCCTACAACATTCAGTCCGATGCCGACCTCACAAGTCTGCGTCTTCAATACGAGCAGGAAGTCGCAAGACATTCTGCTAACGCTCCGAAGGTTTCCTTCGGTGCAAACGCCCATAAGTATTCAGTCCGTGCCGTCCCGCTCTACACGAGCGAAGGCATTCCTGCTAACTGTTGGGGAAATCAGCGGTGCGACAATGGAGCAATCATTGGTAAGGTGTCCGAGAAATACGGCATCATCCAAAACGATGACTTCGAACATCGCATCCTCAACGGCTTCGAACAGAATGGTCTCACACCTACTGCATTCGAATCCATCGTCACTCGTATGGGAGCACGAGCACACTTGTGCTACGATTTCCAAACCGAGAAGTTTGATGTTACCCACAAGGGTGATATCGTTGCCCTGCGTATCACCGCAAAGAATTCATTCGATGGCACTAGCCGTTCGTCTGTTTCTGTCGGTGCTCTTCGTTTGGTCTGCCTCAATGGTATGACATCGTTCCGTGAAGATGTGTTTATGTCTGTGCGTCACACACAGTCCGTATCCGCAGACTTCGTGAGCAACATCATCCAACAGGCGATGAACGAGTGGACTCATATTCGTCAGTCGTTCCAAAATCTTGCTACTAGCGACATCACGCAAGAGCAGGGTTGGAACGCTATCGAGAATATGGTTAATCGTGGCATTCTTGGTGCTTCGCTTCGCAAGCAAGTCCACGAAGTCTGGGAACAGCCATCGTATGAGGAAGACCGCAGTCGTAATTTGTGGAATCTGTATAATGCTCACACGCAAGTGCTGACGCATAACCACGGCAACCATAAGTATGAGATGAAGCAACGCCAAGGTGGTGCTGTGCTTAACACTCTGCATACGGCTTCGACCTCTGCTGAATTCGCACGACTTCTTCTGGCAACACCAGACGAGGTTCGCTCTAACTGATATTACAGGGACGCATCATAGCAATGTGGTGCGTCCCGCTTATCACTATGGCTAACATATTCAGCATCGGTATCGAGCCAACCAAGCGTAACAAGGCTTGGATTGTTGCTATCTACATCGTGCCTCACGGCAAAGACAAGGCGTTGCTCGACTCCGAGCAATCGTTCAAGACGAAGCGTGATGCAAAACTGTTCATCAGCGGATGGTTGGAATTCCGTGACTGCTACAACAGAATCTAATCATATGATTACGATTAACGGAGTTGAGTTGACTCCTGCACAGTTAGTGTCGCTCACCAAGTTGGTGAATATCGGTTGGACTATTGATTACTCGTCCATCCATAAACTGCCAGCAGAGCAATGCATTATGGTCGCTGTCAAAGGCGAAAATACTGGTGCTCAAATGGTAATCGGAATCGAAGCAGACGGATATTCACACTCGTGAGCCTCGATTTCGAATTCGCCAAGGGCATTAAGAAGGAGTTGATTGAGTATCGGCAGAAAGATGGTTCGTTGCATTGGTTGCCTCGTGCTCAATCGTTCGTCTTCTATCAGATGTTGTTACAACACGACATCGATGGTGAGATGACCGATAAAAAGATGTGCGAGATTAACAGACGCATAGAAATCATCAACGCCAGCATCAGCAAGCATTCGCATTGGTATTCAGCAACCGAAGGATTCCAACATCAGTTGAATGATGTCGTTGTCTATTGGGGGCTTACGACAAATGTATCCCATATGTCTATGACCAAATGGAATGCTTGGTTTGCAAAAGCCCACGCTCGTAGGAGTATGGAAAACCATAAACAATACGGTTGGCAGAATGCTGTATTGAAACCCTACGAACAATTGAATCGAGAAGATGCCAACGCCAGTTGAAATTGTCGTAGTATCCCTGTGGCTCTGCTTATTAGTGAAGGTGTTACGAAAATAACACAAAAACCTCCGTTCGAATGAGGTTTCACCACTAATAGAACCACCACATCACAGTCCACGCATCGAGCAGGTGCGTGGATTTCTTTTTATGCTCCCAGCATCAATCATAATACCCATAGACAGGCACGGCACTACGCACGGCTTGTCTCCGCTCGAACCAACACCAAGAGCGGTGATAGTAATCACGACAATGGCAAAACAAACCAAGGAAGAAATCGCCAACATCAAGGCGAAGGTCAAAGCGGAACAGGCGAAGGAAAAAATCCGCGAAGCGAAAGCCCAGAAAAAAATCGAGGCTTTCGAAAAAACGAAGCAGGCACGAATCGAAAAGATTCTCGCTCGCTTGGAAAAAGCGAAGGGTTCGAAATACGAAACCAAGGGCAAGACCCCTGCTTTCGTGGTCACCAAGAAAAATTGGGACAGCGTGGTCGGAACGCTTGAAGGTCACGCCACGAAAATCAAGGCGGGCAACGGAAAAATCGGGATGGGCGAAGTCTGCCAATGGGCTGACAAGGTTGAGCCGATGTTGCTGGGTCTGATGTCCGCAATCAAGGCAGGTCAGAAAACCGCCTTCGATAATATGGAAGCCAAGAAAAAGCGTGAGATTCGTAGGCTTTCCGCAGGAATTGAACAGACGAAAATCAAGCCAGCAAAGTTCAAGGCAATCCTCGAAAAGCAAGCCAAGCGGATTTCCAACATCGTCGAGAATATCGGAGACTTCAAGAAATATATTTCGTGAGCCTCATCGCCCTCGGAATAATCCTCATCGTCCTGCGAATGTTCAGCGGAAAATAATCCGTTACACATCGCACGGCATCACAGAAAAAGTGCATCACCAATCCCTACGGGGGGCGGGGGTGCATTTCTTCTTGAAAGGTCACTTTCTCAACGCATTCAGATACACACTTTTTACTTGCAAAAGACTAGTAGTGATGAAGGCAGGGGGTTATTAGGGGGGTGGGCTGTATATGGTGTCAAGGGGTAACTGCTTGGTGGGGTCAATATATGGCGTTTTTTAATGTTCTGGGTAGGGGGAAGTGTATTTCCTAGGGGGGTGTAATAGATTTCCCTAGGGGGGTGCTATGGATTTCCTACATATAGAATAGGGTATAGGATAGACTATAGAGATACAGGTATTGACATATGGATTTGTTGGGGGAAAGTAGACATATGAACCACAAGGAGTCAGAGTTGGTAGACATTCTTAACATCACCAGAGCCGAATTTAAGCATCTGAGGAAGAATCTGGCTAATTCTGATGTGAATGTTGGTCCATTGTGGGTGCGTGAGGAGTCAAACAAGCCCGAACATCTGCGTACCGTGTATTGGACTGACGCTGGTATGTACTTTTTAAGGGCTTACCTGTACGAGAAGGCTAGTCATCCTGTAATTAAGCCAGATACTGATATGAAAGTAATGAGTAAGGCTCAGTTTCTTAATATGGTGCATAAGACCAAGTGGGTAGGCAAGGTTGTCAGAAACCTATACAAGAATCATATGCTCTTGATGGTAGAGCATAACTCTGGGTTTAATGTTATGGTCAACTGCCGTGACAACCAACTATATTCTAAAGGTGCGTGGGTCGTAGTTGACACTAATGAGAATAGCCACACCGTTCGTGGTCAGTCTTTTAAATCTTATGAAAAAGCCTTCGAAACCCTCTCCCAAAAAGGAGTCTAACTGTGGCACAAAGGATTTGTGCAAAACTCTAGGTATTCCTAAATTCAAACCTCTCGACCACGAGCAGAAGGAGAAGCCTAAAGGTGGGAAGTAAAAGCCGTGGTGGTATGGCACAGCCTACCTATTTGCCGACTACTGGTACAGACCTGTCGCAATTCAACAGTCAGCCCAACCAAGGTTTTCAATGGAATAAGCCACAGGGGTTTAAGGATGCTACGGAATCTAACATTGGTACTTCTAATTACACTCCAAATTTCCTGTTCCAAGATTCGCAGTTTGGTATGAACGGATTCCAAGGTCAGTCTAACGGTAGCACTAATCCTGCTACTGGCGGTAATGTTGGTTATAATTTTGGCAATCAAATGGAAAATCCTGCATCTAACGCTCTTGGTAAGGTTCGTCCAATGGGGCTTATGTTCAGATGAATATTGACCCTCACACAGGCGATGATGAGGATGATGAGGATGATGGCGAAAATTTATATTTCCAAGACCAATAACAAAATCGAAGTTCTGACCTAGCGGTCAGAACGATACAGAGATGCAATACACTCCTCAGTTTCTAACAAAGCCTTCTGCCCCTGTTGCCTTCCCTCCCCTTCTTCCCGACAGATGGGGTTCGCATCCGATGGCACGGAAGATTATGGAGGGGGCAGACAGAGGTTTTTACACAGACAAAACTGTTAATCCTAACGCTAAATCTATTGAGTTTAGAAAAGCAATATCGGCTGATTGGGCTAGTGAAACCCTTAAATATAACCCACATTACTTTACTGATTTTCCATTTGGAGAAGCACGAGACGGAAACTTTCTCAACAACACTCTTGAACAAACTCTTTATTTAAAGGCAATGGAAGGCGATGAGTTTCTTAGAAACAACCTTGATGATGCATCTGATGAAGAAATAAAAATGGCAGAGGCTGAAATTAATCCCCCAGCACATACAAACGCAAATTTGATTAACAATTTAGCAATTCCTTACATTGCTGGGGAACGATTAAATTCTGCAAATACCCCTCCAGACAGACAAAGAACATTAAATAGAATGCAAGTGCTAGAAAGAGACGCACTATATTGGGGTGATAAAGCAAAGAGCGGTGTATCAAATGTTTTTAGAAACGGCAAACCAGCCCCCAATGGTACATACGCTGATTTAGTTGACCAGAATATTGCTTCAAGA
>Ga0049084_10000688_pt1 | contig 13303 bp, 10 predicted proteins | sample GreLakmeON33MSRF_FD_66720 | JGI IMG/M metagenome (GOLD analysis project Ga0049084, IMG submission 66720) | Freshwater lentic microbial communities from great Laurentian Lakes, MI, USA - Great Lakes metaG ON33MSRF | ecosystem: Environmental > Aquatic > Freshwater > Lake | place: Great Lakes... | reverse complement strand
TTATAGTAGTTTTATATGTACTGAAAAGTATACGCAAAAAAGATGTTCCACAATTTTTTTTGAATGCTTTGCTGTTTTTATTAATCGGAATAGTTGTTTTTTCAATAGCACAACATTAGATCTTTCAAACGCTGTATCTAATTTATCGAACCGCTTTATTTATAACAGTTTTGTTTGCTGTTTTTTTGAGCAGCACGCTTGTGATATTATACAATGAAGTTCGAATATTCAAGCACTTGCTATTTATAAGTGCGATTTTTGTTGTTGTGCATTTTTCTTTTACTGTAAATTTTAACTACGTATTTGAATGGAAAGCGGATGCGGATATAAAAGCAGCAATTACAGAATTAAAAGCGAAACAAAACGTGAGCGAAAAGTTCAATATAACACTGGGTATAAGTCCTGAATTTGATGCCGGAATTAATTTTTACAGATCTACGCAAATCATTACATCATTGAATCGGCCAAGTTCAAAACAGCTTTTGTCGAACGACTGTTTTTTATTGACGCCTGATGTTTGAATACACAATCCCCGATTCTTTCTCCTTTCAACAAACGATTATTCTTTCCTGTCGTTTAAAAGTTATGGTAGTTGGAGATATTAAAAAGACGGATGCATTTGTGTCTATTAATTGCAAAAATGGAACAAGCAATTATTTACAAGCAAATGTAAATGTGTTGGATTATTTAAGTGTGAGTAACAAGTGGATAGATGCATACTGAAGTGTTACTCTACATAAAGAAAGACGTTCGGGAGACATAATCAATATTTATCTTTTGAACATCTCATCCCAAACAATATATATTGATGATATTGAAATGAAGTTGATTGCTGTTAATTAATAATAAAATATATTCTACTTTATTTCCTGACACAATTCTATTAATACACCATTCGTTAATTTCGGATGCAAAAAACAAATCAGTTTATTATCAGCGCCTTTTTTTGGGGCATCGTGTATCATTTGAAATCCTTCATTTTTTAATCTTTCAATCTCGGCATAAATATTTTCAACCTCGAATGCAATATGGTGCACACCTTCCCCCTTTTTTTTAATAAATTTAGATATGGCACTTTCAGGGGAAGTGGCTTCTAATAATTCTATTTTATCATCTCCTATTTTAAAAAAGGAAGTTGCAACATGCTCACTTTCTACGTTTTCAATTTTATAATGCTCCACACCAAATAGGGAGGCGAACAATTTATTTGCATTCTCTAAGCTTCTTACAGCTATTCCTATATGTTCTATCTTTTTCATTAAATATGTTTTGTTTTAACTCTTTAAAGGGTAAAAAAATAGCCCCTGAATTAACAAGGGCTATTTTAATTTGTGGCGTATTCTTATTTGATTACTTCTTAATAAATGTTTCTCCTGTTTTATTGTCGTAATTAATATAATAAGCACCTTTTTTTAATGCACCAATTTCTACAGCTTTACCAAATCCCTTTTTAACAATATCTCCGAACATATCAAAGATCTCAAACATCGTTTCGTCCGAGAATTGAATTTCTTTATCAGCCTTTAATGGTCCAAATGTTACCTCGGGGATCACTGCTCTGAATTTAACAGGATCGGAGTAACGTGGTTGAGGACTAAAATCTACTTGTTTAACTCTAAACTTGTTTTCACCCGAATGAGGAATAACTTTTACAGTATAGGAAGCAGCAGCAGGTTTTCCTTTCCCTTCAACCTCACCTACTTTAACCCATTTGTTCCAGCGGTACTGCTCTACTACGAAATTCAATTTTCCGCTTTCCGCTTTAGTTGTCCAACTTAAGGTTCCATCCATTCCAACTTTCATTGAATTTGGAACTACTTCAAATGTGCTTTTTGATTTAAGCACCTCGGGGTTCAACACCTTCGGTTTGCAATCATCTTTGTGGGTAATGGTAACTATAACTTTGTCGCCAACTGTTAGTTGGTAAGGGGTAAAGTCAATTTCAAATGCACTGGATTGTAATTCATCCGTTGAAACTTGTCCATTTATTGATACTTCAAAGGCACAAAAACCAACACCGCTTCCAGTAAAAGGGTTTTGAACAAACAAATTTTTACCTTGATAGTTTCCTTCTAGTGTAATAACTCCTGCTGCATAACTGCTCAATGAAAAAATTATCGAACTAACTAACAATGATAATTTTCTTTTTCTCATAAATTTCTATTAATTACTACAACAAACTCGTATTCCATTTTTATTTTCAACATACAATATTAAAATCTTATTTTAGATATACAAAATAAATCACCTTTTTTTTCATAATAATTCCAATAATTTATTGATTGCTTTAACTACCAATATAAGTGGACTTATTATGAAATTTTTAAAACAAGCCTTTTTTTGGCTGGCCACCATTCCTTATAGTGATTTATTCTTACGAGAATGACTGTTCTAATAAGAGTTCTGGTAACGATAACTTAATAGTCTAGTTATTGGGTATAATGATAATAAATTCTATTTTAAATGAAATGGATCATTACTTAAATCGCTACCCCCATAGCATAACCGTTGAAGCAAAATTAATAACAACAGTGAATTATAAAATAAAACCTTATCGTAAAATGACAAGTTTTTCTTTTTACCGGTATTACATCCTATATTTGCCTATATTTTATGAAAAGAGAACAATCTGAAGCACTTTTTGAAAAGGCAAAAACATATTTTCCAGGTGGGGTAAACAGTCCCGTAAGAGCATTTCGTTCGGTTGGTGGCACACCCTTGTTTATTGATAGAGGAAAAGGGTCGCATATTTGGGATGCAGACAACAATGAGTTTATTGACTATTGCTGTTCCTGGGGACCACTTATATTAGGCCATGCAAATAAAAAGGTAATAGAGGCCATTGCAGAAACTGTAAAAAAGGGAAGTTCTTTTGGTGCCCCTACTGCATTGGAAAATGACTTAGCAGAATTGATTTTGAGCAATAATAAATTCATTGAAAAAATACGTTTTGTAAGTTCAGGAACCGAAGCTGTTATGAGTGCAATCCGTTTAGCAAGAGGGTACACCAAACGAAATAAAATATTAAAATTTGAAGGTTGTTATCATGGCCATACCGATTCTTTATTGGTAAAAGCGGGTTCAGGATTGGTAACTTTTGGCAACAGTTCATCAGCAGGGATTCCTGAAAGTTTTGTGAACGAAACAATTGTTGTTTCCTTGGATAACGAAATAGCAGTCAAAAAAGCATTTGCTGATTTTAAAGATCAAATTGCTTGTGTTATCATTGAGCCCATTCCTGCTAATAACGGCCTGCTTTTACAACGTAAAGAATACCTTACATTTTTGCGAGAAATATGTACTGCAAATAAGTCGCTGTTAATTTTTGACGAGGTGATAAGTGGTTTTAGAATTGGTTTTACAGGTGCTGCAGGGCATTATAATATTGCACCAGATATAATTACTTACGGAAAAATTATTGGCGGAGGTTTGCCGGTAGGTGCTTATGGTGCAAGTGCAAGTATAATGTCTTGTGTTTCTCCCGAAGGTGCAGTTTACCAAGCAGGAACTCTTAGTGGAAACCCGGTTGCAATGGCAGCAGGAATAGCGCAGTTGACAGAATGCTTAAAGCCCAATTTTTATAAAGCCTTGGAAGATAAAACACAATTTCTAATCAAAAAAATTCTTTCATCAGAGCAATATCCAATATCTAATATCCAAATTTTTTCCATTGGAAGCATTTTTTGGATATCCTTTACAAACGTTGAGTTTATTCGTTCCGCTGAAGCAATTGATGTGGCAAGTATGGAATATTTTAAAAAATTGCACAAGGGATTGTTGGAGCGAGGAGTTTATCTAGGCCCATCAGGATATGAAGTTGGTTTTGTTAGCGAAGCGCATACTTATGAAGACTTGGGAAAAACGGCAATGGTCTTTGGTGAAGCGTTATGCTAAGAGGGCTCTTTGCATTAACAGATAACTGTTTTAAATGAGTCAGAAACATACTTATTATTGGAAACATTTATTGTTATAGTATAGCATTTTGAAAGTGTTTATTTCTCTTTTTTTATTTTTTTTAATCGGCAATCCTCGTCTACTTCAAGCGCAATCGCCGATTGATAAATGGGACAAACAAGCACTCGGTAAAGCGAATACATCTAAGGGTGTAAGTTATTTAAGCCCGCAAGAGAAACAAGTAATCTTTTATTGGAACCTGGTACGCATCAATGGAAAACTATTTTCCGAAACATTTTTAAAGCACTATGTTGATTCTGCCAACATTAAAAATAACAGTTATCTTATTTCTTTAAAAAGTGAATTAGAAATGCAAAGTGAATTGCCAGTATTAAATGCAAGCAAATGGCTGGCTAACATCGCACAATTACACGCGCAAAAAATGGGTGAGGCAGGAGCGGTGGGGCACGGAAATTTTGCCAAGCGATTCAAGGGTATTAAACATAAATACAAAAGTGTTGGAGAGTGTTGTCAATATGGGTTTAAAGACCCACTTGCCATTGTAATTGATTTATTGATTGACGAAGGAATTGCCGATACTGCACATAGAAAAATAATGTTGAAGAAAGGGAAATGGGACGTAGCAGTGTCTGTAAAAGCACACAAAAAATACCGTGTTAATTCGGTATTGGATGTTGGTGAGGTAAAAATGTAGTGTTGTTAAAGTACTATTTGAAGAAAAACAAAATCGGACGATAAATTATTTATCGTCCGATTTTAAATAAACTATTTTCAGATTATTCTTCGAAATTCAAATTTTCAGGTTGTGCTTTTGTAATGTTTTTTGCTCCGCTACCTGTTAATGGAACAGTGTTGTCCACAATTTCGAATGAAAAATTATCAAACCAAATTTGACCTTCTCCATTAAGTGAAGCTCCAAAAATAATGTTTGATGCATTAGCAACAACATCTAATACTATTTCATGTTTTTTCCAATCGGTACTTCCTTTTATTTGTCTGTCTCTCATATTATCAATAGCAGGTATTTGATTTTGTCCAGGAGGACCATTCTGATCAACACGCAACATAAACCCCGTCCAACCTAAAACATCTTTTGTTTTCATAAAGGCTGTCATGCGTATTCTTTTGCCAAGATACTTTTCAGCTGCAAAGGTTTGTGTCATAGCAGCCGAACTGTTAGGTTTTAAATCTGATAATGACTTTATAGTTGCCGCAATTTTACCATCTTGCCCTGCACCTTTTTCAATATTCATTTCATATTTATCTGGATCGCTGCCCGATTTGTTCCACCCTTTTGGAATATTAAATGCCATAAACAACAGTACTATAGTTAAAACAAACGTAAATTTTATTAATGGCTTCATTTTTTAAGTATTAAGTTAATGTTTTTATTAAGTCCAAAAGGTATTTCTAACTTTTTATGTATGATTAAAAAAACGTCCCGCAAATTTTGCGGGACGTTTTAATTTTCAATTTTTCAAATTAGTTTTTAACTATTTTTGTTGTTACGTTATTTCCGTTTGTTTGTATAGTAAGGAAATAAATTCCATTAGCAAGCTCATCAATTTTTACTTGCTTATTGTATGTTGTTGCAATGTTTCCATTTTCTATTACTAGAACTAACTCTCCAAACATATTATAAAGCAAAATATTTGCTTTATCGTCAGAAGCAAAAGTGCCATTGATAGTAAATGAACCTTTAGTTGGATTAGGATATACAGATATGTTGTTGTTGTTGCCTAATTCAGTTACATTGGTACAAGTACTTACAAATATAGTATCCGTTGCAGTATTAGAACAACCGATAGCATTCGTATAAGTATAAGTAATAACGTGTGTTCCAACTCCTGCTAATGCAGGGTAGAAGAATCCGTTAACTGTACCTAAGCCGGAGTAATTTCCTCGTGCAGGAGATCCTCCTATTAAAAGAACACCGTTTTGGTGCCACTCATCCAAACATACTGTGTCCATAACAGCTAAACTAAATGTAACAATTGGCATTGGATTTACAGTTACTGCAATAGATGTTACAACTCCAGTTCCGCAAGCGTTGGTGCCCGCTACTGAAATTGTTCCACTAACTGCATTTGCAGCAAAGTCAACCCAAATAACATTTGTGTTAGCTCCAGCAGCAATTGTAGCACCGATAGGTAATGACCAGTTGTAACCAAGTGCATTTGCAATAGGAGAAACAGAATACATTACACCTATTTGTCCTTCACAAACAGCTAAAGGTCCCATTATAGAAGTAGCAGCAACCGGTGAATTAACTACGATTGAAAAACTGCTTGAAGTGCCAATTCCACAAGAATTTGTTCCTTCTACCCAAATCATTCCATTCATAGCACCTGCTCCAAAATCAATAGTAATAATGTTTGTGTTAGCTCCTGTAGCAATTGTTGCACCTGAAGGCAATGTCCAATTATATCCTGTAGCATTTGCAATAGAAGCCACTGAATAAGCTACCCCCATTTGACCAGCACATACAGTTGCGGTACCTATTATAGCACCTGCAACATTTGGTAAAGGATTAACTATTACAGCCAATACAGAAGCGGTACCAGTACCACATATATTTGAACCATTAACACTAACATTACCACTTACAGCATTGTTAGCAAAATTTACCACAATACTGTTTGTGTTAGCTCCTGAAATAATAGTAGCGCCCGCAGGAAGCACCCAGTTATATCCGGCAGCATTCGCAATGGTGTTTACAAAATAATTTACATTCATTTGACCTGCACAAACAGTAACTAAACCATTTACCGTTCCCGCAGCAGCAACCAATGGATTAACAGTTACAGCCAATGTTTTAACGGCACCATTTCCACAAGTATTTGTTCCCGTTACCATAACGTTTCCACTTGCAGCATTCGCTGAGTAGTCAACGGTAATGCTATTCGTATTCGCACCTGAAATAATTGTAGCGCCCGCAGGCAACGTCCAATTATAACCAGTTGCATTTGCAATAGAAACTATTGAATAAGTAATACCCATCTGCCCTTGACAAACATTTGCCAAACCTACTATAGCTCCCGCAGCAGCAGGTAAAGGGTTAACAATGATTGGGAAATTAGCTGAAATAGTTCCATCGCCACAAGAGTTAGTTCCTTTCACTGTAATGTTTCCACTAGCAGCATTAAGAGCAAAATTCACAGATATACTGTTGGTATTGTTACCTGCAACAATAGTTGCACCAGCAGGCAATGTCCAAGTATAAACAGTAGCAAAGGTTATTACACTAACAGAATAATTAACGAAAGTTTGTCCTACACAAACATTTGCAGGACCACTTATTGTTCCTGCAGCAATTGGTAAAGGATTTACAATGACAGAATAATCCGGTGAAAAGGCACCGTTTGAACATGAATTGGTACCTTGCACAGTTATGTCTCCTGTAACAGCATTGTTTCCAAAATCAACAGTAATTGAATTTGTATTTGCTCCTGCCGTAATGGTAGCACCTAAAGGCAATACCCAGTTATACCCAGTAGCATGTTGTATAGCAGTTACTGAATAAGTAACAGCAGTTTGTCCTTGACATACAACAGGTGTTCCTGTAATTACTTCTGCAGCAACCGGTGAGTTACAGTATTTTACGGTAGCATAATTATTGCCTCCTGAAGCGCCATAAACGCTACCCGTAATATAGATACTTCCTGTAGAATCAACAGCCAAGGCTTTTTTGTTTAAATAATCATAACCACTCCCACTTCCATTGTATTCAATAGCCCATAATTGGGTACCGTTATTGTCGAAACTTACAACTCCAAAATTCATTTGTTGGCTATTGTTATACGTATTTCCTGAAAGATAAACATTGCTATTTGAATCTAACGCAATGTTATAAGCCTGATCGGTGTTGTTGGAAGCACCATTGTATTCGCTTATCCATTGCTGATTTCCGCTTTGGTCAAGTTTAATTGCAACCATATTGTCTCCGCCATTATTATTGTATTGGCTTCCTCCAATGTAAAAATTACCTGATCCATCAGTAGTAATATCATAACCATAGTCATTAGAATAACTTGGGCCATTGTATGAATTTAGCCACATTCTATTACCGTTGTTGTCATAACATACTGTGTTAATATCATGCCCGCTTCCAAGATAGTTATTTCTGCAATTACCTGTAATTGCAACATTTCCACTTGCATCAATCGCAATGGCTTTTGCATTATCATAATTTCCATAAAAGTAACCATAATAATCATTCATCAAGTCGAAGCTATTAAACCATTGTGTGGTTCCATTCGGATCAATTTTTATTGTACCATAATCCTGATAACGATAGCCATTTAAATATTGGTTATTTGTATTCCCTGTAACAAAAACGTTTCCTGCTCCATCAACAACCAAATCTACAGCATAATCATATGAGTAATAATAATTAGGATTATTGAATTCATTCTTCCACAAAAAGTTTCCATTATTATCGTACGCTACAGTGCCATAATCATCAGTATAGGAGTTGCTTGTGTACATTGCTCCCGTAACGAATACGTTGCCTGTGTTTTGGTCAACCGTAATTGCACTCGGATTATCGTAACTGTTTCCCGATCCATTTGCAGTTTGCGACCATAAAAGATTTCCGTTGTTATCGTATTTAATAGTAATATAGTCATAGTAGGTATTACTATTATAAACAAAGCCTGCCACAAACACATTTCCTTGTGCATCTAAGCATATTCCTTTACCTTCGTCAGTATTATTATAGCCATTATCATATTCAACCGACCATAATTGAACACCTGAAGGGTCATACTTTACAGTAACTATATTATAAGAGGCACTTTGGTTATAAGACCTGCCTGTAACATAGCTGTTGCCGCTTCCATCAACAACTATACCTCCTTCCTCAGGAGTGTCTTGATTGCTACCACCGTTCGGATTGTCGTATTCATTTGCCCATTGTTGTGTAGGCGCTTGTGCCATAACCCCAAAGGAAAATAATGTTAAGGATAAAATTGTAAAAAAATTTTTTTTCATAAAATTGTTTTTAAGTGGTTTTTATTATAATTGATTATTTGTTTTGACGGCAGCAATGATAATAGCTGGAAATTAAATCTATATTATTTCAATGTATAATAATTATTATTTTTTTTAAAAATATTCACTCTAATTTTTTTCAACTTACAAGCAATTAAGACCAAAAAAATCTTTTGAAAAAAATGCATAGGTTTGTAAAATGCATTTTAAAACACTATTCCTTTTTTTAGTATTAACCGTTCAATCTTTATTTGCTCAAGTAATTCCATCTGCAAGGCGAACCGATTGGAGCTTGGCGGGTCATCGCGGAGCAATTACTGTTTCGGCAAATATAATTGACATTACAAATTTTGCCGGAGTAGGTGATGGCCTAACAGTAAACGATGTTGCCATACAAAATGCCATTGCTTCTTTGAATGGAAACAGCAGTATAATTTATTTTCCTTCAGGTAATTATTTATTTCAATCCTCTATTGTATTAAATGATAGCATTGTTTTAAAAGGAAATTCTTCCGATAGCACAACACTGAGTTTTGATTTAAGTGGTGCAAGTGATTTAATACGCGTTAACGGTTCTGTCAGCAACACTATCGCTCGTTTTATTGCCAATGCTGATAAGGATAGCAGTTTTATTGTACTGGACAATCCACAATTTTTTCAAGCAAACGATTATATTAAAATTTTCCAAAACGATAGCGCATTGCTTTTTTCAAATTGGGCATACGGCTCAGTAGGACAAATAGTACAAATAAGTACAATTGTTGGAAACAGAATAAATTTAAACAGTCCCTTGCGTAAGAGTTTTGTATTGAATGATAGTTGTAGAGTGAGAAAAATGTTGCCTGTAAAGGAAGTGGGAATTGAGTGTTTGAAAATAAAGCGACTCGATCAAAGTTTAGGTCAAACTACAAACATCGATATAAATTATGCCGTGAATTGTTGGGTAAAAGGAGTAGAGAGTGATACCTGCAATTTTGCACATATTGCCATTTCAAATTCAAGTAATATTGAAATTAGCGGATGCTATTTTCACGATGCATTTGCATACGGTGGAGGTGGACAAGCTTACGGTGTTGTTGCGCAGGCCACATCTGGCGAATGTTTAATCGAGAACAATGTATTTAACCACTTGCGTCATTCTATGTTAATTCAGTCGGGTGCAAATGGCAACGTATATGCATACAATTCATCTGTTAACCCATATTGGGTAAGCGGAGCACTTCCCGCGAACTCGGCAGGAGATATGGTGTTACACGGTAATTATACATTTTTAAATTTATTTGAAGGTAATACAGGGCAGAACATTGTAATTGATGATTCGCACGGAATAAATGGTCCTTACAATACTTATTTTAGAAACCGAGCTGATTTATATGGAATATTTATGAATAGCAATCCACCAAGCAACAATCAGAATTTTGTTGGCAATGAAGTAACAAACAATGGCCCGTTTATGGGAATGTATCAATTGAGCGGAAATGGTCACTTTGCTCACGGCAATAATATTAAAGGTGTAATACAGCCTGCGAATACAAATACATTAAACGACACTTCTTATTATAAAAAAATAAAGCCTGGTTACATTGCTTTTAATGCAACGTGGCCAAGCATAGGTATCTCCAACATTATTAGCAGCGGAACTATTCCGGCTCAACAAAGGCAACTACAAGGAAGTGCATTTACTGATTGTACTATTGATTATAAATTGGTGGAGCAAATAAAAAGCGATGATATAAATAAGGAAATTAAACTGTTTCCAAACCCTTGCAATGATAGAATATATATTGAAGAAATAACTATTTACGAAGGCGCTCATTATTCATTTATCTTATATAATTTAATGGGAGATAAAGTGAAAACACTTACCCCTGTTGGAAATGAAATAGTGTTAAATCAAGTCGAAAGCGGATCATATTTTTATGCTTTACAAAATTCTTCCATAGTTTTGTTACGGGGCAAATTGATTGTTATAAAAGTTCAATAAGGCATTTATTAAAATTTTATCTTGTCTGTACATCTTATCATTAATTGATTAGCTTTGTGTAAAGCCATTGATAACCTTGTTTGCTAAAAACAACATACTTTTAAAACCTGATTGGGAAATTGAACTCGAAAGGATTGCTACCAAGCACCATGTAATTGTTTGTTGGGTGGCTATTGTGCTTAACCCTATGTGGTTTGTTGCCGATTATTTTACAATACCAGAATATTGGAAAGTCTTTTTTGCGGTTCGTATTGGAGTAGCTTCACTTGTTTTATTAGGTGTATTGCTTCGTGCAAAATTAAACATCAGCACCGAGGTTTTAATATTTATTCCTGTGTTGGGTATCTCCTTACAGAATGCCTATATGTGGAGTGTAATGGACGTCCCTATGCTTCAAAAACACGTTTTTGCTTACATCGCACTTTTCATTGGTGCAGGTATGCTTGTGCTTTGGAAACCTATTTGGTCCATATCAGTAGTTGTGATTTCTTTGATTGCAAATATTATTTTCTTAAAGGGATTAAGCCCTTTAAGCATACAAGATATTTTGGTGAACGGCGGAATGTTGGTTGCAACAGTTGCTTTCATTTGCGTTGTACTTATACATTCAAGATACTCCCTAACAAAAAAAGAAATTATTTCTCGCCTTGCACTGGTTGAATCCAACAAACTCCTTGAGGTAAAAAACGAAATAATCGAAAAAAAAAACAAGGATATAACGGATAGTATAAACTATGCAAAGAGGATACAGGAAGCGATACTTCCACCTAAAGAATTGAAAAATAAATTGTTTCCAGATTCTTTTTTGTTGTTCCAGCCAAGGGATATTGTATCGGGCGATTTTTATTGGTTCTCGGAAAAGAATGGGAAGAAATTATTAGCAGCCGTGGACTGTACAGGTCACGGTGTGCCGGGTGCATTTATGAGTATGATTGGGAATGGTTTTCTAAATCAAATAGTAAATGAAAAGGGTATTACCACCCCTTCCGAAATTTTGGATCAACTAAGAGTGCTCATCATTTCTTCCTTGAAACAATCGGGTGTAGATGGTGAAAACAAGGATGGAATGGATATTTCATTGCTTAGTTTTGATGATAAGGAAGGGACTGTTGAGTATGCGGGTGCGAACAACCCGTTATGGATTATTCGAAACAACGAAGAAAAAAATGGAACAAACGAAAAACAATTTGCCATTTCAAATGTGCTTACGAATACTTTACCTCTTACTGTAATTGAAGAAATAAAGGCCGACAAGCAACCCATAGGCATTTATTTGAGCGAGTTAAAGCCCTTTACAAATCACACTATTAAAATTCATTCGGGCGATTCGCTTTATGTTTTTACCGATGGTTTTGTTGATCAGATGGGAGGACCAGCAGGTAAAAAATTCAAAAGCAAAACATTTAAGGAACTCTTGTTTTCCATACACAATCTCTCAATGAATGAGCAGGAAAAGGCAATCAGAAAAACCTTAGATAATTGGAAAGGGAATTTCGACCAAACCGATGATATACTTGTTATTGGAATAAAGGGGTAGTAATCTTTACTCCTTTACAAATTTTACCATATGCTTATCTGTACCGTAATGTAGTATATAGAAGCCTGGGCTAAGTCCGCTGACATCCAACGCTGCCTTTGAGACATTTATATTGTCAGTTTTAACTTGCATTTCTTGCCCCAACATAGTTGTAATTCTCAAATCATTTTTTGCGAGAACCCCATTTTTAGCTTCTACTGTAAGTGTTGATTTTGCCGGATTGGGATATATGTTTATATACTTATCTGATAAAGCAGTTTCTTTCACAGATATAATTGAAATATCAAATGCAAGGAAGTCTCCGTATGGAATGCTCCCTAATGAAAGGCTAAAATCAAAAACTTTGGAATAGATATTCGTAAGTGTATCCCATTCAAAAATTACCCCTACATTGTTTGCGCCCCCTTGTGAGGTCATACCGTAAAACTTACTTCCAATGAGTGTCATAGCACCATAAGGGTTTTTGCCTATAGGGCCCATAAAATCAGCTTTATTGGTATAGGTATTTGTTACTGGGTCCCATTTAAAAATAACACCTGCAAAGTTTGCTCCGCCCTGATAAGTAAGTCCATAGAATTTTCCGTTAGCCAATGTTAATGATCCAAAAGGGTTGGTTCCATTTCCTGCTATAAAGTCGATTTTTTTTGTGTAGGTATTTGTTACTGGGTCCCACTCAAAAATAACACCTGAATTGTTTGCACCACCATTGTTGGTCATACCATACAGTTTACCATTGTATTCTGTTAATGAACCGAAAGGGCTGCTACCGCTTGCTGCGCTAAAATCTCTCTTTTTTGTATACACATTGCTTGCAGGATCCCATTCAAATATCACTCCCTCCTCCGTTGCTCCTCCGTTGTGTGTCATTCCGTAAA
>Ga0049084_10000686_pt1 | contig 13305 bp, 15 predicted proteins | sample GreLakmeON33MSRF_FD_66720 | JGI IMG/M metagenome (GOLD analysis project Ga0049084, IMG submission 66720) | Freshwater lentic microbial communities from great Laurentian Lakes, MI, USA - Great Lakes metaG ON33MSRF | ecosystem: Environmental > Aquatic > Freshwater > Lake | place: Great Lakes... | reverse complement strand
CGCTGCAGTTCTCCATCGCGAATCCCAGCATCACCACGACGGTGGCCGGCAGCGCGAACCCGGAGAATATCCGCCAGTGGGCGCAATGGGCCGCCGAGCCGCTCGACCGCCAGTTGCTCGCCGAGGTGCTGGAGATTTTCCGGCCGGTGAAGAATCTTGGACACGTTGAGGGGCTGGCGAAGAATAATTAGGCTCCAACACGCATGGAAATCGCGGATTTTATCCGCTTGGGCCATCAGGAACCCGCGCTGCGCTTTCTGATCATCGGCGGGTGGGCGGTCGGTGCGCACGGCTACACCCGCAGCACTTTTGACGTTGATTTTATCGTCCGTCAGAACGAGCGCGACCAGTGGTTCGTCCGGCTGACGGCGGGCGGGCTGAAATTATTTTCAGAGTCGAAGACGTTCGCACAGTTTTCCCAGCTTGCCGGGGGCGACGGTCTGGATCTGATGTTTGTGAACGACGCCACCTTTGAACGGATGTGGCAGGCTTCCGAGGAACGATTGTTTGGTGAAAGTCAGGCCCGGGTGCCCTGCCTGGATCATTTGCTCGCCTTGAAGTTGCACGCGCTCCGGCAGGCGCTGCCGCATCGGACTTCCAAAGACGCCGACGATGTGGAAGTATTGGTCCGGCGCAATCAGCTCAACCTGCGCAATCCGGGATACGAAGAACTTTTTTGAAAATAGCAGCCGAGAAATGTACGACACCTTCCTTCGCCTCCTGCGAAATCCGTGACGCGGCGCGGCCGAGCCTGGACTTGAACCTGCCGGATGGCGGAGGGTTTGCGCCGCTGCCCCCGGTGGTATCGCTCTCAGATATGATCCGGCGCAACCGCCAGTTGCGCGCGTGGTTTCCCGGCGGAATCCGCACCGATGCTGAGCGATGGCGCGCGAAGTCCACCGAGGAATTTTGTTTGTGACGACCAGGAGCAGAAGGGCGAACGCCAAGAACAGCCAAACTAAACCATGAAACCCAGGTTTTTTTTGATCACTCTCATTGCGGCGGTGTTCGTGGCGATGGAGGCGCACACCCTGTCCGCCCAGGTTCCGGCGCCCACCGCCCAATTCGCCACGCCCGTTTTACAGCGCAACGCCCAGGGCACTGTCACCCTCACCTGCGCCACGCCCGGCGCGGTGATCCGCTATTCCATCGACGGCTCCGATCCCGGCCCCAAGGGCGGCCCCTATCTCGCGCCCGTCGCGCTCGCCCACGGCGGCGTGGTGAAGGCGCGCGCGTTCAGCGCCGACCACAAACTGAAGAGCGAACTGGCCGAGGCGAAATTCGAGCCGCTCCCCGGCGTGGCCCGCCCGCCGACCACCCTCGTGCCCTGCACCCAGGATCGGGACTGGCCGACCTACGACTGGGCCAAACGCCACGCCGCCGTCACCGCCCTCACCCGCGAACGCCGCGCCGAGTTGGTGTTCGTCGGTGATTCGATTACGCAAATGTTCGGCGGCCAACCGCATGATCGCGGACAACCCGGCAAGAATGTCTGGGAGAAATTCTACGGCCCGCGCAATGCCGCGAACCTTGGCTTCGGCTACGACTACGTGGAAAACACCCTCTGGCGCCTGCAGCATGGCGAACTCGACGGCGCGAAGGCGAAAGTGGTCGTGGTCCACATCGGCACCAACAACACCGGCAAAAATTCCGCCGAGGAAATCGCCGCCGGCATCCGCGCCATCTGCGAGGAAATTCAGAAATGCCAGCCGTCCGCGAAAATTCTGCTGCTGGCCATCCTGCCCCGCTCGCCCAAGCCCGACGCGTCGCGCGCGAAACTCGGCGAGGTGAACAAGCTCATCGCGAAGTTCGACGGCCAGAACGGCATCACCTTTCTCGACGCGGGCACGAAGTTCGTCGCCGAGGACGGCAGCATCTCCCGCGAGCTGATGGGAGATTTTCTGCACCCGACCGAGAAAGGCTACACGCTTTGGGCCGAGGCGATGGAGCCGGTGTTGAGCCGGCTGCTCGGCGAGTCGAAGCCTTGAGAGGCGGCGCAAGATTTTCCCGGCCGGTCATTTCACCGCCGCCAGCCGCCGCGCAAAACTTCCGGCCTCCTCGAAACCCACCAGCCGCAACTCCGTCCGCTCCTTTCCATCCGGGCCGAGGAACACCACCGTCGGCAACACGTCCACCTTGAATTTCGCCGCCATCGCCTGGGGCGGCTTTGATTCCTGGTCGGTCAAATCCACGCGCAGCACCATAAAATTCTGCGCGGCGTCCACGATCTTGCGCCGGGAAAAAACCCGCCGCTCCATCTCGCGGCAGGGCGGACACCAGCCGGCGGTAAAATCGATCAGCACCGGGCGGCCGCCCTGGCGCGCGGCGGCCAGCAGTTCCTCCGAGCACGGCTGCCACGGCATCCGCGTGGCCGATGCGCCCGGCAGCGCCAGCCACAAAGCGGCGGAGGCCATGAACAGGCCGATGCCCCGCTTGAGGATCGGCCCGCCGGTCACCGGCAGGTCGGTCCGATCCAGAAATCCGAGTTGCAATCCGCCCAGCAGCAGCAGGCCCGGCACGAGATAGTCCACCGGCGACTCCAGAAACGTGGTCGTCAATACATGCACGGCCAGCGCCAGCCCCAGCCAGACGCCGGCCTTCAACGCGAATTTTTTTAAAATGTTTTTCTGCTCCGGCTGCATGGCGTCAAGTGTAGGAGTGCGGCCGGCGTTGGCAATGGCGCCGCGTGCCCCGCCCCGCTTTCGGGCGCAACCGGGCACGGAGCGCGGCTGTCCCCAGCCGCAGCCCATGCGATGACGAACCAACGCGCGAGTTTTATTGGCAGCGTCTGATGGCCTTTCCACCCGCTGCGGCTGGGGACACCCGCGTTCCGCAGGGGGCATTCGCGTTTTGGATTTTCTCCAGTGCCCGTCGTCATTGAACTGTCTGCCGGATAAATCCGGTGTTCCTCCCGCCAAGAAAACGCTTGGCGAACGGACCGCCCGGCCTAAAGTCGTCTCCCATGAACCCGCTCAGACTCGCAGCTTGCCCGACCGCTCCACGCCAGTTTTTCACCCATTCACGCGCTGCTTGAAACATCCAACCCCGCAGCGAAAAACTTTGAATCAAAAATTTCCATTCTGGCTCGTGATGGCGCTCCTGTTGGCAACGGTGGCTGCCTCCGCCGTCCCGGCCGCCGGCGATCCCACCTACGTCCCGCTCCCGAAAGGCACGGTTACTTTCAACAGTCACATCGCCGGAGTCATGCACCGGCGCTGTGCTCCATGTCACCATCCCGGCTCGCCCGCGCCCTTCGATCTGCTGACCTTTCAGGATGTACACAAGCGGCTCAAGCTGGTGTTGGAGGTGACGGGGAAACGGCAGATGCCGCCGTGGCTGCCGGAGCCGGGCCATGGAGAATTTGCCCATGAGCGGCGGATGACCGCGGTGGAGTTGGGGATGCTCCAGCAATGGGCGGCGGAAGGCGCGGCGGAAGGCCCGCCCGGCACCGCACCCAAACCACCCGAGTGGCCGGAGGGCTGGCTGCTGGGGAAGCCGGACCTGGTTTTGAAAATGGAGCAGCCCTACCTCCTCGGCCCCGAGGGCGCGGACCTTTACCGCAACTTCGTCATTCCCGTTTCCCTGGAAAAGGACCGCTTCGTCCGCGCGCTGGAAATTCTCCCCGGAAATCCCCGGGCCGTGCATCACGCCTTCGTAATGCTCGATGAGTCGGCCTCCTGCCGACGGATGGAAGGCCGCGAGGGCACGCCCGGCTTTCCCGGCATGAACATCAGGGCGAAAATGCCCGCCGGACACTTTCTCACCTGGCAGCCTGGCAAGGTGACGCTCATGCCGCCGGACTCGCTTTCCTGGCGGCTCCCCAAAACGAGCGATCTGGTCGTGCAGCTCCACTTGAACCGCACGGGGAAACCCGAGCCGGTCCAGACGATGCTCGGGCTTCATTTCACGGAGGCCGCGCCCCTGGACACCAATTTGAAATTCAAGCTGACCTCGCTCAGCCTGGATTTTCCCGCCGGAGCCTCCAACGTCGTCGTGACCGATTCGCTCACGATGCCGGTCGATGCCGACTTCCTGGCCGTCAATCCGCACGCGCATTATCTCGCCCGCGACCTGCAAGGCTGGGCCATCCTCCCGGACGGGACGAAAAAGTGGATGCTCTGGATCAAGCAATGGGATTTCAACTGGCAGGGGGAATATCGCTACGCCCAGCCATTCTTCCTCCCGAAAGGGACCACGCTGCACCTGCAATACACCTACGACAACTCGACCAACAACGTCCGCAACCCCAGCCGTCCGCCGAAACGCGTGGTCTACGGGGATCAGTCGAGCGACGAGATGTGCGAGCTGTGGTTCCAGATCGTCCTCCGGCAAAGCGCCGACCGGCCCGAGTTTGAGAAGGCCCAGGGCGAACATCTGCGCCAGCTTTACCTGCATTCGCTCGAGCAACGGGTTCGCGTCGGCCCGAACGAAGCCGAGGCCATGACCCAGCTCGGGACGATTTACCTGTTGAAAGGAGACAAGCGGGAGGGCTGGCGGCTGATCGAGGAGGCGATCCGCGCTGCGCCGGACCTCGCCGAGGCGCATCTCAACAAAGGCGCGATGCTTCGGCTGACTGGTCGATTCGCCCAGGCGCGGCCCGAACTGGAACTCGCCGTCCGCCTTGATCCCAACAACGCGAAAGCCCACAGCCAACTTGGCCTCGTGCTCTACTCCCTGGGCAAGCGTGCCGAAGCCGAGCTTAATTTTCAGAAGGCGCTCGATCTGGATCCCAAGGAGCGTGATGCCCTCGCCGCCGTGGAGGAAATCCGCCAGCGCAAACGCCAGTGAGGCCAGGCGAATTGGCTTTCCCGAAAATTTTCTTCCCTCTACTTTTGCGCCCGAAACGATGCGCTCGATCACGCTTGGTTCCAGTTCGCTCTCCGTCAGCCGGCTCGCCTACGGCTGCTGGCGCATTGCCGGCGGCCCCGATCCGGCCGGCGTCACGCCCGCGGAGGAGGCCGGCGGCCGCCGCGCGGTCATCGCCGCGTTCGAGGCGGGCTGCACCCTCTTCGATCTCGCGGACGTTTATTGCGAAGGGGTGTGCGAGAAAATTTTCGGCGCGGCGCTGCGCGAAGTTTCAGGGATGCGCGAGCGCGTTGTCATTGCCAGCAAATGCGGCATCCGCAAACGCGGCGAGCCGGATGCGTTCGCGCCCTACCGCTACGATTTCAGCGCGGCGCATCTCGTCAAGTCGGTTGAGCAATCATTGCAGCGCATCGGCATCGAGACGCTCGACGTGCTGCTGCTGCACCGGCCGGATTTCTTGTGCGATCCGGCGGAGGTGGCCGGGGCCTTCAGCGGGTTGCGGCAGGCCGGCAAGGTGCGGGAATTTGGCGTGAGCAATTTTTCACCGTCGCAGTTCACCGCGTTGCAGAGCGCCTGCCCGATGGGGCTTCTGGCCAACCAGGTCGAGATCAGCCTCGCCTGCCTCGGCCGCTTCACCGACGGCACGCTCGACCATTGTCTCGCGGAAAAAATTACGCCGATGGCCTGGAGTCCGCTCGCCGGCGGACGGCTCACCGAGACGCTGCCGATCGACATCAACGCTCCCGATCACGCGAAACGCATCGCCGTGCGCGAGACCCTGGAGCAAATCGCCCGAGTCCGCCGGGCCACCCGGGCGCAGATCGCCTTCGCGTGGCTGCTGAAACATCCGGCCGGGATCATTCCCATCATCGGCTCGGCGAACGTAAAACATATCCAGGCCGCCGCCCAGGCCGCCGCCATCGAGTTGAGCCGCGAGGAATGGTACCGGCTGATGGAGGCCGCGCACGGGCAGAGGTTGCCTTGATCCTAGTTTTTAATCCGTGAACACACCTTCATCATTGGGCTTTCACATGCCCGCCGAATGGGAGCCGCACGCCGGCACCTGGTTCACCTGGCCGCGCCCGGAGGGCATCAGCTTTCCCGGCAAATACGAAACCGTCCCGCCGGTCTATGCGGAACTGATCCGCCACCTCGTCGCGGTCGAGGACGTTCACATCAATGTCTGGCATGCGGAAATGGAGCAGTGGGTGCGCGGGTTGTTGCGTGAAAATAAAACGCCGCTCGAGCGCGTCCACTTCCACTATTTCCCGGCGTATGAGCCGTGGTGCCGCGATCACGGGCCGATCTTTCTGGTGCGCGAGCGAAACGGAAAACGCGAGCGCGCCGTGGTGGACTGGGGCTACAACGCCTGGGGTGGCAAGTATCCGCCGTTTGATCTCGACGACGCGGTGCCGCAGCACGTCGCCAGGCTGCGCGGGCTGCCGCTCTTTTCGCCGGGCATCGTGATGGAGGGCGGTTCCATCGAAGTCAACGGCTGCGGCACATTGCTTACAACGGAGGCGTGCCTGCTGAATCCGAACCGCAATCCGCACTTGAACAAGTCGCAGATCGAGCAGCACCTCCGCGATTTTCTCGGCGTGACGAACATCCTCTGGCTCGGCGACGGCATCGTGGGCGACGATACCGACGGGCACATCGACGATCTCACGCGCTTCGTGAATCCGACCACGGTGGTCACGGTCGTCGAGGCCGATCCGCAGGATGTAAATTACGAAATTTTACAAGACAACCTGCGGCGGTTGCGCGGCTTGAAAGATCAGGATGGCCGCCCCCTGCGCGTGGTGGAGTTGCCGATGCCCGGCGTGATCGAGCACGACGGCCAGCGATTGCCGGCGAGCTACGCGAATTTTTACATTGCCAACCAGCTTGTGCTCGTGCCGACCTATCGCGCCGCAAACGACGCGGCGGCGCTGGCGATCTTGCAGCGCGAGTTTCCAGATCGCCGCGTGCTCGGCGTGGATTCGAGCGAGCTGATCTGGGGACTGGGTTCGTTCCACTGCATCTCGCAGCAGGAACCGGCGTGACGCGCCGAAGAATGATTTCAGAAACGCAGTTGGTTTGATTGGCCTAAACTTCCTTGATCTGGCGCGTGTCAGTCGGTGAAAGTTTACCGAGCCGACGGCGAAGCAGACTTTGCTCCAGGCAATCCAGCCGAGATAGCCGCACGGTTGATGCCACGCACAAGCCCTCCACTGTCCAGTCGCACAGCCGCAAGTCAGTCGGAGAACGCGGCACCGCTGAAATCACGGCGGCGACCACCACATCGGCGGCATCCACCCAAAGAACCAGCACGGGGCGGAGTTTCGAGGAGGCTCCGTTGGTGAACGGAATTTCTGCAAGCCAGATTTCACCGGGCTGCAGCATCGTCGTAGAGTCCTTCGTCGGCGGGAGCGTAGTTGTTCAGAAAGACGCTGTGATCGCGCAACGCCATCGGAGTCTGACCGGACTAGGGATAAACCATGGCCGGCGCGTTTTCTTTCGGTCGTTGTTGGTCCATCCACACGGCCAGCTTGGCGAAGTCTTCCGGCGGCAATTTCATCACCGCCCGCTCAATTTCATCTACTGTAATCATGGCGTAAAACTACTGGGTGAACGAAATCGCCGCAAGCTTGCAAGAGCGTTTGCCGCTATACAGCACGGGCGGGCTTTGATAATCATAAAAATATGGCACTCGACGACATTTTATTAGAAGCGGAAGAGAAGATGCTCAAGACCGAGGAGGTCGTGCAGAACGAATTCTCCGGCGTGCGCACCGGCAAGGCTTCGGCCTCCCTGGTCGAAAACATCCTCGTGGAAGTGTACGGCTCGAACATGCGCATCCGCGAGCTGGCCGGCATCACCACACCGGAGCCGCGCATGTTGATGATCACCCCGTGGGACGCGGGCACGATCCAGCCCATCGAAAAGGCGATCCAGAAATGCAACCTCGGCCTCAACCCCGCGGTGCAGGGCAAATTCATCCGCATCGTCCTGCCGGATCTCAGCACCGAACGACGCCTCGAATTTGTGAAGACGGTCAAGAAGATGGCCGAAGACGGGCGCGTGGCCATCCGCCACGTCCGCCGCGACGCCCTCGAGGCGGTCAAGAAGGAAACCAAGAACGGCGGCGTCTCCGAGGAGCAGGAGGAGGTTGCTGAGAAGGAAGTGCAGAAGCTCACCGATCAATACATCGGCAAGATCGAGGCGCATCTCGTCCACAAGGAGAAGGAAATCCTGACGGTCTGACGCGGTGCAGGGCGGCCCGGCGCGGCGCCGGTCAGCGCGGCGGGGCGGGCTTGGGCTTGGGCGGCTTCTCGAAGTGGATGACCGTTTCCCCGGGCTTGGCGAAGCCCAGCGTTTCGCGGGCGAGACGTTCCACGGTTTTGGGATCGGTCCGTCCGGCGGTTACGGAGGTGGTCAGGCTTTTGTTCAGCTCCTCCTCCTTTTTGACCTGCTCGTCGAGCTGGAAAACGCGCTGGCGCATCCGCTCGTTCTGGCGGATGAGCGGCAGATACCAGACGCCCACCGCGAGAAGTCCAGCGGCGCCTATCAGGATAAGCACCAGCTTGGTCAGCTTGGACCAGATGCCGAGGTTGACGTTCACGCGCGGAGTCAAACAAATCGCCCGGAAGAACGGAAGGTGGAAAATGAAAATTTTGCACGCCGCCTCCGCCCCGCCATCCTGGTTCCACTCCCATTTGCCGCAATTTGATTGTCAGCGCCGGACCGGGCCGCTAACACTTCCGGCGACATGATTCGAGCATTGCTATTGATTGTAGATCCCACTGAAAACTGGGAGAAAATCGCCAAGGCTCAACGCGGCTACCTGTTCATTTGCCTACTGCACCTGCTCCCCTTGCTGGTCATCACCATCGGCCTGGAGGTTTACGCCCTGATCCATCTGGGGGAACGCCGCGGCATCACCGACCAGTATTCCAAAATCCAGGAACTCGTGGCGCTGCGCTACGGGGCGGTGCAGTTCGGCTTAAATCTTCTCCTCATTCTGTGCGGCGCGAAGCTCGTCCAGACGCTGGCCAACAACTTTAACGCCCAGCACACTTATCACCAGTGCTTCACCGCCCTGGCCTACGGCCTCAGCCCGCTGTTTCTCGGACGCATCCTGGACGCCGTGCCCTTCCTGAATTCCTGGGCCTGTTTCGGCATCGGCATGATGTTGTCCGTGGCCGTGCTCTACCAGGGCATCCCGCTCCTGCTGAAGCCGGATTATGCCAAGGCCCTGGGCCTGTACTTCGTCACCGTCGTGCTCATGTCCGCGCTCGCCGCCGCGGCCCACCTGCTCGCGCTCCTCATCCTCCACGACAAAATCAACGCCCGCGTGTTTGACAAAATCCGCCACGCCTTCGGACTCTGAGATTGTCCCCGGCGGAATTTTCAGTGCAGAGTCCGGCGTGTCTTCCGCTGTTCCGCCCCCCGCCGGCCGTCTCCGCGCTGCGCTGACCCAGGCCGCCGCCGCGTTGTCCGCCGCGCGCGCGCCGGCGGGCCATTGGCCCGGCGAACTTTCCCGCAGCGCGCTCTCCACCGCCACGGCGGTCACGGCGCTCGCGCTCGCGCGGCGGCACGGCGCGCAATTTCCAGCCGCCGGCTCCGATCCCGCCGCCGCCATCCACGCCGGCTTGCACTGGCTCGCGCAAAATCAGAACGCCGACGGCGGCTGGGGCGACACCACGAGCAGCCTGAGCAACCTCAGCACCACCACGCTCGGCTGGGCGGCCTTCGGCGCGACGGACGCGGATGAAATCTTTGCCGGGACGGTGCCAAAGGCGGAGCGATGGATCCAGCGTGAGGTGGGGCGCGTCACCTTGTGCGCGCCGCCGGCTGAGTGCGAACCGGCGGCCGGCCAAGGACAGCCCGTGCGGCCCGATCCCCCACTCCGCACCCCGCACTCCACACTCCGCGTTCCCCATGCCTCGCTCGCCGCCGCCATCATCGCGCGCTACGGCCGGGACCGGACGTTCTCCGTGCCGATTCTCACGATGTGCGCGCTAGCCGGACGGCTCGGCGCGGGGCGCGCGGCGTGGCGTCAGGTCATTCCGCTGCCGTTTGAACTGGCGGCGCTGCCGCATCAGTTTTTCGCGGTGTTGCGCCTGCCGGTGGTGAGCTACGCGCTGCCCGCGCTCATCGCCATCGGCCTGGCGCGGCACGTTCACGCGCCGTCGCGCCATCCCTTCGCGCGTCTGATCCGGCAGGCGGTTCGTAAAAAAACCTTGCGGGTGCTGACCAAGATTCAGCCCTCCAACGGCGGCTTTCTCGAGGCTACGCCGTTGACGAGCTTCGTCACGATGAGCCTAGCGGCCAGCGGCGAGGCGGATCATCCCGTCACGCGGCGCGGGCTGGAGTTCCTGCTCCAGTCCCAGCGCGCCGACGGAAGCTGGCCCATCGACACGAATCTCTCGACGTGGTGCACGACGCTGGCGATGGACGCACTGCCGCAGGCAGCCGCCCCGAACTCATCCGCCATCCGCGACTGGCTCCTCGCCCAGCAGCACATGGCGGAGCATCCCTACACGCACGCCGCGCCCGGCGGCTGGGCGTGGACGGATCTGCCCGGCGGCGTGCCGGACGCGGACGACACGAGCGGCGCGCTGCTGGCGCTGGCTCGAATGCGGAGTGCGGAATGCGGAGTGCGGAATGAAGAGGTGAGCGCGGCGGCCGTTGCGGGCGTGCGCTGGTTGCTGGGCGTGCAGAATCGCGACGGGGGCGTCCCGACATTTTGTCGCGGCTGGGGCGCGCTGCCCTTCGACCGCAGCAGCGCGGACATCACAGCCCACGCGATCCGCGCGTGGGCGGCGTGGCGCGAGGAGTTGCCGCGCGGGCTGCAAACGCGCGTCACCCGGGCCGCCGGACGCGCGTTAAAATTTCTCGGCCGCACCCAGCGCGACGACTGCTCTTGGACGCCGCTCTGGTTTGGAAATCAATTCGAGCCGCGCGAGGAAAATCCAACTTACGGCACGGCCCGCGTGCTCCGCGCCCTCGCGGACATCCGCGGCCCGGAAAGTGATTCCGCCGCGGCCCGCGCCGCGGGCTGGCTGGTCGCCGCGCAGAACGAGGATGGTGGCTGGGGTGGTTGCCTGCGCGGCCCGGCGTCGGTGGAGGAAACCGCGCTGGCGGTCGAGGCGCTGGCGTGGCTGCTTGTGTCCGGCGCGAACCAGGAAATTTTGCGGGCGCCGGTTCGCGACGCCGTGGCGCGTGGCGCGGCGTGGCTGGTGGCGCGCGTGGAGTCAGGCGGATGGACGCAGCCGGCGCCGATCGGCTTTTACTTTGCGAAGCTGTGGTACCACGAGCGGCTCTATCCGATGATCTTCACGGTCGGCGCGCTGCGGGCGGCGGAGCAGGCCCTGGCCGGCCGGGTCAACGAGGCGAGGTGACGTGGCGCCAGCTTTTGACGACGGCGTTTTCAAAAACCACCTCGGCGCGCGGGTAGTGCCGCGGATAATATTCGTATTCCAGATACGGCTCCGCGTAGGAGCGGCGGCGGGCCGGGCTGTAACGGTAGGCCCAGTAACGATGCTCGTGCATGGCGGTGCCGAGGTAGAGCCGGGTGGTCACGGCGCCGCGGTCGGATTCCCCGGCGAGGATTTGCGCGGGCGCGCCCCACGCGATTTACACGGCGTTCATGCTCATGCCGACCTTGACCTGGCCCTGGTCCACAGCGGATTTGGTTTCAGGCGGCAGCGCGTCAAAGGCGGCGCGGCGTTCGGTCCGGCGGGAATCAACGCTGCTGGTCGCGCAGCCGCCCAGCGCGAACGCGGCCAGCAGCAGCGGGAGGAGAAAAGTTTTCATGGACGGGCGTTTAATTTCGAGGTGAAACATCGGCGACAAACGGATTGATGTAAAGTTTGCCTGCCGCTACGCTTCGTCCCGCTGCGTGAAACTTTAGGAATTAAAAATATGAACTGGCTGATGTTTGCCTTGATGACGGTGGTGTCGTGGGGGCTGTACGGAATTTATCTGCACCAGGGCCAGTTGGCCATGGCCGACAAGGTCAACGGCCGCTACAAGGCGTTTCTCTTCGTTGGTCTCGCCTACTTCCTGACCGCCGTCCTCGCGCCGCTGGTGCTGCTGCTGATGCGCAAGGCGGAGTGGAGCTTCCCCGCCAAGGGCATGGGCCTGTCACTCTTCGCCGGCATCCTCGGCGCGATCGGCGCATTTTGCGTGCTGCTCGCGTTCGGCGCCAAGGGCACGCCCACGGTGGTCATGTCCATCATCTTCGCCGGCGCGCCGGTGGTGAACGCCTTGTTCGCGCTCTGGCTGCATCCGCCGGCCGGCGGCCTCGCCTCGCTCCGGCCGCAATTTTTCCTCGGCATCCTGCTGGCGGCGGCGGGCGGCTGCCTCGTCTCGCTCTACAAGGATCCGAAGCCCGCCCCGCCCGCCAATCCGCCGGCCGTCGCCCAGTCTTCGCCCGCCCCCACCGGACGTTGATGCCATGCCTCCCGCCGGTGCTTTTCCCAAACGGCTGGCCCTCGTCACCGGCCAGCTCGACCAGTTGAACGCACTCCTGCCGGCGCTGGCCGGGAGGAATTCCTTTTACACGTGCAAGCTGGCTGAAGTTCATCTGCCTTACAAAATCCCCGATCTGGAAGTGTTCTCGGAACTCGTCCCGTTCACCACCAAGCCCGAACTGGCGGAGGACCAGCGCACGACGCCGCCCTACGGTACCAACCTCACCTACGCGCCCGACCGCTACACGCGCTGCCATCAGACCAGCGGCAGCACGGGCGCGCCGTTGCGCTGGCTCGACACGACGGAAAGCTGGGAGCGAATGTTGCAGAGCTGGGAGCGGGTTCACCGCATCGGCGGCACGACCGGCGCGGACCGGATTTTTTTCTCGTTCTCGTTCGGGCCGTTTCTGGGCTTCTGGACGGCGTTCGAGTCGGCGGTGCGGATGGGCTGCCTGTGCCTGCCGGGCGGCGGGATGAGTAGCGCGGCCCGGCTGCGGGCCATCCTGGAGCATCGCGCCACGGTGCTGTGCTGCACGCCCAGTTACGCGCTGCATCTCGCGGAAGTCGCGCGGGCGGAAAAAATCGATCTCGCGCAGTCATCGGTGCGGCTGCTGAACGTGGCCGGCGAACCGGGCGGCAGCATTCCCGCCACCCGCGCGCGGCTGGAGCAGCTCTGGCCCGGCGCGCGGGTTTATGATCACCACGGCATGACCGAGACCGGGCCGGTCACCTACGAATGTCCCGCGCGGCCGGGCGTGCTGCATGTGATGGAGGATGCTTTTGTGGCCGAGGTGATTGATCCCGCCAGCGGCCGGGCCGTCGCGCCGGGCGCAATCGGCGAACTGGTATTGACCACGCTCGCCCGCGCCGGTTCGCCGCTGCTGCGCTATCGCACCGGCGACCTGGTGCGGCCCGCCGTGGAAACGGCCTGCGAATGTGGACGGCACGAACTGGCGTTGGAAGGCGGCATTCTCGGACGCACCGACGACATGGTGGTGGTGCGGGGCGTCCGAGAATGCCGCCTTCCAACGCCAGTTCG
>Ga0049084_10000682_pt1 | contig 13329 bp, 13 predicted proteins | sample GreLakmeON33MSRF_FD_66720 | JGI IMG/M metagenome (GOLD analysis project Ga0049084, IMG submission 66720) | Freshwater lentic microbial communities from great Laurentian Lakes, MI, USA - Great Lakes metaG ON33MSRF | ecosystem: Environmental > Aquatic > Freshwater > Lake | place: Great Lakes... | reverse complement strand
CGCTGGATCTCGATCAGGTTCGGAATCGGAACCGTAGTCTTGATCTTCGAAAAGTCCTTACGCTCGCGGTAGACGTTTTTGGGCAGGCTGTACATGCGTCGCTCGGGATCCCGGAGGGTGAATAAAATTACGGCGAACACCAGGGGCGCACCCCCGGTGTCCGTCACCACGGCTTACGTGTCGCGTCGGGGCGAGGTGTTACTTGATCTCGACCTTGGCGCCGGCATCCTCGAACTTCTTCTTGATGCCAGCGGCCTCTTCCTTGGTCACGCCTTCCTTGATCGGCTTGGGCGCGCCTTCGACGAGGTCCTTGGCTTCCTTCAGGCCGAGGCTGGTGACTTCGCGCACGGTCTTGATCACGTTGATCTTGTTGCCGCCCACTTCGGTCAAGATGACCGTGAACTCGGTCTGCTCTTCCGCCGCCGCCGCACCGCCGCCGGCCGCGCCGCCGCCCATCGGCATCGCCATCGGCATCGCGGCCGCGGCTGACACGCCGAGTTCGGTTTCGAGCGCCTTGACGAGCTGCGAGAGCTCCATCACGGTAATGCCCTTGATGTATTCGATCACCTGCTGCTGATTCACGTCGGCCATTGCTATCGCTCCTTAAAAGTAAAAAACGGCTGGGTCCACTACCCTATGATTCTTTGCGCTTTTCTTCCGCCTGCACGAGCACACTCATCAGGTCTCTCGGCACCGCGCTCAACACCCGCACCAGGTTGGTCATCGGCGCCTGGAGGATATAGAGCAGCTTGGCGTAGAGTTCGGGCTTGCCGGGCAGGGTGGCGAGACTCGCCACTTCCGCCGCCTTCAGGGTCTGGCCCTGCACCACCGCCGCCTTGATCTGCAGCGCTGGGACGGTCTTCATGAAGGTGGTCAGCGTCTTCGCCAGCGCCACCGGATCGCCGTCGGTATAGACGACGCCCGTGGTGCCCTCGAAGTGCGACGTCAGGGTCTCGTAGACCGTGCCCTTGAGGGCGCGCTTGGCCAGCGAGTTCTTGACCACCTTGTAATTGGCCTTCGACTTACGCAGCTGCGAGCGTAGCTCGGTCACCTGCGGCACGTTAATGCCCTTGTAATCCAGCAGGATCGCCACTTCGGCGCCCCTGAACATGCCTTCCAGTGCTTCCACTGTGGCGGTCTTGTCGGCTCGTGTCACTGCCATGATGTCTTCCCCCGCCTACTTCTTGGCGGCAGTTTCCACGCCGCTTTCATCGATCTTGACACCGGGACCCATGGTGGACGATACCGTAATGCTCTTTAGGTACTTGCCCTTGGCCGCCGCCGGCTTGGCGCGCAGGATGCTGTCGATCAGCGCCGTCGCGTTGTCCACCAGATTCTCGGCCGAGAACGAGATCTTGCCGACCGGGGCGTGCACGATGCCGGTCTTGTCGACCCGGAACTCCACCTTACCGGCCTTGATTTCCTTCACGGCCTGCGCCACGTTCGGCGTCACCGTGCCAGTCTTTGGGTTCGGCATCAGGCCGCGCGGGCCGAGCACCTTGCCCAGCTTGCCGACCGCCCGCATCATGTCGGGCGTGGCGACCACCGCGTCGAAAGCGGTCCAGCCGGCGTTGATCTTCTCGACCAGCTCTTCGCCGCCGACGATGTCGGCGCCCGCTTCGAGTGCTTCTTTCTGCTTCTCGGGGCCGGCGATCACGAGCACGCTCTTCGACTTGCCGAGGCCGTGCGGCAGGACGACCGTGCCACGCACCATCTGGTCGGCGTGCTTCGGGTCGACGCCGAGACGAATCGACAACGCGACGGTCTCGTCGAACTTCGCGAACTTCACCTTCTGCACGAGCGGCAGCGCATCAGCGAGGGGGTATAGCTTGTTCTCCACCTGCTCGCGGGCCGCTGTGTATTTCTTGCCGTGTGTTCTCATGTTTCTCCAACCGTGGTGTTAGCGGGCCGCCGAAGCGGACCTCCCACTTGCCTATCCGACTACGTCGAGTCCCATCGAGCGCGCCGTGCCGGACACGGTACGGACCGCCGATTCAATCGAATCGGTGTTGAGGTCGGGCATCTTCAGTCTGGCGATCTCTTCGACCTGCTTGGCGGTCACCTGGCCAACCTTGTTCTTGTTCGGGACCGCGGACCCCTTGGCGAGGTTCGCCGCCTTCTTGAGCAGCACCGACGCCGGCGGCGTCTTGGTGATGAACGTGTACGAACGGTCCGAGTAAATCGTCACCACCGCGGGGATGATCAGCCCATCGTCCTTGGCCGTCTTCGCATTGAAGGCCTTGACGAAGTCCATGATGTTGACGCCGTGCGGACCAAGCGCCGTGCCCACGGGCGGGGCCGGAGTGGCCTTGCCGGCGGGAATCTGGAGCTTGACCATCGCCTGAATTTTTTTCGCCATTACAGTTTCTCAACCTGCAGAAAATCGAGCTCCACCGGGGTGGCGCGGCCGAAGATGGTCACCATGACCTTCAACGTGTTCTTCTCCGCGTTGACATCGTCCACCGCGCCGTTGAAGCCGGTGAACGGCCCTTCGTTGATGCGGACCTGGTCGCCCTTGTCGAAGGTGTACTTCGGTCGCGGCTTCTCGGCCGCGGTCTTGACCTGGTCGAGAATCTGCTCGACCTCTTCGCGACTGATCGGCGTCGGCTTGGCGCCGGCGCCGACAAACCCGGTGACCTTCGGCGTGTTCTTGACGACGTGCCACGCGTTGTCGGTCATGGTCATCTCAACCAGGATGTAGCCTGGAAAGAAGCGGCGCGCGGTCTTGACTTCCTTGCCGTTGCGCTTCTCGATGATGTCTTCCTTCGGAATCAGGACTTCGCCAATGTCGTCCTGCAAGCCGTAGGCCTTGACGCGCTCCTCGAGTGATTCCTTCACCTTGTTCTCGAAACCCGAGTAGGTGTGGACGATGTACCAGCTCTTCGTGGCGACGTCGGTCATGAGGCGCCTCCAAAGCGGCGGAACACCCATTCGGCCGCGCGGCCGAACAGCAGGTCAACGCCAAACAAGTAGAGCCCCACCAGCACCGAAAACAGAATCACCACCACGGTCGTCGCATAGACTTCGCGCTGCGTCGGCCAGGTGACCCGCTTCATCTCGTTGCGCACCTCGGAGAAAAACTCTCCCGTGCGCTGCCACCAGCCCAAGGGTCCCGATCGGGCCCCCTCGCCGGACTGCTCAATAATCTCGGTGCTCATCAGTTCGCAGTGTTCTTTCTGCTTCGCAGTTGTGTCGCGTGCCCAGGCGCTAGATGGCAGGCCAGGAGGGAATCGAACCCCCAACCCCCGGTTTTGGAGACCGGTGCTCTGCCAATTGAGCTACTGGCCTTCGGCTACTTCTGCTCCTTGTGCGGTTGATGCTTCCGGCAGAAGCGGCAGTACTTCTTCATTTCAAGCCGCTCGGTCGTCTTCTTCTTGTTCTTGGTCGTGCTGTAATTCCGGCGCTTGCACTCGCCGCACGCCATTTGGATGATGTCTCTCATGGCGCTACTCGATCACTTCGGTAACCGAACCGGCGCCGACCGTGCGGCCGCCTTCGCGGATCGCGAAGCGCGCGCCCTGCTCGAGCGCCACCGGGGCGATCAACTCGACCGTCACGCTGGTGTTGTCGCCGGGCATGATCATCTCGACGCCTTCGTTGAGGTTGAGCGTGCCGGTGACGTCAGTGGTCCGAAGATAGAACTGGGGACGGTAGCCGTTGAAGAACGGGGTGTGACGGCCGCCCTCATCCTTCGAGAGCACGTAGACTTCGGCCTTGAACTTGGTGTGCGGCTTGATCGAACCGGGCTTGGCCAGCACCTGGCCGCGCTCGATGTCGTCTTTTTCCACGCCGCGCAACAGCACGCCGACGTTGTCGCCCGCCTGGCCCGAGTCGAGCAGCTTGCGGAACATCTCGACGCCGGTGACCACCTTCTTCTCGCTGGGCTTGAAGCCGATGATCTCGATTTCCTCGCCGACCTTGACCTGGCCGCGTTCAATGCGGCCGGTGACCACCGTGCCACGACCCGAGATCGAGAACACGTCTTCGATCGGCATCAGGAACGGCTTGTCGACGTCGCGCTGCGGCAACGGAATGTAGGTGTCGAGGGCGTCCATCAACTTCTGAACCGACTCGACGCCCGCGGGGTCGCCATTGATGGCGCCGAGCGCTGAGACGCGCACCACCGGGATGTCGTCACCCGGGAAGCCGTAGCCCTTGAGCAGCTCGCGGACTTCGAGTTCGACTAGGTCGACCAGTTCCGCGTCGTCCACCGCGTCAACCTTGTTCAGGGCGACGACGAGGTACGGCACGTTGACCTGCTTGGCGAGCAGCACGTGCTCGCGGGTCTGCGGCATCGGGCCGTCGATGCAGCTCACCACCAAAATGGCGCCGTCCATCTGCGCCGCGCCCGTGATCATATTCTTGATGTAGTCAGCGTGGCCTGGGCAGTCAACGTGCGCGTAGTGCCGGTTGGCCGTGCTGTACTCGACGTGCGACGTGGCGATCGTCAAGATCTTGGTGTCGTCGCGGCGTCCCTGCGATTCAGAGGCCTTGGCCACCTGATCGTACGACACGTACTTGCCCCAGCCCTTGTCGGCCGACACCTTGGTCAGCGCCGCGGTAAGCGTCGTCTTGCCGTGGTCAATGTGGCCAATGGTGCCGACGTTAACGTGTGGTTTGGACCGATCGAATTTCTCTTTCGCCATGACTCGTCTGCGCTCGCTTCCTTACGACCCGGCTTCGTGCCGACGTCGGTTAAACCAAAGAAACCGGGTTGCCGTTATCGTTACTGCCGCGAAAAAGAATCCCGGTTTCCTTCTCGCACAACTGGAGCTGATGACCGGGATCGAACCGGTGACCTCGTCCTTACCAAGGACGTGCTCTACCTACTGAGCTACATCAGCCTTCGCGCCCGCCGGCGCTTCGGCCGGACAAGTCAGCATTCGCCGGCTTATCAGCCCGAAAAACTTGGAGCGGGAGACGGGGATCGAACCCGCGACCAACAGCTTGGAAGGCTGTGACTCTACCACTGAGTTACTCCCGCCTCTTCGCTCCGTAACTACTCGAACTTACACGCCAAAACCGTCAAATGGTGGGCAGGGAAGGATTCGAACCTTCGTAGCCACTGGGGCGACAGATTTACAGTCTGTTGCGATTGACCGCTCCGCCACCTGCCCTTACTCTTGCCGGCCCGCGGAGCCGGCGTGGTCTTGTAAGGATGACCCCTGTTGCTACCCCGTCCTGGCCCAGCGCGCTCAATAAAGATGGAGCTGGCGAAGGGATTTGAACCCCCGACCGGCTGATTACAAATCAGCTGCTCTACCGGGCTGAGCTACGCCAGCCTAGACAAAACGGAAATACTAGCACGACTTGTGCCAGCCATGCAACCGGAAGGGACACCGGTCTCTACAAGATCACTCTAAAACGTCCTATCTGCTCCGGGGTGCAAACGGCCTAATCCCAGGATTCTCTAGGATTCTGGCCTCCCCCGGCTCCGGCTCCGCCTCTGCCTGACCGCCTCATACAAGACGATCGCCGTGGCGGCCGAAACATTAAGACTACCCACATGGCCAAGCATGGGAATGCTGACCACCTGGTCGCACCGTTCCCTCACGAGCCGTCGCAGCCCGTGACCCTCGGCGCCCACTACGAGCGCCGTCGGAAGGGTGAGATCCCATTCATAGTAGGACATTTCCGCATCGGCGTCGAGCCCCACCGTCCAGACCCCGGCCTTTTTCAGCTCTTCCAGGGACCGGGCGATGTTCACGACATCAGCCACGGGCACATAGTTCACGGCCCCGGCCGAGGCCTTGACCGCCGCCCCATCCAGAGCCGCCGCCCGCCGCGTCTGCCGGACCACGCCGGTGGCGCCGGAGGCATCCACGGTCCGCAGAATGGCGCCGACGTTCTGGGGATCCTCAACTTCGTCCAGCACCACGATCAGCGGCGGACCATCGGCGCCGCTCGCCAGGTCGTCCAGGGTGACCTCGGCGCGCCTGGCCACATCGGCGACCACCCCCTGATGCGAACCACCGCGCGACTCGTTGTCCAGCACCTCGCGCGCGACGCGCCTGACCTTCACGCCGTTGTGCGCCGCTTCGTCCAACAGACGCTGGAGGCGCTCATCGGCCCGCTCGGCAACCCGAATTTCGCGCACCTTGCCGGCCTTGATCGCTTCGGCCACCGGGTTGATCCCGTAGATAAGCACGTGCGAAGAGTCTATCGCTTCGGGGCGATGAGTTGCTCGACCTCGTGCAGTCGCCCGTTGGCCATGACCTTGCGCACCTTGGTGGTGTTGGCGATGTTCTCCAGGGGATTCCCGTCGAGCATGATGAGGTCGGCCAGCTTGCCGGCTTCGATCGTGCCGGCCTCGAGTCCGAGCGCCTTCGCCGGGTTCACCGTTGCCGTCTTGAGGATGTCGAACGGCGCCATGCCGGCCAGGCGGTACGACATCAGCTCGCCATGGAGATTGATCGCGTTCGGTGTGTCGGTGCCGGCCACGACCAGGCCGCCCGCCTTCATGATGTCGAGCACCATCTTGCCGCTGCCACCGGCGGGGTCGCCGCCACCGCCGGGATTCGACGCCGAGGGCTGCGCCGTCACCTGCCGCTGAATCCACTCGGGATAGAGCTTAAATCGCGGATCCAGCCTCAGCGCCGGAAGGTCGGTGAACAACTGGCGCGCCCCGCCGCCGGAAATCATCGGGCAGAAAATTCGCTGGCTCTTGCCAAACAACTGCACCACGTCTTCATAGGCCGTCTGCAAGCCATTCGCTGACGCCGACGAGGCCATCTTCGGCGAGTAGCCGCGGCGGCTGGTGGCGGTGGTGTGCTCGGTGTTGTCCACGCCGACGAGCGCGGCCGGCCAGATCTCGTGGGTCGCCACCGGCACGCCGATGCTGTGCGCGAACTCCACCATGCGTTTCTGCTGCAGGTCCGGCAGGCGCACGTAGCTCTTGAGCAAATCGTGCTCGAGCACCTTCGCCCGCTGCAGTTCCATTTCAAACTGGGCGACAGTGGAGATCGCAATGCCCATCTTGTAGTAGACGCGATTCCATTCCATCAAGTAGCCGGTACCGTAGACGCGCGGCCCCGGGCGGACGCCCGCTTCGTTCGCCTCGCGATCTTCCACCGCCTCGTACGGGGTGTTGCCGGGACTGCGCACAGTGGTCACGCCAAACGCCAGCCACGCGCGGCCCTGCGCTTCGCCGTAATCCTTCTGCAGGTGGGAGTGGAACTCGACCAGCCCCGGCATCACCGTCAGGTTCGAGGCATCGACCACAGTCGCCTTGACGTGGTTGGCCGCCGCGTGGGCGACCACCGATACGATCTTGTTCCCGACCACCGTGATGTCGACGTTGCGGCGCGGCGCCGCGCTTTTCATGTCGAGCAGCGTGCCGGCATGAATCACCGTGCGGGTCTTCGGGATGGCCGGGGTCCACGTCAGGCTGAGTGGCACCGTCCGGGTGTTGCCGGTTTCGATGTCGACGATCCGCAACTGGTCGAGCGATTGATAGAGGATGTGCCGCGAGTCACCCTGCCAGCTTGGGGCATGGGCGCTTTCGGACGTGACGCGGCGCGGCGGTCCCTGCGGTTCGCCGCTGGCCGCCACCGGCCACACCGACAGCACGCCCTCGTAGATCGCCGCCATCTTGGTGCCGTCGGGCGACCACACCGGCCCGCCGCCACCCCGCGAATCGATCGACAGCATGGGAATCGGCGCGTACCACTTCACGTCGCCACCAGACGCCGAAATGGTCTGTACCTGGTTGGTGCCCTCGCGGAAGCGGACGGTCATGGGGGCAATCCCGGCCAGCGCGATGCGCTTGCCGTCTGGTGACCAGGTCGGCGTCCCGGGCTGCGGCAGCGAGTCGTGGATCTTCGTGACGCGGCCGCTGTCGAGATCGAGAATCGACATCTCGGCGACGCGCCACATCCCGTCGACGTTGAAGAACACAAGACGCTTGCCGTCCGGCGAGAACGACGCGCCCTGCGGCTGGGTGGTGAGGTTGGTCACCTTGCGGCTCTGGCCGCTCTTCAGGTCGCGGATCCACAGCTGCAGTTGCTCGCTGTCCTTGTCGGACGAATAGACCAGCGAGGAACCGTCAGGCGACCATGACGGATCCGTGTCGAGGGCCGCGTCCTTCGTGACGTTGACCGCCGCGCCGCCAATCGGCATGACGTAGATGTCACCGACGGCGGCAAAGGCGATCTGCGTGCCGTCGGGTGAAATCACCGGCCGAACAATGCCGAGCGCCTTGCGCGGGGTCGTCGAGGTGAAGTCGCGCACGCGGCGGGTGTACTGCGGCCGCGTGACTGGCATGGTCGCCGAGAAGTCGATCGTCTGCATCGGCAGACCCGTCACGGAGCGCTTGCGAATCTTGCCGTCGGAAACGTAGATGAACTCCGACGGCGACAGCCACGACGCCCGGAACGCAAACACGTTCTCGGCATCGGTCACCGGCTGGCCGGCAATCTCGAACCGCGCCTGGCCGCCCGCGGTCACGTGGTACAGCAACTGCCCACCCGGTCCCCACGACGGCGAGTCGATGCGACCGCCCTTCACGGTCTGCACCTTGCGTTCGGCGCCGGTGGCCAGGTTAATCACCCAAAGCCCGTCGTAACTGTCGCGCGACGAGACAAACGCCAGCTCGGTATCGTCTGGCGACCAGCTCGGCATGAAATCCTCGCTGGGCGCCTTGGTGACCTGCGTGATCACGCCGGTCCGCTGATCGAGCACGAAGAGGTTGTAGTCACTGCCCAGCATGTTGCCGCGGTCTGACGAGAAGGCGACGCGCGTGCCGTCGTGCGACCAGATCGGCTCGCGATCGTCGAAGGTGCCCCACGTGACCTTTCGCTGGTTGGTGCCGTCGGGATTCATCGACCAGATGTCGTAACCGCCATCGCGGTAGGCGAAGAAGGAAATGGTGCGGCCGTCGGGCGACCACATCGGCTGGCGGGCATCGTTGAACGGGTCGGTGATGCGGGTCATCGCGCCACCGGTGGCCGGCAGCGTCCAGATGCTGCCTTGCAGATCGGTCGCGAGGGTCCGGCCATCCGGCGAGATCGCCACCGACATCGAGGTGCCTTCGTGCACGGTGACATCGATGGGCGCGGCGGCGGCCATGGCCGCGATGCGAGGGGCGACAGACTTTTGCTGGGCCTGGGCGACGAGCCCGGCGACCAGCGCACCCATAACGAGCAGCATAAATTGGCGCTTCATGGGAGGCATCTTACCGGGATCCGGGGTCCGGGATTCGGAATCTGTGCAACTAGGCCAACATCTTTGCCGCCAACGTTGCGCGCTCCTGACAACTCGCCACGGCGGCCAGGCCCGCATCATGCAGGTCAGCCGCACGGTCGATCGCCGGAACAATGAGATCCAGTTCCGGTCCCTCGGCGGCGCCGGTCAGGATGACGCGAATAGGGTGAAACAGGCTTTTGCCCTTCAACCCGGTGCGGTCTTTCACACGGCCCGCCAGGGCGCGGAACGTGTCCTTATCCACCAGGCGCAGGCCATCTGCCAGTTCAGCGGCCAATGCCGCCGCGACTTCGGGCAGCCCGGGTTCGTTCTCGAGGGGCGCGCCGGGCTCCAGGAACACCGCTTCCAGTCGATCAGCCAATTGTGGCAATCGATCCACCGACGCCGCCATGCCCGGCAACACGTGCTCCAACCACGCCCGCCCCGCGTCCGATAACGCGCCGACGATCTGACCGCGCACGCGCAAGTGCGGCTCAGCCAGTTCGGCGAGGCGGTCTGGCGCACACAGCTTCAGGTAGTGACGGTTGGCCCACGCCAGCTTGTCTTCGTCGAAGATGCCGGCGCTGTGCGCGACGTTCTCCAGACGGAAGCGGCGCGCGAGCTCGTCAGCCGGCAACAACTCTTCGTTCTGGCCTGGTGACCAGCCGATCAGCGCCAGGTAGTTCACCAGTGCCTCTGGCAGGTAGCCCTTCTCGCGGAACTCGCGGACCGAGGTGGCGCCGTGGCGCTTTGACAGCGGCGCGTGGTCGGGTCCCATGACGAGCGACAAATGCGCAAATGCCGGCGGCGTGTAGCCGAAGGCCTCGTACAGCAGGATCTGCCGCGGCGTATTCGAAATGTGATCCTCACCGCGGATCACATGCGTCACCTTCATCTCCTCATCGTCAATCACGACGGCGAAGTTATAGGCGGGGATGCCGTCCGAGCGCACCAGCACGGGATCGCCAATCACGTCGGTGTGGAAGGTGACCAGTCCGCGCACGACATCGGTGAAGGCCACGTCGCGGCCTTCGGGCACCCGCAGGCGGACCACGGCCGGCTCGCCGTTGGCGCGGCGCACGGCAGCGTCGGCCGGCGACATGTTGCGACAGGTGCCGGCGTACTTCGGCGGCAGCGACGCGGCCAGCTGCGCCTTACGCTGGGCGTCGAGCGCCTCGGCAGAACAGAAACAGTAGTAGCCTTTCCCTTCCGCGATCAGGCGGGCGGCATGGTCGGCGTAATTCTTGAGCCGCTCAGTCTGGCGATAGGGACCGTAGTTGCCGCCCACCTCCACGCCTTCGTCCCACTGCAGGCCCATCCACCGCAGGTCGTCCACGATCGCCTGTTCCGATTCCTTGGTGGACCGCTCGCGATCGGTGTCTTCAATCCGCAGGATGAAGGTGCCGCCCTGGCCGCGGGCGAGCAGCCAATTGAACAGGGCCGTACGGGCGTTGCCGACGTGCAGGTGGCCGGTGGGCGAAGGAGCGAAACGAACCCGCATTGACGTATCCTCTCATGGCGCGCGTTTCGCGCGCTCTGGAAGTCGCAACCTGGAGGTTACTCATGAAACGCATCGTCCTATTGGCGGCCGGTCTACTGGCGCTGGCCAGCCCCGGCTTCGCGCAAACCCCGGCCGCCGGCCCGCACGACGCCGCGCTCGCCGCGGCTCCGGCCAACCTGCGTGAAGGCGCAATGGTCATCAAGTGGAAGGCCGACGGCAGCTACGACACGCTCCGTCCCGGCACCAACCGGCTGATGTGCTACGACCAGTCCGGCGATGCCGGCGAGCAGCCGATCTCGTCGCAGTGCACGAGCGTGGGCAATCTCGACCGCGTCAAGCAGAACAAGATCTACGAAGCGAAGATCGCCGATCGCACGGCCCGCGAAGCGGCCTTGACCGAGCTCGAGAAAGCCGGCACACGGGTGAAGCCGGAATTCGGCTCGGTGTTCTACACGCGGCAGGGCAAGGACGCGACGACGACGCGGCTGCACGTGACGATCGCAGTTCCGAACGCCACGGCGGCATCGCTGGGCATTCCGGACAATAACAAGATGGGCGGCGCGTGGATCATGGGTGCGGGCACCACCGCCGCACACATCATGACGCCGGGCTCCTAAGAAGTTAGAAGTGAGAAGTGAGAAGGGCCACGGCGTGGCAAGCCATTGCTTCGCCGCGGCCCATGCTGTCGACCCCTTCATTGGTCTTGCCCTTGATGCTCACCGCCGAGACATCGACGTCCAATGCAGCAGCCAGGTTCTCGCGCATCACCAGCAGGTAGGGCAGCAACTTCGGTCTCTGCGCAATCACCGTCACATCCACATTCGAGACGCGATAGCCCGCGGCGTGCACATGCACCAGGGCTCCGCGCAGCAACGCGATGCTGTCGGCGCCTTTCCACTTCGGGTCGGTGTCGGGAAACAACCGGCCAATGTCACCCGCGGCCGCGGCGCCGAGCACGGCATCGGTGACGGCGTGGCAGACGATGTCGGCGTCGGAGTGGCCATCGAGGCCCAGCTCGAAAGGAATCGTCACGCCGGCGAGAATCAACGGCCGGCCGGCGACCAGCCGATGCAGATCGTAGCCGTTGCCAATTCGGAGATCGGGGACCCGCCGGCGCGCCGCCTCGAGATCTTCTGGTGTCGTCACTTTGATGTTCCCCGCATCGCCTTCGACTATCTGCACCGGCAGGCCGAGCCGCTCCACCAGCATCGCCTCGTCGGTCGCGTCAATGGTATGACCGGCCGCGAGCGCCCGCGCCAGCACGTCACGCCGGAACGCCTGGGGTGTTTGCGCCAGGAAGATTGAATCCCGGGGGATGGTGGCGGTGATCGGCCGTGAGCCATCGGCCACACTCGCGCCCGCCTGCTTGACGGTGTCGCGCACGGACAGAGCCGCGATCGCCGCGCCATGGGTCACGGCCGCGTCGATCGTGCGCGCGATCACGCCAGCAGTGACGAACGGCCGCGCCGCATCGTGAATGAGGATGATGTCGGCGGTCGCGGCGGTGCGCGCGAGGGCGTTGGCCACCGAGTCTTGCCGGCGCATGCCACCGGCGACAATCGTCAACGGCTTGCCGGTGACGCCGGCCCAAGCCGCGGCCGTGGCGTCGAGATGATCCGGCGGCACCGCCACCACGATCTCGTGAATGCGATCGCTCGCGGCCAACGCGTCGATGCTGAGATCAAGAATGGAGCGCCCGCCGAGCTTAAGAAACTGCTTGGGGCGATCGGCGCCAAGCCGGACCCCTCGCCCACCGGCGGCAATGATGGCAGCTACGTGCATGGAGCACCGGATTGTACCTCGGTCGTCGGCCATTGCTCAGGGACAGTGGTGGGTTAGCATGGGCACAACCAGCAGAACCCTGTCCATGATTACGAGACGTACCTTTGTAAAGTCGGCCTCGGGCTTCTTCGCCGCACCGGCGGTGATGAGCCGCGTGCTGCAGGAATCGGCCGCCCCCCTCATGCCCGGTGGCGTGCAGGTCGGCGATGTCACGCCGACCCGCGCCATGCTCTGGAGCGCCACCACTCGCGCCGCGCGGATGATGGTGGAGGTATCGCGCGACGAGCGCTTCACCTCGCCGCGCCTGATCGAAGGCCCGGCTGCACTTGAGAATAGCGGCTTCACGGCGAAGCTCGATCTCGGCGGACTGGCGGCTGGCGAGCCGGTCTTCTACCGTGTGTGGTTCGACGACCTCGCCCGCCCGGGTCTGCGCAGCGACCCGGTGACCGGCCACTTTCGTGCTGCGCCGACTGCGGCCCGCCCTCTCACCATCTGCTGGTCCGGCGACGTCGTCGGCCAGGGCTGGGGCATCAATCCCGACTTTGGCGGCCTACGGCTCTACGAGACCATGGCCCGGCACCATCCGGATCTGTTCATCCACTCGGGCGACATGATCTACGCCGACGGTCCGCTGCAGCCGGAAGTAACACTGGACGATGGGACGGTGTGGAGAAACCTGGTGACGCCGGCGAAGAGCAAGGTGGCCGAGACGCTGGATGAGTTCCGTGGCAACTACGCCTACAACCTGCTCGACACCCACGCGCGCGCGTTCAACCACCAGGTGCCGATGGTGGTGCAGTGGGACGACCACGACGTGCTCAACAACTGGAGCCCGGGCACCGACCTGTCGGCGCGGCCCGGCTACA
>Ga0049084_10000677_pt1 | contig 13361 bp, 4 predicted proteins | sample GreLakmeON33MSRF_FD_66720 | JGI IMG/M metagenome (GOLD analysis project Ga0049084, IMG submission 66720) | Freshwater lentic microbial communities from great Laurentian Lakes, MI, USA - Great Lakes metaG ON33MSRF | ecosystem: Environmental > Aquatic > Freshwater > Lake | place: Great Lakes... | reverse complement strand
GCGTTTTGTCAGTACCGGCAACGCGGAGTTCAACGGCACATTCATCTCCAGCGACGGCACGGGCATCGAGGCGCGCTACAACGCCAGCTTTCGCGAGCGCGGCAACGGTTCGCGCGGCGCGGAGCCGGCCAATCAGCGCGTCAACATCCCGACGGACCGCCGCTGGAAGGGCCAGCGCGAGTTCAACCTCAACACGCGTTACACCCACGCCCAATACGCCGCCTACCTCCTTTCGCGCCAGGCCGGGATGGACGCGGAATGGGCGCAGATCGTGCGCGTTTACATCAATGGCATCAATAGCGCGAGCAGCGGCCTGCCGCAGTTTGGCTGCTACATCCATGTCGAGGCGCCGGGCAGTGAAATGGCCGCCGCGCACTGGCCCCTCGACAGTGACGGCAATGTCTACCGCATCTCCAGCGGTGGTCATGCGGCGACCCTGGCTGCGCACCAGCCACCCACGGCCGCGAACTACATCAACCTCGGCTACGTCAAGGCTTCCAATTCCGCCGAGAACGACTACTCGGACCTGACCAACCTGACCTACGTGCTGAACGTGGTGCCGAACGCGACCTACGAGGCGGAGGTGCGCGCCATCGTCAACGTGGATGCTTGGCTCACCTACTTCGCCGTCAACTCCCTCCTCGAAAACAGCGAGACTTCCATCGGCAGCGGCGTCGGGGACGACTCCGGCCTCTATCATGCCTTCGGGGAAAACAAGTGGTACTTCATCGCGCATGACCTGGACACGGTGCTGGGCCAGGGCGACTCGGGCGGCAACACCAGCGAGAGCATTTTCATCGCGGCCAATCTCGCCTCGATCAACCGCTTCCTGCACTGGCCGGCCTTTGAGGCGGCGTACTACGCCAAGCTCCGGCACCTTTGCACGACGGTGTTCTCCCCCGGCGAAGTGGCGAAGACGCTGGACGAAGGACTGGGTTCCTTCACGGCCACGGGAAACATTCAAGCCATGAAGCAGTTCAACACCAACCGCGTCGCCTACATTCTCTCGCAACTGCCGCCGGACCCGAACGCGCTCAACGTGGCGGCCACGAACCTCGGCGGCGGCCTCGGTGCGAACACCGTGCTCGCCTCTTCCAACGTGAATTACTTCATCACCGGCAGCCTCACCATCTCGAACGGGGCCACACTCACCATCCAACCCGGCGTCAACGTCCGGTTGGCCGCCGGTGCGAATCTCACCGTGGCCAGCGGCGGACGACTCCTCGCCGAAGGCACGGCCGCGCAGCCCATTCTCTTCAGCCGGAGCGGCGGCGCCAACTGGGGCCGCATCATCATCAACGGCGCCGTCGGCTCGCCCGAAAGCCGCCTCGCCTACGCGCGCCTCGAGTTCAACGCCACGAGCACAACCACCCCGGCCATCGAGGTCGCAGCGGGGACGGCGGTCCTGGACCACCTGACTTTCGGCAATACCGCGTCGCCCTACATCCACCTCGATGGCGCGTCCTTCGTGATCAGTCATTGCGAGTTCCCGACGACGACCGCGGCCTTCGAGCCGGTGCATGGCACGGGCGGCATCAAGACGGGCGGGCGCGGCATTTTTTATCGCAACTGGTTTGGCCGGCCTAACGGTGACAACGACGTGGTGGACTTCACCGGCGGCAACCGCCCCGGCTCGCCCATCGTGCAGTTCCTCGACAATGTTTTCACGGGCAGCGACGACGACCTTCTCGACCTCGACGGCACCGACGCCTGGGTCGAGGGCAACATTTTCCTGCACGCGCATCGCAACGGCTCGCCCGATTCCGCGAGCGCCGTCAGCGGCGGCAACGACCGCGGAAACACTTCCGAGATCACGATCATCGGCAACATCTTCTACGACGTGGACCAGGCGGCGACGGCCAAGCAGGGAAATTTCTACACCTTCCTGAACAACACCGTGGTGCATCAGAGCGGCGCGGGTTTCGGCGACGCGGGCGTGACGGCGGTGCTGAACTTCGCCGACGATGGCACCGCACCGGCGCGGGGCATGTGGGTCGAAGGTAACATTTTTTACGACCTCGAGCGGCTCACGCGCCATGTGACCAACGGCACGACCGTGGCCAGCAACACCACGTTCATCGGCAACTTGATGCCGCTTGCGTGGGCCGGCCCCGGCGCCTCCAACTCGACCAGCCCGCCGGTCTTCCAGCATGTCCCCGCGCTGGCCGAGACGACCAACTTCACCAACTGGGCCTCGGCGCAGATTCTCCGCCAGTGGCTCAGTCTCCAACCCGGCTCGCCCGGCCTCGGTGGCGGCCCGAACGGCTGCGATCAGGGCGTCATTCCCATCGGAGCCGCCGTGGCTGTGGGCGCGGGCGCGACGACGAATGACGCGACGTTCACCGTGGGCCTCCACCGGACCGGCGGCGTCATCACCGCCTCGGGCGGATTCCCGAACGGCTCGGGCTACACGCATTACAGGTGGCGGCTCGACGGCGGGGCGTGGAGCGCGGAGACGGCGGCGGGCACGGTGCTGAACCTTCCCGGTTTCCGCAGCGGCCCGCACCGGCTCGACCTCAGCGGCCGGCGCGACACTGGCACCTGGCAGGACGACGCGGACTCCGGCGAACTGGCGCTGGTCACCTCGGTGTTCAACGCCGGCGCGCAGCAGGTGCGGATCAACGAGGTGCTGGCCAGCAACGGCTCGTCCGTTCCACACGAGGGCACCCACCCGGACGTGATCGAACTCCACAACCCCGGCGGCGCGGCGGTGGACATTTCGGGACTGCGCCTCACGGACAACTTCAGCAACCCGGACCGGTTCAGCTTCCCCACCGGGACGATGATTCCGGCGGGCGGTTACCTCCTGGTCTATGCGAACAACGAGGACGGCACCTCGGGCCTCCACACCGGTTTCACGTTGAACAAGGATGGGCAGTCGCTCCATCTCTACGACGCGGTGGCGCGCGGCGGGGTGCTGCTCGACACGGTGACGTTCGGGTTGCAGTTGACGGATTTTTCGGTGGGCCGCTTCGGGACAAACTGGGCGCTCTGCACGCCCACGGCGGGCGGGCCGAATCTGCCGGCGGCGACGGGGCCGGCGCAGGGGTTGGTGATCAATGAAATCCTCGCCGCGGAACTGACGGCGTTCCCGGATGATTTTGTCGAGCTGTTCAATCCAGGTGCGTGGCCGGTGGCGCTGGCGGGTTTGTTCTTCACGGACAATCCGGCGCACTGGCCGGATCGCAGCCCGGTGCCGGCGCTGACCTACCTGGCCGCGGGCGGCTACCTCGCGTTTCGCGCGGATGGCCGCACCAATCTGGGCGCGGACCATCTGAACTTCTCCCTCGAAGCGGAGCGCGGCCTGGTCGCGCTGTTGCACCCGGATTATTCGGTGATTGATTGCGTCCTCTACGGCCCGCAACGGACGGACGTCTCGCAGGGCCGGGTAGTGAACAATGTTTACGACAACAACTTCTTCACCACGCCGACGCCGGGCGCGCCGAATCCGGGAATCATCTCGACGAACTCCGGCGTGGTGCTGAACGAAATTCTCGCCGCCAACAGCACCATCACCGAACTGGACGGAAGCACGCCGGACTGGATCGAGCTTTACAACCTGGGCGCGACCAACCTCGACCTCGGCGACTACAGCCTGTCGGATGATTCGCTGCTGCCGCGCAAGTACGTCTTCGCGCCAGGCACCATCATCGCGGGCCACAGCTACCTGCGGCTGCGCTGTGACGGTTCGCTGCCGCCTTCGTCCACGAACACCGGGTTCAACCTCAAGGCGGAGGGCGGGAGCGTTTACCTGTTCGACCGCCCAGTCGGCGGCGGCGCGCTGCTCAACGCGGTGACGTATGGCTTGCAGGCGGTGGACTTCTCGATCAGCCGCGTACCCAACGGAACCGGCGGCTGGGCGCTGACCTTGCCGACGCCGGGCGGCGCGAGCCTGCTCGCGGCGACGGCGAACACCGCCTTGGTGAAGGTGAACGAGTGGATGGCCAATCCGGCCGCAGGCGAAGATTGGTTCGAGCTGTGGAATCCCAACAACCAACCGGTGGCTGTCGGCGGCTATTTCACGACGGATGATTTGAACAACCGCACCAAGTCGCCCATCCCTGCGCTCTCTTTTCTCGGCGCGAGCACGAACGGCTACCAGCGTTTCTGGGCGGACAGCCTGCCGGCCAGCGGCGCCAACCACGTGAGCTTCAAGTTGAACAATGGCGCGGCGGGCGAGTCGGTCGGCTTCGCGAACCCGTCCGGCACCCTGGTTGATTCCATTTCTTACGTGGCGCCGGCGGCGGGCGTGTCCGAGGGGCGCTTCCCGGATGGCAGCGCGACCATCGCGCTCTTCCCCGGCACGGGCTCGCCGGGCGACGCCAATTACCTACTCCTCACCAGCGTCGTCATCAACGAGGCGCTGTCGCACACCGACCCGCCACTGGAGGACGCCATCGAATTGCGCAACCTGACGGCGGCGCCGGTGGACATCAGCCACTGGTGGTTGAGCGATGCAAAAAACTCCTTGCGGAAATACCGGATCACGAACGGCGTGACCATTCCGCCCCACGGCTACGTGGTCTTCTACGAGCACCAGTTCAACCGCGACCCGTCGAACAACGTGCGGGCCTTCTCGCTCAGCTCGGCGAAGGACGACGACATCTTCCTCTCGACCGGCGACACGAACGGCAACCTGACCGGCTACCGCACCACCGTGGATTTCGGCGCGGGAGCCAACGGCGTCTCCTTCGGCCGCCACGTCACCAGCGACCAGCGGCAGGAATTCGTGGCCCTGAGCGCGCGCTCCTTCGGTCAGGATGATCCCGGCACGCTGGCCGAATTCCGCACCGGCACCGGCCTGGCGAATCCCTACCCGAAAGTCGGCCCGGTCGTCATCTCGCGCATCATGTATCACCCGCCCGACATCGGCACGAACGACAACACGCTCGACGAATACCTCGAGTTGAAAAATATCACCGGCGCGACCGTGCCGCTCTTCGATCCGGCGGCGGCCACCAACACCTGGCGTTTGCGCGACGCCGTGGACTTCAACTTCCCGCCGGGCGTGTCGCTCCCCGCCGGCGGCCAGCTCGTGCTGGTCAGCTTTGATCCGGTCAACCAACCCGGCCAGCTCGCCGCCTTCCGCCGCCTTTACGGCCTCGGCGCCGGCGTGCCCGTCCACGGCCCCTACACCGGCAAGCTCGCCAACAACGACGACCGGGTGGAACTCTCCCGGCCCGAGAGTCCGAACCTGGGCGACGTGCCCTACCTCCTCGTGGACCGCGCGCATTACCGCGACCTGCCGCCCTGGCCATCCGTGGCGGACGGCACGGGCCTGGCCCTCCAGCGCGTCAGCCTCACCGGCTTTGGCAACGACCCGACCAACTGGCTCGCGGTGGCGGCCACCTTTGGCGGCGTGGTGGACACCGACGGCGACGGCCTGCCCAACGCCTGGGAACTCGCCTACAACCTGAACCCGAACAGCGCCCTCGATGCGAACCTCGACGGCGACGGCGACGGGCTGACGAACTTGCAGGAATACTTCGCCGGCACCAGCCCGCTCGATCCGTCGAGCACGCTCCGCGTCCAGGCGGCCTCCACCGGCCTGGCCGGCGCCACCAACGCCGTGCTTCACTTCGAGGGCGTGGCCGGGAAATCCTACACGATTCAATTCACGCCCGCCCTGCCCGGCGGATGGTCGAACCTCGCCAGCACCGGCCCGCTCCCCGCGTCCGGCACGAGGTGGTTCACGAACCAGTTGCCGTCCGGCACGCCGCAACGGTTCTACCGCGTCCTCACGCCGTAGCTGGCGGCCGGTCTGCAATTCTCACCTGAGCAGCCGACGTCAGGAGGCTCTGATCAACCCGAACTCCAGAGAGTAATCGTGGAGCGCGAAGGGAGCGCGACATTCATGCCGCTTCAACGTGGATAACTATTTGGTGTTCGACGCTGGCTGGTCATACGGACGGTGAAGCGGCGTGAACGCCGCGCTCCTGCGGCCTGGCTTTGGTCTCGCACTCTTTCCACTTCGGAGTCCGGCCCGAACTGGGAACGCTGGCGCTCGCGGCCAACAAAAAAGCCGCGCCCGGTTTGCACCGGGCGTGGCGTGAATTCAGAACGGACGATTATCCGTGATAGCCTTCTTCGCCATGTTCAGCCACGTCCAGACCAGTGGTCTCGACTTCCTCAGTGACTCGCAGACCAGTGACGGCCTTCACGATGTAGGCGATGACGGCCGTGCCGATGATCGCGAGGGCGAGCGTGATACCGATGGCCTTGAGCTGTTCCAACCAGAGCGACTTTCCTACGATCTCGCTGAGGTTGATTTTCAAGTTGGCGTTCACGTCCGCCGTGGCCAGGAATCCCGTGAGCAGCGCGCCCAAGGTTCCGCCCACTGCGTGGACACCAAATGTGTCGAGCGCGTCGTCATAGCCAAACCACGCTTTGAGCTTGAGCACTGCGAAGAACGGAATCAGACCGGCGCACACGCCGATGATGACCGCGCCCGTCGTGTTGACAAAACCGCAGGCGGGCGTGATGACCACCAGGCCGGCGACCGCGCCGGAGCAGAAACCCAGGACGCTCGGCTTGCCGCGGAAGACGTATTCAGCCATCGCCCAGACGAAGCTAGCCACCGCTGCGGCGATCGTCGTCGTCATGAAGGCATTCGCCGCTACGCCGTCTGCCGCCACGGCGCTGCCGGCGTTGAAGCCGTACCAGCCGACCCACAACATGCCGGTGCCGATCATGCACATCACCATGCTGTGCGGCTGCATCGCTTCCTTGCCGAAGCCCAGGCGCTTGCCGAGGATGATGCAGAGAACGAGCGCCGACCAGCCGGAGGACATGTGAACGACCGTGCCGCCCGCGAAGTCAATCGCCTTGATGGACGCGCTGGCGTTCCACACGCCGTTCATCATCCCATTGATGCCCCACACCATGTGCGCGAGCGGGAAGTAAACGACCACCATCCAGAGCGTGACGAAGAGCAGGATGGCCGAGAACTTCATGCGCTCGGCAATCGCGCCAATGATTAGCGCCGGAGTGATGATGGCGAACATCATCTGATACATGGAGAAAACATTTTGGCTCACCCAGTAGGAGTAGTTCGTGTTCGCGTTGGCATCGACCCCTTCGAGGAACTTGAACTTCAGGTTGCCCACAATGCCTTTGATCATGTCGTCGCCGTCGGCGAAGATCATGCTGTAGCCGAAGGCCCACCAGAGGATCGTGACCAGGCCGGCGATGCCGAAGCACTGCGCGAGCACGGAGAGGATGTTTTTCTTGCGCACCAGGCCGCCGTAGAACAGCGCCAAGCCTGGCAGGGTCATGAACAGGACCAGCGCGGCGCAGATCATCATGAAGCCGTTGTGGCCGGGACCGGCGGCGGCGGCGTAGCTGCCGGACTTTTCATCGTACGAGCCGAGCTTGGAAGCGACGTTGTTCGTGCCATCGGAGACGCGCGCCGTGTTGTTGACGTAAGCTTCGAGGTCGGCGAGGCGCTGATCCGTGGTTGGGTCAGCGCGCTTGGGTGGAGGCGCATCGGCGGCGCGGGCCTGCGAAAAACTGACGACCAGCACGGCCAGCAGGGAGAGGAATAGTTTTTTCATTTTTAGGTTCAATTGAGGTTGGAGTGGTTGCGGTGGGTTAAACAGCCTGATCGCCTTTCTCCTCGGTGCGGATGCGGATGGCTTCTTCCACGGGCGAGACGAAAATCTTGCCGTCGCCGATCTTGCCCGTCTTGGCCGCGCCGACGATGGCGGTGATGGCGGCTTCGACACGGTTGTCGGGCAACACCAGTTCCAGTTTGATTTTGGGCAGGAAATCGACGGTGTATTCGCTGCCGCGGTAGATTTCAGTGTGGCCCTTCTGCCGGCCAAATCCCTTGACCTCGGTGACGGTCATGCCTTCGATGCCGACGTCGCCGAGCGCGTCCTTCACTTCTTCCAGCTTGAATGGTTTGATGATCGCTTCAATTTTTTTCATAGTTTTACGGATATTTAACTGCGGTTACGGACCGGGCTTACCGAACGGCGAAAAGCCCTCACTTCAACTGCGGGACGGAAAACGAAAATGAAGGCGACCGGCTGCCGCCTCGGTTTTTGACATGGTCGTTTTCAATGGAGGCCATTAAGCAACGCCCTTGCCACGCTCCTAATTTTTTCCGGGCCGCGCAGGAAACCGCTGATTTCAGGGGTGAAGTCGCACGTATGAATTTTTTGATGGGTGGGCGTGCGACTGTTGCATTTTGACCACCCTAGTTTTATTTGGCCATCACGCCGCTCAGCAATCGCCACTTCACCGGCGGCCTTGTAGCGGCGGGCGTCCCGCCCGGCGGAAAGAACGCCGCGAACTCACCACGGCTGGGGAAATTTTAAACGCTCCAAACTCCTCGCGGCCACTTCCGGGCGGCGGGACGCCCGCCGCCACGCCAGTCGGCGGGGGTCTCCCTAATTATCAATCAGCAGTCCGCCACCCGGCCCGCCTTCGCCAGAATCGAAGATCTCCGCCTCCGTCTTCTGCTTGTCGAGGTTGAACAGGATGGAGGAAAAGGCCGCCGGCGAAAACCGGGCCTTGCCGAAATTCAAGCTGCTCCCGGTCACCTGCTGGTCATCCCAGCGCTCCAATTGGAAGGTCACGCTGCCGCGGTCCCCGAAGACCACGCGCACATCGTTCGCGCCGGACGTCGCCTTCTCCGCCTTCTCGCCGGCCAGGTCGATCTGGTCAATGCGGTCCAGCGGCACGCTCAACGGGGCAAACGCGGTTTCGAAATTCATCTTGCCGTCCTTGATGGATTTGAGCGTGCCGGAAATCTTGTCGTTGTTCACCAACCGCACCAGGTCGTCCTTGCTCTTGGCGGTCTTGCCGGTGGTCTCCTCAAACTTGCCGTCCCAGGTGGTCACGCGCATGTTCCCTACCTTCACCAACCCCTGGCCCTGCTGATAAAATAGCAGGCCGGTGCCGCTGCCCGCAAAGTCCCCGCGATCCGTCCACTGCTTGACGAGCGCGCCGTCCATGAGCAGCGCGATCGTCTTCTGCTCCTTGTTCACGCGGATGGAAAAACGCGCCTTCGACTTCTGGTTCAGGGCCGGCAGTTCCGCCTGGCCGAAGCTGCCGGAGTCGCCGTTGCGGCTCATGCGCTGCAGGTTGACCGAGGTGTAATTGAACGAGAGCAGATAACAGTTCCCGCCGAAGCCCTCGAGCGTGTCGGTGTAGATCGCGATGTTCAACTGGAGGTAGCCACGCCAGTTCATGTCGAACTCGGTGTTCGACATCGCCGGCAGTTTCACATCCCGCCCGACCGATCCCTGGCCCACGCTGGAAAATCCCCCGTTGCTAAACTTCCACGAGCCGCCCTCCCGTCCGCCCCGCAGGCCGCGGAATCCGCCGCCGCCGGTGCCCTTGATCGTCCAACCCTCGGGGCCGGTCGGGCCTTCAAACACGCTCGAGAGCCGCGACAGCCCGGGTGAAAGCGACTGCACCATTTTTCGCGGCAGGGTCAGGGTGCCCGCGTACCAGGTTTCGAGGACGAGCTTGTCGTCATCAAGCGAAACGAGTTCGCCGACCAGTTCGTCGCCGTTGGTCAGGCGCGCGGCGCAGGTCTGGCGGGGCGCGGCATTGGTGGATTTGGGGCGCTCCAGCTTGATCCGGCCGATGCCCGCCGGATTCAGCTCCATCACCTGCTTGACCGAGGGATGCTGCCAGCGCGCGCCGTTTTTTGAGTCGAGCGAGATAAACGTGCCGTGGAAAACATCGCCGTTCAACAGTTCGAGCGTGTCACCGCGCGCCGCCTCCGCATTGCTGGCGGGCGGAGGAACGTCGATGCCGGGGTTCTCCGGGGTCTTGCCCGGCGCTTCCTTTTGGATGACGATTTCCGCGCGGACGAACCCGGCTAGCGCGAGGGCCAGAACAGGGAGGAGGAGGAGTTTTTTCATGGAGCCTTTGGGTGGAAGATTTCTGTTCAACGTTCGTAGATTGGCAGGTAGCGGTAGTTCAGCGCCATCGAGAGCAGCGCGGAGGAGGTGCAAAAAGTCGCGCCGTGGCTCCCGTCCCAGCCGCCGTCGCCGCGCTGACTGGTCTTGAGCGTGGCCACGTTGGCCGCGTTCCATTCCGTCCAGGCCACAGCCGAGGCGTGGAAGTAGGCCTGTGAGGCGTAGTAGAGATAATAGTGATAGTAGCCGCCGTCCGCCTGGTTGCCGCCCCGGTTCAAAAACTGGAACGCGCCTTTGAACGTGGCCGAGTCCTTCTGTTTGGCCAGCCCGAAGACGAGCGCGCCGATGGCTGTGCGCGGGCCGTTCGAGCCGTCCGCGCCGGTGTAGCCGAAGCCGCCGTCCGCCGAGCGGCAGCGCCCGTAAAATTGCAGCGCCTTCCGCACCGCCTCCTCCGGCACGCCGAGACCCGCGTTGCGCGCGGCGAAGAGCGCGACCAGGTTCGCGCCGCTCACCGTGGTGTCCGCGTCCGTGCTTTCCGGCGAGTAACGCCAGCCGCCGTAGCTGTTCCGCGCCTGGGAATTGAGGATCAGCTTCACCGCCTCCTGCAGGGCCGGACCGAGGCGCGGGTCGTTCACCGTCCCATAGGCCTCCGCCAGCGCGAGCGTCGCGAAGCCGTGGTTGTACATCGAGCTGCCGATGTAGCCGGTCTCCTTGCTCTGCTGGCTGAGAATGAAATTCAGCCCGCGCTTGATGCTCGGCGCGTAGGGGCCGTTGTTCGGATCCTCGCCGTGCGCCAGCATGCTCAGGATGGCCAGGCCGACGACGCCGGGCTGCGCTCCCATGCCGTCGCTCCAGCTGCCCTGCGCGTTCTGCGACTGCACCAGAAATTGCAGGCCCTTCACATACATCCGGTCCACCTCGAACGGCACCCCTTCGGCCGTGCCTTCAAACAGCTCCTGCGCGCCGGCGCGTCCGGCGAAAACGCCCGCCAGCAGCACCAGCACCAGTTGGAAACAGCGTTTCATAAAAAGTTCGCTCACGGCTTCGGCTGATCGACGGCCTTGTAATAATTTTGCAGCGCCTCGCGGAACTCCGCCGGCACCGCGCGCGTGGCGCGGCCGCTGGTCTTCAGCGTCGCGCGCGACTCATCGCCGGCGCCGCGCGTGACGCCGGTCGTCGGCGTATTCCGTTTGTCCGTCGTGCCGCCCATCATGCTGTTGCCGGGGGACGACCCCGCGCCCATGCCCATCATCTGCGAGAGCATGGCCATCATCCCGGCACCTTTGCCCTGGCCCTTGCCCGACTTCATCATCGCCTTGATCTCGGCGTCGATCAGGTTGATCGCGTCGGTCTCGGCGTCGTAGGTCGGCTTGTCGGTGCGCGGCTTGTTCAGCAGCTTGTCGGCCTCGGTCATCGCCTCGTGCGCCTTCGGCAAAAACTCGCTCGGCCCCGCCGCAGCCAGCCGCTGGAGATCATCCGCCACGAAGCTTTGAAACACCGAGAGCAGCTTGCTGTCCTCGCGGTAGGTGGAGCGCCCCTCCTTCATCTCCTCCAGCGCGGTGGTGTTCTCGCGCACGTTTTCCTCCGCCTGACGCAACCGCAGCAGCGCCAGCAGCCGCCGCAGCGCCGCCTCGGACATCTGCGCTGACTCGCCCTGTGAATCGGACGGCTCCGACTCGTCCTGCGGCGCATCCTCGATGACCGCCGCCCAGTCGTTGAAGTTTTTCGCGAACTCGTCCGTCTGCGCCGCCGCCCGGACGGCGACGTATTTCCGCAGCAGGGCGATGTTCTTGCCGATCTCCTCGACCACCTTCGTTTCCTTCATCTGCAGCACCACGTGCCCGTAGTTCGTGATGCTGGTGCGGTCGAAAAAACGGCTGATCTCGTCCTGCAAACTCTGCGATTCCTGGCCGCTCTTCTCCTGGCCGGCCGTTAGCCGCAAGGCCGTCTCCTGGTGCCGCGGGGGCAGCTTGTCCGCCGCGAGGCCGATCGTCTCCGGCAGCATTTTGCGCAGCGTGTCACCGATCTCCTTTTCAAATCCGGCCACCTTGCGTAGCCGCTGCGCGAGCGTGGCGGCCTGCATCTTGTCGAGGGTGGAACCTATTTTCTTCTGCAAATCCTGGAGCGCGGCCACGATCTTTTTTTCCTGCTCCACCGCTTTGTCCACCTGCTCGGCCCGCTGGCTGGGGTTCTGTTGCGCGCTGGACAGCGACTGCGCCGCCGGCGGCATCTGTTCGCTGGCGAGGCTCTGCATCGCCTCCAGGTGCCGCGCCCATTGCTGTATCATCGAGTTGGGAATCGACTTGTTCCGCATCGCCTCGCGCATCGTCTCCGCGGCCTTCTGCGCCAGCGCCTCGGTCTTGCGGGCGATGGCCGACTGCTCGGCGGCCTGGTCACCGAGTTTTTTCGCGGCGGCCTCGGCGGCGAGTTTTTCGGCGGGAAGATTTTTCGTCTCGCGCCCGGCCTCGGCCAGCGACTCCTCGCGGCGCGTGACCTCCTCCAGCTCGGCGGCGATTTTTTCAAACTGCTGCTGCACCAGCCGCGCATGCTCCTCGCGGCTGAGGATGTAAATGCGGTGCAGCGCCGATTCCGCGCGGCGGCGGCTTGGCAGATAATCCGTGGCGTAGGCCCGCAGCGTCACCACCGTGTCCTCCGGCAGATGGAGCAGCGTGGGCGAAAAGCGGAAGCCCGACGCCAGCGTCCGGGACTGCGGCGCGCCCGGCTTCAGCACGGTGTCAGCCCGCGCCACAATGTTCGTCTCCTGCCGCCGCTGACATTCCCAGGTCACGCCCAGTTCGCGCAGGCCGTAGTCATCCTCGGCGGCGGTTTTGATTTCCAAAACTTCCTCCGCCAGCATCGCCACCGACGCGGCCTGGTCGGGACAATTCGCCTCCGGGGCCCCGTCTTTTTTGCCGAGCAAGCCCAGCGACCACGCGGCCGGCGCGGCGAGGCCGAGCTGGTCGCGCCAGTTGAAGGTCGCGCGCGTCAGGCCGTCAAGCGAGAGCTGCCGTGTTTGAAATTCCGCGCCGCGCACCGTCAGATCGTGGGGCTGGGCCGGGCCGGCCTCGAGCTGCGTCAGGCCCACCGTGGCCGTGGCGAGGGCGCGGCTGGCCTGGCCTTTGAAAATCGCTTGGCTGCCTTCGAGAAACGAGAACGCGCCGTTGCGCACCGGCTCGTCGGCGTTCGGGTGCTGCAGGTATTCGGGAAAATGAATTCGCGCCGCGAGCTGCTTGAGCGCGGGACGAAACGTCGGCTCGACGCTGATGCGTTTGGTGACATCGCCGATCTTCAACGTGAGCAGCCCGGCCTTGGTCTGCGCGGGAATTTTGAAGAGCGCCTGGCCGCCGATCAGGGGCGCGGCGACGGGCGTCTGCTGGTCATACTGGCCGGTGGCACGCGGGTTTTTCCAAAACGGATGCAACCGCACCGTGCACGAAATTTCAAACGGCTCGCCGTGCGCCACCACCCTGCTCGACGGCAGTTGAT
>Ga0049084_10000672_pt1 | contig 13439 bp, 12 predicted proteins | sample GreLakmeON33MSRF_FD_66720 | JGI IMG/M metagenome (GOLD analysis project Ga0049084, IMG submission 66720) | Freshwater lentic microbial communities from great Laurentian Lakes, MI, USA - Great Lakes metaG ON33MSRF | ecosystem: Environmental > Aquatic > Freshwater > Lake | place: Great Lakes... | reverse complement strand
CGGCTTCGCCGCGTGGAAAAGAAAGTCGTCGAAGTTGATGTGACCCCAATGGCCCTGCTGCTCGTCCACCACGCGCACAAAAATCTCCCGGCCCTGATGCGGCTGGAGATCGACGACGGCGCGGCGGAGGTTTTCCTCCTCGCGCCCGGACGTTTTGAAAATGACTTTATCCCCGGAGGCCGCCTTGAGCACGATTTCCACGCGGGTCTTTTCGTTGGGGCCGCCGCCGACGAGGAAGCTCGCCCACGGTAGCGTGGCCCTGAACGGCACGGAGGTGAGCGTGCCCAACCCGGCGTCCTGCATGATCTCGAAGCCGCCGATCCAGAACTGTCCCTGATGTCCGCTCCTGGAATCGGCGCGGCGCGCGGCCACCAGGTCGCCCTTGACCGGTTGCTTGCTGAACGCGTCGCCGGTGGCCGTCCAGTCCTTGAGCGTGCCGGTTTCGAAATCGAGGTTGAGCGGCTGCCCGTCCGCGCCGGGCGGACGGAGGCCGGCGGGATCGGCGGCGAGCAGTTGGAGCACGGAAAAACCGGCGACAAGGAAAGTCAGGCGTTTCGTTTTCATGTGACTGTTGAAAGCCCGCCCATACAACAACGCCGCACCTGAACAAACAAGCGCGGCGTGGTGGAGTTTTGAGGCGAGGTTTCAGAAACCTAGGAGTGCTGGCATCTTGCCGGCGGGTGGTTTTCTGCCTCACAAACACGCTGGCGAGACGCCGGCGCTCCCAGCGGCTCAGTTGGCCGGGGGCGCCACGTAGGGCTTGGGCTGCGCGGCCTCCCATTCTTCCTTGGTCGCGCTCTTGGCGCCGTGGATGTGGACGAAGGTGCCCCGCTTGTTGCCCACGACGATGTCCGGGAGTTTGCCGCCGCTGATTTTGCCGGCCATCACCTGCGTGCCGACGCCCGAGTTGTCGTCGATGAGATACGGAATGAAATCAACGGACTTGTCAGCATTGCGGACGAGCTTGAACCAGTAGAGGACGGAGGGGGCGGACGGTTCGGCGTCGCCGCCGGGGCCGTGCGCCCAGAAGCGTTTGCCGGTCACGATGTCCTTGAGGCCGTCGCCGTCCATGTCGATTAGGTCCACCGCGTGGAGTTGGGAAAATTTCACGCCATATTTATTCTGCTCGGGCTTGCGATCTATGATGCGGTGTTCCTTGAAGGTGGTTCCATCCGCGGTCTTCACCTGCTCGAACCAGGAGAGGCCGTAGCCGTGCGCCTCGAGGCTCGTCACCACGTCGTTCAGGCCGTCGCCGTTCACGTCGTAGGCGTACATCTGCGCGCCGCCGCCCCCGAACTTGAAGGGGTGCTTCACCCATTCCGGATCGCCTTCGAGGGACTTGGGCTGTTCCCACCAGCCGCCGGCTTCCAGCATGTCCATCTTGCCGTCGCCATTCACGTCGCCAAAACCGAGGCCGTGGGTGAAGCGCTGCCAGCCGCCCTTCGGGGAAATTTTGTGGAAGACGAATTTATTCGTCGGATTCTTCCAGTCCGGCGCCGCGTAGCCAAGGAAGCCGCCGGTGTGGAAGATGACCTCCGGTTTGCCGTCGCCGGTCAGGTCGCCAAAGGTGGGGGATTCGTTGTCGGTCTGGTCGATGGCGGTGTGGCGCTTCCAAAACTCGGTGCCGTCGGCGGCCTTCTGCCTCTTGGGATTTTCAAACCACCACGATTTGTCGCCCGGAAAACCGAGGACCAGGATGTCGTCCCAGCCGTCCTGGTTGAAGTCGCCAGTGAACGATAAAAAATTGTCGGAGTAGGTGTTGTTCTTGCCGAGCGCGCCTTCGAAGCCGGGGATGACCTCCTCGGTGCCGTCGGCCTTTTTCAACTTGAACGACTTCTTGGCGGGATAAAATTCGTGGCGCGTTTTGAAGTCCGGGCCTTCCCACCAATACGGGCCGGAGGCCACGTCCTGTTTCCCATCATGATTGAAATCGCCATGGGTCGCGCCCTCGGACCAGAACTGGTCGGTGAGCTGGATTTTTTTCCAGGTGTGCAGGGTGTAATCGGCGGCGGACGCCAGCGTGGCGACGGACACGAAGCCGGCCAGGGCGAAGGAGATTTTTGTCATGCGCCAGTTGTGAACCTTCAGACGCGCACGGTCAAGCCGGATGCTCGCCGACCGGGCGCATCTCGGCTCCCCGATCAGGCACGTCCCTTCACGGCATCGATCCGCCCGGCGGCGTACGCCTCGAAGACCCGGCGCATCTGGTCGCGCACCTCGCGGAACACTTTCAGTTTCTCGTCGTCGGTGCCGGTCGCATGAGCGGGATCCGGAAACGGCCAGTGGTGGCGATTCATCTGGCCGGGGAAAATCGGGCAGGCCTGGTCGGCGTTTCCACAGACGGTGATGACTGTTTCGACCGGCTGATTCAGAAACTCGGAGAGATGCTTCGAGGTGTGCTGTGAAATGTCGAGGCCGACTTCAGCCATGACCTTGATCGCGAGGGGATGCACAAAGCCCGCCGGCTTGCTGCCGGCACTGGCCACGCGCAGGCGGCTTGGTGCGGCGGCGCGGAGAAATCCTTCGGCCAGATGGCTGCGGCAGGAATTGCCGGTGCAAAGAACGAGGATGAGCGGGAGCGGGGGGGGCATAATTTTCGAGTGATGGACGGGCGTGGATCAGACATGTCAACGGGCCGCTTCAGGTTTCGTGGCGCAACAACAACCGCGCTCGCGCACGCCGCAACAGGCCGGCACCGCCAGCAGCGCGCCGAGCACGGGAGCGGCCAGGTAAATCCAGATGGTTTCCAGGTGTCCGCTCACCACCGCCGGGGCCAGCGACCGTGCCGGGTTCATGGAAGCGCCGCTGATTGGCCCGGCGAACATCGCCTCCAGCGCGATCACCGCGCCGACGACGATCCCCGCCGTGATGCCCTTCTCCTTGTCCCCGGTCGAGACGCTGAGGATGACGAGCATCAGCAGAAAGGTGAGGACGATTTCCAGAATGAAACTCTGCGTCGCCGAGCCGGCGGGCAGGGTCGCGCCGAGCGTTTCGTCCGCCGGGAACAGCATGCGCAACAGGCCGCTCGCCGCAAAGGCTCCGCCAAGCTGGGCCGCGACATAGCCCGGCACTTCCCGCCACGGAAACCGCCGGGCGGCGGCAAAAGCCGTCGTGACCGCCGGATTGAAATGCGCCCCGCTCACGTCCCCGAACGCGTAGATCATCGCCAGCACGATGAGGCCGAACGTCATCGCGATGCCCGCGTGGGTGATGGCTCCGTGGCTGGCGTGGCTGATGACCATCGCGCCTGTGCCGGCAAAGACGAGGCCGAACGTTCCGAGAAACTCGGCGAATAATTTTTTCATCGTTTCTTTGGTTTCGGGCAGCATTGCTGTTCAAACCCCCGGCAACACTCGCCGCCGTCCCGTTCGGCGAGCCGCCGCTTCACGCGTCCGGCGTCGCGCCGGAGGTGGACATGGTCGCGCAGGGCCGCGTGGAAAAAAGTGAAGACGGATTCCGTGAATGGCTCACTCGCTGGCGCTGGCGCATAGTAAACCCATTTACCTTCCTTGCGCGTCCGAACCAGACCCGCATCCCGGATCACCTGGAGATGGGTCGAAAGCGTCGATTGGCTGACCTCCAGGGCATCACACAGCTCGCAGACACACAGCTCCCGCCCCCGCAACGCGGCAAGAATCCGGACCCGCGTCGGGTCGGCGAGGGCTTTGGCGGCAGCCACCAGATCAGTCATGCTCAGAAACGTATCGGCATTAGCCGATATGTTCAAGATTTAATCCGGGAGGGGATTTCTTTTAGGCGCATCTTGAGCCCCCCGGAACGCCGACTGTCGGCGTTCCGATATTGTCGCCAGTTGCACATCAGGGGCAGTGTAAGGATGCGCCCAAGTCTTTGAATCGCTTCGCGCACTGCCTCCGTTTGGAGTTCCGCATTTATGCGGTTCGGCCTGGTTCACCACTGCCCGGACCGCGTAAACGCGGAACTCCAAACAGGCGGTTTTTCTGCTCCCCATCGGCCGCGCGCCGGCCTATCCTCCTCCGACAAATCCACCGCACCTTATGAAAAAAACATTGCTGCCGCTGCTCGCCGTTTCCTGCCTGCTCCTCCCGCCCGCCCCGGCTCACGCCGGGCTGGCGGACAAGACGCTCGACATTTACTGGATCGATTCCGAGGGGGGCGGCTCGACGCTGATCGTCACGCCGGCGGGCGAATCAGTGCTGATCGACTCCGGCAATCCCGGCGGACGCGACGCCCGCCGCATCCATCAGGTCGCCACGCAGACCGCCGGGCTGAAAAGGATCGACCATTACGTGACCACGCATTTTCACATTGACCACTACGGCGGGTCGGTGGAGCTGGCCGCGCTCCTGCCCATCGCGCAGGTCTGGGACAACGGCATTCCTGAAAAAGACCCCGACGGCGGAGCGAACACGGAACGCTGGCTCGCGACGATCAAGCCGTATCGCGACATGAAGGTGGAGAAGCGGAACGTGATCGAGCCGGGAATGAATCTTCCGCTGGCCAAGCCCGAAGGAACGGCCCGGCTGGCGTTGCAATGCCTCGCGGCGAAGCAAAGTTTTCACCGGCCGGACACCCTCGCCTTGCCCACGCCCAATCCGCTCTGCAACGTCGCCGTGGAAAAAGCCCGGGACACTTCCGACAACGCCAACAGCACCGTGCTGCTGCTGCGGTTTGGCGCGTTCACATTTTTTAACGGCGGCGACCTCACTTGGAACACCGAGGCCCGGCTCGTTTGCCCCGTGAATATCATCGGCCCGGTGGACGTGTATCAGGTCAATCACCACGGCCTCGACGTGAGCAACAATCCCCTGCTCGTCCGCGGTCTCGCGCCGACGGTTTCCGTGATGAACAACGGCCCGACCAAGGGCACCGCCAAGTCCACCGTGGACACGTTGAAAGGCACGTCCTCCATCAAGGCCATGTATCAAGTCCACAAAAACGTCCGGGCCGACGTGGAAAACAACACGGCGGACGAGTTCATCGCCAACTTGGAAAAAAACTGCGCGGGCCATTTCATCAAGCTCTCGGTCGCGCCGGACACGAAGTCCTACACCATCACCATCCCCGCCACCGGCCACACACGGACGTATCAGACGAAGTGAACCGTGCGTTGGAGCAGCCGAGGTGACGAGGCTCATGTAATTCCCCTTCCCATCGTTTGGTGGTTAGCCCTACTTGGCGGATTGGAGAGGTGGAGCGTGGGATTTGCTGGGGTTTTCGGGGGTGAAGCCCCCGAAGTCTCCACTACACGGTTGCGCGGGTTGCTTTGTCGGCGGTGATCTTGGGCGGGGGTTGGGCGGGCAGGGTCAGCTTGAGTTGCTCCAGCAACACTTGCAGTTCTTTCTCCGGTTGGGTGTAGCGGGTCAGGATCACGGTGCGTCCGTCGGTGGTCGGCAGGTGGACGTCCACCATTTGCACGGCGCAAAACTTTTCCAGCACCGCGCGCGGCGTCAGTCCGCCGGCCACGGCTCGCAACCGTTGCCGCAAGCACACATGCAGCGTGTAGCTGATGAACGCCACCAGGATGTGCGCCTCGATGCGTTCCATCTTCTGGTGATACACGGGGCGCAGGGCCAGGTCTCCTTTCAGGTTCTTGAACGCTTCTTCCACTTGCACCAGTTGCATGTAATAGGCCCAGAGTTCGACGGGCGTCTGGCCGGTCAGGTTGCTGCACAGCAAATAGCTTCTTTCGCGTCGCCGCACCACGCGCAGTCGCGCGCGAGTCATGCGGAAGGAAAAGGTTTTGGCACTCACGGCTTCTTCCACCCCGGGCACGGTGATGTTCAACAGCGCGTAAAATTACCCCGCCTCTTTCTTGGCCGCACCCAGCGCCATGAGCAGTTTGTCCCGGTCGGGCAGTTGCTTCCTCAGTTCATGCAGGCGCGTGAGCAGGCGGCGCAGTTTCTTGTGGCGGATGGCGCGTTCCTTGTCCACGCGTCCGTCGCTCTTGGCCAGCACATCGACTTCGCCGTCTTGCGGAAGCAACTTCACCTGCACGCCCTCGCGCACCGTTTCCCATTGCCGTTCCAACAGGTCTTTTTCCAGGGCGGTCAATCTCCCTTTGGGCGTGCCAACGAGGTAACTCACCAGCGGATCACTCGCGCGCATCTGTTCCAGCACGGCTTCGGTGGGGATGCCGCGATCCATCAGCCACACGCGTTGCGCCTTGCCGTAACGCGCCTCGATCTTTTCCAGAAAACCTTTGAGCGTGGTGTTGTCCGCCGTGTTGCCGGGCAGGACTTCATAGGCCATGGGAAAGCCTTCGGGCGTGACCACCAGTGCGATGACGACCTGCGGACAATCAGGCCGGTGATCGCGCGCGCAACCGTGGCGGCGCGGATCATCAAGATCGTCCGGCGTGTCAGTCTCGAAGTAGGTGCTGGTCAGGTCGTAGAGCAGCACCTCGTATTTCGCGCCGAAGAGATCGCGCCACTGGGCGCGCAGATGATCAAAGAGTTTTTCCTTGAGCGGCAGCACCTGATCCAGCGTGGCGTAGAGCTTGTGGATTTCGGCCAGACCGAAATCCTCGCCGAGCAGATCGGCCAGCGCGGTGCGCTCGAACCAGTCGCGATGCAGATGCCACTCCGAACTGGGCGCGAGCAGACGCTGCGTGACGAGCACCCGGAGGATGCGATCCCAGCGCGTGCCCTTGCGCGAGGCGGGGAGAGGTTCGGCGAAGAACGTGTCGAGGCCGAGTTGGCGATAAAGTTCCAGCGCGAGCCAGCACCCGCCCCATTGCCGCGGACGCCGCGCGAGCAGTTGTTGGAGGCGGGTTTGGCGGGCGGCAGTCAGGAGAGACTTGCGGCCGCAACGGTGAGTTTGTGGCTCCAGGGTGCCGCGGGCTTTGAAGTGCGGGCGCACGCGGCGCACGGCGGCGACGCAGTAGCCGAAGCTGGCCGCGATCTCAGCCGTGCCTTTGCCTTGGTCGTAGAGTTTGACGATGCGTTCGCGCACCGCGATGGGAATGGCTTTCATGCCCCAATCCTGCCACCCCCCTCAGCCAAGAGAAAGCTACATTATTAATGGAAACTTTGTAGCGTGTCCAAATTTTTAGTCAGAGCCTCCTCACCTCGGCTGCTGCTTTCAAAAAAACTCACGCGCGCGGATGGGCTGCGTCGTAGGCTTTTTTCAAACGCTCGGTCGTGACGTGCGTGTACACCTGCGTCGTGACCAGGTGCGCGTGGCCGAGCAATTCCTGCACGCTCCGCAAGTCCGCGCCCGCGTCGAGCAGATGCGTCGCGTAGCTGTGCCGGAGCTTGTGCGGAGTGATGCCAGGATCAAGCCCGGCGACAGCCAGATATTTTTTCAACCGGCGCGCGAGCTGGACGGGGGCCATCGGCGCGGGCTTCTTTTGGTGCGAAAGAAAAACCGGCGCGGTTCGGCTGGGCGGCTGCGGGAGCGTGCGCCAATAATTTTCAATTGCCTGCAACGCCGGTTCGCCGACCGGCACCTGCCGCTCCTTCTTTCCCTTGCCGCGCACCCGCACCAGGCGCTCCGGCCAGTCCACGTCCGCCACCCGCAGCCCGCACAGTTCGCTCACGCGCAGTCCGCAGGAGTAAATCGTTTCCAGAATCGCCACGTCGCGAAAGCACAGGCTCGCCGAAAGCGGACGCCCCGCCTTTTTTTTCTTCGGCGAGGACACTAGCTTCAATCCTTTCAGCGGCGCGGCCAGCAGGTCTTCCATTTGCTTTACAGTGAGAAATTTTGGCAGCCGCTTCTCCAGCTTCGGCAACGAGAGGTTCTTGATCGGCGACGCCACGACCGCGCCGCGCCGGATGAGAAACTTGTAGAAGGAACGCAGCGCGCAGAACCGCAGTTGAATCGCCGCACGGCTCAGTTGTTTCCGGCCCAGGAAACGGAGGAAGTTGCGAAAATCATCCCGCTGCAACTGGCCCCAGTCCGGCGGCTGCGACTTCTCCCGCTGATGCCACTGGAAAAACTCGGCCAGCGCCTGCTGGTAATTTCTCACCGTGTAAGGCGAGGCCCCGCGATCTGTCTGGAGATGCTGGAGGAACTCCCGGCTGCGCGGGTCCACCACGCCGGTGGCGGCTGGCGGGGCCGGTTTCATGGCGTCAGACCGCGCCGCCGTCGGATTCGCGCGGGCCGAACTCGAAGCCGATCTTGCCGTTCTCCTCCAGGATCAGGTGCGCCGGAAAGGGCCGGCCCGCCTTGGAGATGAATTTGGTCATCAGGTCGGTCTTGCCCTTGGCTAGCAGTTTCACCACCTGCTCGCGCTCGATGGGCTGCTGCAAAATCACCTTGCTGGTTTTGAATTTGCACGCGCGCGCCTCGGCCTGGGATTTTTCACAGACGTAATCGGTCGGGCCTTCAAAAACTTTGCCGCCGCACTTGGGGCATTTGCCGAGGGATTCCTGCCCGGTGAAATCAATTTTCGGCGCGGGTTCCTTCGGCGCTTTGGCGCCGCCTTTGCCCTTGGCGGCGCGCGGCTCGAACTCGAAGCCGGTCTTGCCGTCCTTGCCGATCACTAGATACGCCTTGAACGCGCGGTTGTTTTTCTTGGAAATAAATTTCGTCAGCAGATCGGTCTTGCGGGTTTCGAGCAGCTTCTTCATCTGGGCGGCCTCGATGGGCTGCTGCAAGATGATCTTGCCGGAGCGGAAATCACAAGTGCGCGCCGCGCCGGTCGCCTTCTCGCAGATGTAGTTCATCGTGTTGTCGAAAACCCGCGCGCCGCATTTCGGGCAGACGCCGAGCGGCTCCTTGCCGGTGAAATCGACTTCCGCCACCACGCCCTCGGCGTTTGCATCGTTGTTGCCGAAATCAAACTCCGGCTTGAATTCCGGCGAGAGCTTGACCACGGCGGCGAAGGGAAATCCCTTTTTGCTGCGGAACCCCTGCAGCGGGCCGACAATCTTGTTCGTGAGCAACTCCTCGATCTCGGCGCTCTCAAACTGCCGGCCGGCGACGATTTTCCAAAGCGCGAAATCGCACTTGGTGCATTGAAATTTTTTGTAGTTCTCCTTGATGAGGCCGCTGCATTTCGGGCAGGGCGTCGTCAATTCGCCAAAGTCGCCAGGCACCGTGTCGCTCTCAAAACCCTTGGCCTTGGCGACCATTTCGCGCGTCAGCTCCTGAATTTCGCGCATGAATTCCTCGCGCTTCAACTGGCCGCCCTCCATCTGCTTGAGCTTGAATTCCCAGTCGCCTGTCAGCTCCGGCTTGCACAACACCTCGATGCCGAGGCCGCGCAGCAGCGTGATCACCGAGAACGCCTTGGCCGTCGGCTGCAGCTCGCGGCCCAGGCGGTTGACGTATTTTTCGTAGATCAGTCCTTCGATGATCGCCGCGCGTGTGGCCGGCGTGCCGAGGCCTTTTGCGCCCATCGCTTCGCGCAGTTCCTCGTCCTCGACTAACTTGCCCGCGCCTTCCATCGCCGAGAGCAGCGTGGCTTCCGAGTAGCGCGCGGGCGGCTTGGTCTGGTTCGCGTTGACGTCGATTTTTTCGGTGCGGACCGTTTCGTTCGGCTGTACCGCCGTCAGCGTCGGCGTGTCGTCGGTCTGCGCCTCCTTGCCGTAGACCGCCAGCCAGCCGGCGTGGAGCATGACCTTGCCCTCGCTCTTGAACGGTTCGCCCTCGACGCGCGTGATGCGCGTGGTCACCTGAAATTCCGCCGCCGGAAAGAAGACCGCGAGAAACCGCTTGGTGACGAGATCGTAAAGTTTCGCCTCCGGCTCGCTCAGGTTTTTCGGCGCAACCGGCGTGGGAATGATCGCGAAATGGTCGGAGATTTTGGCGTTGTTGAAAATCCGCTTGTTTGGCCGCACCCAGCCGGATTTCAAAACCGTCTCGGCGTGGGTGCTGTAGGGCGTGTCGCGCAGCACGTCGAGCGTCTTCTTGACGGTGTCGATGTAATCCTCGGGCAGCGCGCGCGCATCGGTTCGCGGATAGGTCAGCACCTTGTGTTTTTCGTAGAGCGCCTGGGCCAGCCCTAGCGTGTTCTTCGCGGAGAAACCGAACCGCCCGTTCGCCTCGCGCTGGAGACTCGTCAGGTCATACAACAACGGCGAGAGCTGCGAGGTCGGCTTGCTTTCCTCGGTGACGATGCCCGGTTTGCCAAGACACTTGGCGCGGATCGCCTCGGCCTTCGCCGCCTCCCAGACGCGCTCCGGTTTGAGCTGGTCGTCCGCGTCCTTCGCCTTGTCCTTGGAATATTTTTCGTCGAACCAGCGGCCCGGATACTCGCCCGCCTTGGCGGCAAAGGTGCCGTGAATTTCCCAGTAGTCGCGCGAGATGAATTTTTTGATCCGCTCCTCGCGCTCGACGAGAATGGCCAGCGTCGGCGTCTGCACACGCCCGACGGTGGTGAGATGAAAGCCGCCGGACTTGGAGTTGAACGCGGTCATGGCGCGCGTGCCGTTGATGCCGACCAGCCAGTCAGACTCGGAACGGCAGACGGCGGCGTCGGCCAGCGGCTGCATCGAGGCGCCGGTGCGCAACGAGGCAAAGCCGTCGCGGATCGCCCCGGCCGTCATGGATTGCAGCCAGAGGCGCTGGATGGGCTGTTTGGCTTTCGCGTGCTGGATGATGTAGCGGAAAATGAGCTCGCCCTCGCGGCCCGCGTCGCAGGCGTTGATCAGCCCGTCCACGTCCTTGCGCTTGAGGAGCCGGGTCAGAACCTTGAGCCGGGCCTCGCTTTTCTCGATGGGCTGGAGGGCGAAATGCGGCGGGATGCTGGGCAGGTTGGCAAAGGTCCACTTGCCGCGCTTGACCTCGAATTCCTCGGGCACGCAAATCTGGAGGAGGTGGCCGACGGCGGAAGAAAGGACGAATTTGTCGCTTTCAAAGTATTCTTCGTGTTTGGTGAAGCCGCCGAGCGCCTTGGCGATGTCGCCGGCGACGGACGGTTTTTCCGCGATGATAAGCGCTTTTCCCATGCAATGGCCGGTGTTCTACAACGCACCGCCGCCTTGTAGCAACGGCTGGTTCAATTTATTTGTGCCGGAAAATGGCGGAAGCCTCCGGCGAAGTCAAAGGGGATTCTGCGTCCGCGCGGCGCGCCGGCGTCAGGTTTCCATGACGGTTATTTCCACCGGTTCGACGCGGACGCCAATCTTCTCCAGCCATTTGATCGCGGCCTTGATGTCGGCGCGGCGACCGTCCAACTCGAGGCAGACGATGCCGATCTCGTCGGTCACGCTGACCTGGCGGAGATTGGTGACGAGCGGAAATTTTTGCGACAACTGCCAGATGACCGGCCTGGTGATGAGCCGCGGCGGATACATCAGCCACAGACGGCGCTGCTGGTTTTCCGCCAGCGATTTCGCGGCGGCGGGCTTCGTTTTTTTGGTTTTGGCGGGCATGGCTTTGGTTGGCTTGCGACGACGGACTAGCCCCCGGCGATGGCGGGGATGATGCTGATTTCGTCACCGTCCTTGAGCGGGGTGGCGCGGTTTTGGAGGAAGCGGATGTCTTCCTCGTTCACATAGACGTTGACGAAACGGCGGACTTCGCCTTTCTCGTCCACGAGGCGTTCCTCGATGCCGGGGAAGCGCGCCTGCAATTCCTTGATGGCGTCGCCGATGGTGGCGGCGGTGACTTCGACCAACTCCTCGTTGTTGGTCAGCTTGCGGAGCGGGGTGGGGATGCGGATTATTTTTGCCATAATTTTTATGCAGCCACAGTTTCGGCGGAGAGCAGCGCCTCGAACTCGCGCAGGCTCGGCTTGATCTCGCGCGGCTGGCCGACGTGGCCGGTCACGGCGTCGAGCGTCTTGAGGCCGTTGCCGGTCACGCAGATCACGGCCGAAGAGTCGTGCGGAATCTTGCCGGCGGCAATCAGCTTTTTCGCCACGCCCACGGTCACGCCGCCAGCGGTCTCGGCAAAGATGCCTTCGGTCTCGGCGAGCAGTTTGATGGCGTCGCGGATCTCGTCGTCGGTGATGTCGTCGGCGTGCGCGGCGGTCTCCTTCATCGCCTTGAGCGCGTAGAAGCCGTCGGCGGGCGTGCCGATGGCGAGCGACTTGGCGACGGTGTCGGGCTTGACCGGCTTGAAGAAATCCAGCCCGGCCTTTTGCGCGACGGAAATGGGCGAGCAGCCGGTGGCCTGCGCGCCGTGGATGGAATACTTGGATTCGGTCACGAGGCCGAGCTTCACGAATTCCTGATAGCCCTTCTGGATTTTTGTGAGCAACGAGCCGGACGCCATGGGCACGATGGTGTGCCGCGGGATGCGCCAGCCGAGCTGCTCGATGATTTCATACGCCATGCTTTTCGAGCCTTCGGCGTAGTAGGGGCGCATGTTCACGTTCACGAACGCCCAGCCAAATTTGCCGGCGATTTCGGCGCAGAGGCGGTTCACTTCGTCGTAGTGGCCTTTGATGCCGATGACATTCGCGCCATAGACGAGGGAGTTGATGATCTTGCCCTGCTCCAAGTCGGACGGGATGAAGACGTAGGCTTTCAAACCGGCGGCGGCGGCCTGGGCGGCGACGGAGTTGGCGAGGTTGCCGGTGGACGCGCAGGCGACGGTGGTGAAACCGAGTTCCTTGGCGCGGCTCAGGGCGACGCTGACCACGCGGTCCTTGAAGGAAAGCGTCGGATAATTCACCGCGTCGTTCTTGATCCACAGCTCGCGGATGCCGAGCTGGGCGGCGAGGCGGTCGGCCTTGACGAGCGGCGTGAAGCCGACCTGTAGGCCGACGGTCGGGTCCTTGGCCACGGGCAGCAGCTCGCGGTAGCGCCACATGGACCGGGGGCGCGACGCGATGGCTTCGCGGGTGAGTGATTTTTTGATCCGGGCGTAGTCGTAGGCGACTTCGAGCGGGCCGAAATCGAATTCGCAGACGTGCGTAGCCTCGAGGGGATATTCCCGGCCGCACTCGCGGCACTTGAGCGCCTTCATGAATCCTGTGTCGTGTTGCATAATTTTTTCGCGTTCCGAACCGGGGCACAAAAAGGCCCCTTCCCATCGGGTGAGAAGAGGCCGGCAAAAACGACTGCGCTCTCCTCATCTTTTCCCGAACCGTCGCCGGTTCGAGCTGGAATTGGCACCTGGACATTGGAGATCGCGCTCCAACCGGTTGCCGTGGCTTCGTCGGGCCAGTCCCTCCGCCACTCGCGATGAGTTCGTTATATCAACGAATTTCGATATGATGATATTTGAGTTTCAGCGTGTCAAATAATTTTTTCCGCCCGGACGATTCACAGGTGGAGATGCGGCCAGAGCTCGGCCGGGGCTAGGCGCAGGTTGATGTAGAACGGGCCAAACTCGCCGAAGCGCGCGGTCACTTCGTCGAAGCGCATTTCATAGACGATCTCCTTCAGCGCGTCGACCTGGTGCGCCATCAGGGTCACGCCCCATTCCCAGTCGTCGAGGCCGATTGAGCCGGTGATGAGCTGGGAAATGCGCCCGCCGAATTTTCGGCCGACGCGCGCGTGGCCGGCCATCATTTTTTTCCGCGTGGCGAAATCGAGCGAGTACCAGTTGTCCCCGCCGAGCCG
>Ga0049084_10000670_pt1 | contig 13483 bp, 10 predicted proteins | sample GreLakmeON33MSRF_FD_66720 | JGI IMG/M metagenome (GOLD analysis project Ga0049084, IMG submission 66720) | Freshwater lentic microbial communities from great Laurentian Lakes, MI, USA - Great Lakes metaG ON33MSRF | ecosystem: Environmental > Aquatic > Freshwater > Lake | place: Great Lakes... | reverse complement strand
TGCTCGCCCTGTTGCATCCACGGCTCGGCCGTGCCCGGCGCATCGGGATCACTGGCCCGCCGGGAGCGGGAAAGAGCACGCTCACGACGCTGCTCGCTGCCGGGTACCGCGCAGCCGGTCACACCGTTGGGATCCTAGCGGTCGACCCCACCTCGCCGTTCACCGGAGGCGCGCTGCTGGGCGATCGCGTGCGGATGGAACCGGTGGCCCTCGATCCAGGGGTGTTCATCCGCTCAATGGCCACGCGCGGCTCGCTCGGCGGACTCGCCGGCACAACGCGCGAGCTCTGCGACGTACTGGATGCTTTTGGCATGGACCGTATTCTGATCGAAACCGTCGGCGTCGGGCAGAGCGAACTCGAGGTCGCGCGCACCGCTGACCAGACCGTCGTGGTGCTCGTACCCGAGTCGGGTGACTCGATCCAGACCATGAAGGCGGGATTGATGGAGATTGCCGACCTCTTCGTCGTCAACAAGGCCGACCGTTCCGGTGCTGACCGGGTGAAGCACGACCTCGAAGTCATGCTGGGGATGCGCGGCGGGCACGCGCTCGGCGGCGACGATCCGGCGCATCACGGAGTCGACCTCACGAATCTTCGACGGATTGCGAATCCGGCGAAGGCGGCACGGAAGGCTGCGGTGAGCACGGATGGCGATTCGTGGACGCCGGCGGTGATTCAATGCGTGGGCACGACGGGGTTGGGAGTTGTTGAATTGTCCGCCGCACTCGACCGCCATTTCGTCTATCTTGAGCGACGTGGTGTGTTGGCCGCGAGGCGCCGTGTGCGCCTGCGGCAGCGCGTAGTTGACGTGGTGGAAGATCGAGTGAGACATCGGCTCTGGCTTGATGCGGCGACGAATGGTTGGCTCGATGGCGAAATGCCAAAAGTCGAGTCGGGTGAAGCGACACCGTTCGCGGTGGCCGATGCCTTGCTCGCGCGAAGTGGACCCCTCCTGACGGGAGTGACCCGATGACGGGTGTGCAGGCCGACGCCGATGCAACGATTGCCGAGATGCAGCGCGAACTCGACGATCTCCGCCGCCAGGTGGCGGCGTGGCGCACGCGGTACGACGCCGGCGCGCGTCGTGACCTGAACTTTACGAATTCAGCAAAAGAAGTCGGGCCGGTCTACACGGCACTCGACCTCGAAGGTTCGGCGGGGACTGCGCTTGAAGTGCCGGGAGAATTTCCCTACACGAGGGGCATCCACCCGACCGGCTATCGCGGCCGCCTCTGGACGATGCGCCAGTTCGCCGGGTTCGGCTCGGCCAAGGAAACCAACGAGCGTTACAAGTTTCTGCTCGAACACGGCACCACTGGACTCTCCGTCGCGTTCGATTTTCCAACGCTGATGGGCTACGACTCCGATCACGCGCGTTCTGAAGGTGAAGTGGGTAAGTGTGGTGTCGCTATCAGTTCGCTGGCCGACATGGAGGCGCTCTTCGAAGGGATCCCACTCGGCGACGTGTCCACGTCGATGACGATCAATGGCCCGGCGATCATCCTCTGGTGTTTCTACATCGCGGCGGCGGAAAAGCAGGGTGTTCCTGCCGAGAAGCTCCGTGGCACGGTGCAGAACGACATCCTGAAGGAGTACATGGCGCAGCACGCCTGGTGCTTCCCGATCGAACCGGCGCTGCGACTGATCGTGGATATGTTCGAATGGGGGGCGAAGCACACGCCTCAGTGGAACACGATTTCGATCTCGGGCTACCATATTCGTGAGGCCGGTGCGACCGCGGCGCAGGAACTGGCCTTCACCCTCGCCGACGGCTTCACCTATGTCGAGCGCGGCATCGCGCGAGGGTTAGCGGTAGACGACTTTGCGCCACGCCTCTCGTTCTTCTGGGACGTCCACAATGACTTCTTCGAGGAGATCGCCAAGTTGCGCGCGGCCCGGCGCATCTGGGCCCGCCACATGCGCGACCGGTTCAAGGCCAAGGACCCGCGTTCGTGGATGATGCGCTTCCATTCGCAGACCGCGGGCGTGACGCTGACCGCGCAGCAGCCAATGAACAACGTGGTGCGCGTCGCCTATCAGGCGCTGGCCGCCACCCTTGGCGGGACGCAGTCGTTGCACACCAACTCAATGGACGAAACACTCGCGCTGCCGACTGAGCAGGCGGTACAGGTGGCGCTGCGCACGCAGCAGGTTCTTGCGTATGAGACCGGCGTGCCCAATGTGTCGGACCCGCTTGGCGGATCGTACTACGTCGAACGGCTCACCGATGAACTCGAAGCCGATGCCGAGGCATTGTTCGCCGAGATCGCTGTTGTCGGCGGCGTCGTGAACGCGCTCGAGGCCGGTTGGTTGCAACGCAAGATTTCCGAAAGCGCCATGCGTCAGCAGTGGGAGATTGAGCAGCAACGCCGCGTGATCGTTGGTGTGAACGCCTTCGAGACCGATGAGTCGCTCAGCATCCCGCTGCTCAAAATGGACGAGGAAGCGACTCGTGAGCAGGGGCTGCGCCTCCAGCGGCTCCGTGAGACCCGTGACAGCGCCACATGCACCGCTCACCTCGACCGGCTGCGTACGGCGGCCCGCGGGAGCGAGAATGTCGTGCCATACATCCTCGCGTGCGCGCGTTCGTACTGCACGCTGTACGAGATCCGCGCCGCGCTCGAAGACGTGTTCGGCGCATATCGTGAGCCGGTGTTCTTCTAACTAACTTTGATCACATGTCACGTCCCATTCGCGTTCTAGTCGCCAAGCCCGGCCTCGACGGCCATGACCGGGGGGCTAAAGTCGTTGCAGCGGCGCTGCGCGACGCCGGGATGGAGGTCATCTACACCGGGTTGCATCAAACGCCGGAGATGATCGCCACCGCCGCGATCCAGGAAGATGTGGACGTGGTGGGCCTTTCGATCCTGTCCGGCGCGCACATGACGCTGTTCCCGCGAGTGCTCGATCTGATCCGTGCCGAGGGACGTGACGATCTCCTGCTGACCGGCGGAGGCATCATCCCGCAGGAAGACATGGACGCGCTCGCCGCGCTCGGTACGGGCAAGCTGTTCGGACCGGGGTCGTCTACCGGCGACCTGGTGGCGTACATCAAGGACTGGTTCGCACAGCGCCATCCGCAACACGTGTGACGTCGAGATTGCGTGCGTTGAGCGACGCGTCCCGCGCTCTGGAGGCGCGGCTCCGGGAGGGCGGCGGTTCGGACAAGGCCGCGAAGCAGCATGCGCAGGGTAAGCTCACGGCGCGCGAGCGCGTCACGCAGCTCACCGATTCCGATGCCCCGTTGCTTGAACTCGGTCTGCTCGTGGCACACGACAAGTATGACGGTCAGGCGCCGGGCGCCGGCGTCATCACGGCGGTCGGGTATGTGTCGGGCCGCGAGTGTGTGATCGTCGCCAACGACGCAACCGTCAAGGCAGGGTCGTGGTGGCCCGAGACCATTGCAAAAATGCTGCGCGCCCAGGAATGCGCGATGCGGTCGCGTGTACCGATCATCTACTTGGTCGATTCGGCAGGCGTGAACCTTCCGTATCAAGGCGGAGTGTTTCCCGGGCAGTATGGTGCGGCGCGCATCTTCTATTACAACTCGCTCATGCGCCGGTACCTTCGGGTGCCGCAAATCGCCGCGGTGATGGGTCAGTGCGTCGCTGGCGGTGCATACTTGCCCGCGCTGTCCGATGTGATCTTGATGGTGAAAGGCACATCGTTCATGGGACTCGGCGGGCCGAACTTGGTGAAGGGGGCGACAGGTCAGACGATCGACGGTGAGGTGCTTGGCGGAGCGGCCACGCATACGGAGATCAGTGCGGTCGCGCACTATGCCATGGACTCCGACCCCGACTGCCTCCGGCAGATTCGTGAACTCGTGGCGCGCCTCCCTGAACCGAAGAGCAGGCCCCGCCGACCTGATCCCACGGTCGCGCTGGTCGCCGGCGGCGATCCTGAATCACTTTACGACCTGTTGCCGGCGGATCATCGGATGGCGTACGACATGCACGCCGTACTTCGGTGCATCGTCGACGAGGGTACGATGGACGAGTTCCAGCCGCACATCGCGAAAGAGATGATCTGCGCCGATGCTTCCATTGAAGGCATCACGGTCGGCATCGTCGCGAACTATCGCGGACTCCTCAAACAGCCCGACGGAGGTGCACGGTTCGGCGGAATCATTTACGCAGAAAGTGCGGAAAAGACCGCCTATTTTATCGACCGATGTGACCGCCAGGGGATCCCGCTTCTATTTGTGCAGGACGTCTCTGGGTTTATGGTAGGTCCGGAAGCCGAACATGCGGGCATTATCCGTGCGGGCGCGCGATTTGTTGAAGCGATGGCCACCGCGACCGTTCCCAAGATCGTCTTGACGGTCAACCACGCCTCGGGTGCCGGGTACTATGCCATGGCCGGCCAGGGCTTCGATCCAGACTTCATTCTCTCCTGGCCCACTGGCCGCATGGCGGTCATGGAAGGAGGCAGTGCCGTGCAGGCCGTGCATGGACCGGCGCTCGACGCTGCGCGAAAGGCGGGCGGGGCTCCGACTCCGGCGGTCAGCGAGGCGGTGGATGCGATGCGAAGCGACTATGAGCATCAGCTGGACGCACAGTTCGCCGGCGCTCGTGGATTCATCGATGCGATCGTCTATCCTGAAGACACCCGCACCATGCTCGCGCTCACGCTGCGCACGGCGCTGAACAATCCGGGGCCGCACCTCGGGCCCTATGTGCTTCCCGCGCGCATGCAGGCGGGCGAGTGACCTCGCGCGTCGTTCGCATCGGCGGTGGTTCCGGGATGTGGGGAGACGACCTCGATGCGCCCCGTCGGCTGGTAGAAGGTGGGCCGCTCGACTACCTGATGCTGGACTACTTGGCCGAAGTCACGATGTCGGTGCTTCAGCGCCAGAAGGAACGCAACCCGGCCGAAGGCTTTGCGCGCGATGTGGTCGGTGCGATCGAAAGCGTGTTGCCGGCGCTCGTCGCAGCGCGGGTCAAGTTGCTGGCAAATGCGGGTGGCGTGAATCCCGAGGCGTGCGCCGCCGCAGTGCTCGCGATGCTTGATCGCAATGCGGCCCGCGGTACCGTGCGCGTCGGGCTCGTGACGGGAGACGATTTGCTCCCGCGGGTAGACGCGCTGCTCGCAGCGGGACACGAGTTGCAGAACATGGAGACCGGCGAGCCGCTCGCTGTCGTTCGTGATCGTCTCGTGTCAGCCAATGCGTACTTGGGGTCGGCGCCGTTAGCGGAAGCGCTCGCGCTCGGCGCGCAGGTCGTACTCTCAGGACGTTGCCACGATGCCGCGCTCACCGTGGCCCCGTTGCGCCACGAGTTTGGCTGGACGTCCAGCGACGCTGATCTCCTGGCCGCGGGCACCGTCGCGGGGCACGTGATCGAATGCGGCGCCCAGGCCACGGGCGGTAACTGCTCGGCGGACTGGCAGACCATCGGAGCGCTCGACGACATCGGCTATCCCATTGTCGAAGTCGCCTTCGATGGATCGTTCGTCGTCACGAAGCACTCTGGCACCGGTGGTCGGGTGTCGCGGCAAACGGTCACTGAACAGCTCATCTATGAAATCGGTGATCCAGCCCGCTACGTCACGGCCGACGTCGTCACGGACTTCACGAGTATCCGGCTCGACGATCTGGGCAACGACCGCGTGAGACTGTCCGGTGTCCGCGGTTCGCCAGCGACTGGCAAACTGAAGGTGAGTGCCGCTTACCGAGACGGGTTCAAAGCCGTCGGCACCTTGGTGTACGCGTGGCCGGACGCGCGGGCCAAGGCCGAAGCCGCCGATCGGTTGCTCCGTGCGCGTCTCGAGCGGCTTGGTCTGCGGTTCGAACGGGTGCATACGGAAATCATCGGCGCGGGTGCCGTGCACGGCGCGCTGGCGGGTCCCGACGCGGGCCGTGATGCGCCAGAAGTGCAGCTGCGTGTTGGCGTTCGTGACGCCGACCGCGCCAAGGTCTCGCGGTTCACGCGAGAGATCGCACCGCTGGTCCTGAACGGTCCGCCGAGCGTCACGGGGTATTTCGGCGCGCGCGCGAAGGTGGAGGAAATCCTCGCGTATTGGCCGGCCCTGATTGATGCGGCCGCGGTGATACCACGCGTGGAGTTGCTGGCATGAAGATCCGCCTTCGCGACGTGGCGCACGCCCGGTCTGGCGACAAGGGGGACATGGCGAACGTTGGTGTGATTGCGCTGAAGCAGGAGTGGTATGCGCTGCTGGAACGCCACCTCACCGTCGATGCCGTCGCCTTGCACTTTGCCCAGCTCATCACGGGACCGGTCGAACGCTATGAACTGCCGAATCTCTGGGCCCTGAACTTCCTGTTGCATGGCGCGCTCGACGGCGGTGGCACTCGCTCGCTCAAGATCGACGCGCAGGGCAAAGTGTTGTCCACGGCGCTCCTGCGAATGACGCTCGACGTGTCGGACACTGAGGCACGCGCGCTGGGGCTCTCCGCAGTATGACCGATGCTAGCAACGGCGGGATGTCGAAGCTTTCGATGGCGAAAAGTGCATTGGCCGTCGTCGGCATCGCAGCGTTCGGTGTTGGGATCCGGATCGATAGCGCCGCAGTCCGCTGGGCCGCAATCGGCTTCGTGGCGGTCGCTTGGTTTCTTCGGTTCGCGAAACGTTCGGACTAGCGGCCTGGCGAGACGAGGTCCCTACGCTTCACATCGGTCGCGCCGGCGCCACGGGCCTGAGCGCCGATGCGGCCCAACGAAGGCGTTCGCGTACGAAGCGGCGGGCGGCGCCATGGCCGATCCATGAAGCCGCGAGGGTGACCCCGAGCGAAATCCACCAGGCCATGTCAGCTCCTTGACATATCTCGCTACGGAGCCGGCGGGAACGCGGTTTCTGCCCGTGGATGACTACATTTGTGTGGAGAATCTGTTGACCATGCAACGCCCAGCATACTCCCGCCTCGCGAACCGCGCCGTTAGCTCCGGCGGGCCCCTGCGCGCGCCGGTCGCTCTGGGCGCGGCATGACGAACCTCCCAGAGCTCCTGGCGCCAGCCGGTTCGCTCGACGCCGTACGCGCCGCGTTCGCCAATGGAGCCGATGCGGTCTACCTAGGGGTGGGTCGTTTCAACGCGCGCGATGAAGGCGCGCAGATATCCCTCGACGATCTCAGGCGGGCCTGCCGCGTGGCGCACGGGCGCGGCGGCAAGGTGTATCTCACGCTCAACACGTTGATCAAGACGCACGAGCTGGGAGACGCGCTTGAGCTGCTCGGCGATTGCGTCGATGCGGGGATCGATGCCGTGCTGGTCCAGGATCTCGGGATGGTGCGCCTCATACGCGACCTCTACCCGTCGCTCGCCGTGCACGGCTCGACGCAGATGTCGGTGCACGACGCGGCGGCGGCGCGCGTGGTGCGCGAGATGGGCGCGGAACGCGTCGTGCTCGCCCGCGAGAATTCGCTTGACGACATCCGCGCCATCCGGAAGGAAATCCCGGACATCGGCCTCGAGACGTTTGTGCACGGTGCGCTCTGCATCTCGTATTCGGGGCAGTGCTTCATGTCCGGAATGATCTCCGAGCGCAGCGCAAACCGTGGGTCGTGTGCGCAGTCGTGCCGGAAGGACTACGTGCTCAACGAGGCTGACGGTGGCACAGAGCTCGACCGTGGATACCTCATCTCAGCGAAAGACCTTGGCGCATACGATCACCTCCAGGCAATTGCGGAAGCCGGCATCGGCTGCCTCAAGATCGAAGGCCGCAAGAAGCAGCCCGAGTACGTGGCCACGGTCACCAAGGCCTATCGCGAGTTTCTGACGCGTATCGAAAACGGATCGTTCGAACCACCGTCTTTCGAGGAGACGCAGCCGCTCGTACAGATATTTTCCCGCGGATTCACCGGCGGCATGTACGGCGGGCGTGAAGGCCGTGGGTATGTCACGCGTACTCACCCAGACAACCACGGTCTCGAACTTGGCGTGGTGGTCGAGTCGGACGACCACGAGGTCATCGTCGATGTGCGGTCACCGTTGCGCGTTGGCGACGGCCTCGGTTTCGAACCGGCGGCCGGTGCGGCGCCCGAGCAGACGATTGGGTTCTCCGTGCGGCATGTGCGGACGGTGAGCGTGCGGAATGGCGTACACCGCCAGGCCATCGCGTCGCGGGATCGGGTCCCTCAAGGGTGGACGGTGATTCGCACGGCAGATCCGGAACTGAAGCGTCTGGCGCGCGAATCGTTCGCAGGGATCGACGGCGATCCGCAGATCGGGGTGGAGGGGCTGGATGTGCGGCTGTTCGGGAACGCCGGAGGCGCCCTCAAGGCAGTGTTCTCGACGGGCGGCGACAGTGAATCCGTTGAGTCGGCCCTGCCGCTCCGGCCCGCGACCGCCCACCCGCTCGACGAAGCGCGACTCCGGGAGCAACTTGGCCGGCTCGGCGGCACGCCCTATGTCCTCGGCGGAGTCGACATTCGCGGGCTGGCCGATGGCCTCTTCCTGCCGATGAGTGAGCTCAATCGGTTGCGTCAGGCGGCCGTCGCGGTGCTACTCGAGCGACGGGAGCTTTCGCAGAGTGCGCGCCGTGCGGAACGTTCGGCGCGCATTGGCGAGCGCGTGCAGGCGATCGCAATCACCGACCGCTCCGCGGCGTTGGAGCAGCATCCGCCGTTCCGCGTTATCGCCGAAGTGTGGCGCATCGAGGACGCGCAGGCCGCCGCCGCGGCCGGAGCAAACGAGGTGGTGCTCGACCCATTTCTACGGCAACCGGCTACGCCACGCGCGCGGGTGATGAAACTGCGCGACGAACTTGCTGCGCTCGGCATGTCGCTACGGATTCGTACGCCGACGGTCGTGCGTCCCGATGATCGCCGCGCGCTGGAACCCTGGCTCGCTACCGGACTTCCGCTGCTGACCGGTCACCTCGGACTGCTCGCGGAGCAGGGTGCTGCAGGGCACGACGTCGTGGCCGATTACGCAGTGAACGCATTCAATCCGCACACGGCGCGCGAACTGTTTCGGCTCGGCGCCAGCCGCATCACGCCGTCGATCGAGTTGACGACCGCCGAAATCGAGGCGCTGGTCGCTCCGTGGAACGGGCGCGGCTTTGAGTTGCTGGTGTACGGCCGCACCGAAGGCATGACGATCGAGCATTGCGTGCTTTCCGCTGCATTCGACCGCGAACCGACCACCTGTCGTGACCTCTGCGTTCAAAAGCACTCCAATGTCGAGCTCACCGATCCAACCGGATACGTCTTTCCGGTCGCGACCGACAGTGATTGTCGCAACCGGTTGTTGCATTCTCGCCCCGTCGATGGGTCAGCGTATCTGCCTCGCCTGTGGGCGGCAGGTGTTCGCAACTTCAAGCTCGTGTTCAATGTCCCGGGCGATGACGTCGCTCGGGTGGTGCGCGTCTTTCGCGACCAGCTTGATGCATTGGACTCGGGTCTCAGGCCAGATGCATCGGCCGTGCGTGCCGTCGTCGGTGACGCCTATACACGCGGCCATTTCGAACGGGCCGTCTAGCGCGTTTGTGGTACCCCGCGGCATGTGGGGATGATGGTTGAGCGTGGCGGGTGCCGTACCGTCCGACATGCGCCCCACCATCGAAGCGGCCGAAGCGCTGCTCGCGCAACGATTCGGCTTCCCCTGTTTTCGTGCGTCGCAGCGCCGGGCCGTCTCCGCGGTGCTCGCCGGTCGCGACGTGTTGGCCGTCATGCCGACCGGCGGCGGCAAGTCGCTCTGTTTTCAGGTGCCGGCGCTGCTGCTCGACGGCCTGACGGTGGTGCTGTCACCGCTGGTGTCTTTGATGAAGGACCAGGTCGATACCCTCCTTCGGCGTGGTTTGCCGGCGGTGGCGCTGCATGGCGGGATGACCGGTGGCGAGCAGGCGGACGCGCTGTCGCGCGCGATTCACGGCGAGGCCAAGCTGCTCTACGTCGCCCCGGAGCGGCTCGTCACCGGCGCGACGTTGCAGACGCTGTCGCGGCTCCGGGTGTCGCTACTGGCCGTTGATGAGGCCCATTGCATCTCCGAATGGGGTCATGAGTTCAGGCCGTCCTATCGAGCGCTGCAATCCATGCGCAGAACGCTCGGTTCTCCACCGGTCATCGCGCTGACGGCGACCGCGACGCCGGCCGTTCGCGACGACATCGCCCACGTCTGCGGACTGAGGACGCCGGTTCGCGTGGTCGCGGGCTTCGACCGTCCAAACCTGCGGTATGTGGTGCATCGGGTGTCGCGTGCGGCGGACCGGGATCACCAGATCCAGCAACGCGTGCCTGTTCGCGACGGCGCATCGATCGTCTACGCAGCGTCGCGCGCGCGCGTCGAGAGAATCGCGGCCTCGCTGGCACGGGTCGGTGTTTCCGCAGCGGCCTACCATGCCGGTCAGGCCCCTGAACTTCGCCGAGTCACGCAAGAGCGGTTCATGGCCGGCGTGATCACCACCATCGTCGCGACCAGTGCATTCGGGATGGGCGTGGATAAGGCCAACGTGCGTGTCGTCGTTCACGATGCCATGCCGGGCTCTCTCGAGTCGTATTACCAGGAGGCGGGGCGCGCGGGTCGCGACGCCGCCGCCGCTGAGTGTGTGCTGCTCTACGCACGCGGAGACCGCCGGTCGCCAGAGTACTTCATCCAATCGGCAGCGCCAGCGCGCCAGGTGATTGAACGAGCGTACGAGTCGGCACTCGCCATTGGCGCGGGTGGGGCACCGATCGACGCGACGGCCGCTGCGTCGCACGCGAAGTTGTCACGAGGTCAGATTCGCGGCGCGTTGGCCATCCTCGTCCGCGCCGGAGCGCTTCGTGAAGAAGTTGGTGATCCGGGCGCCATCTGGGTTCGCCTGCTCGCGTCCGCAGCGAGGATTCGGGAGACCTGCGCTCCAGGCTCGTTGGAGCGCGACCTGCTCCGTGCGCTCTGGTCGTCGTCGCGCGGAGCGATTGCCAGCGGTGCGTCACTCCCACACTCAGCGCTCCCGCCAGGACTTGGCGAAGTCGGCCTCGCGAGTGCGCTGGATGCACTAATGCGCGCATCCATGCTGGTCTGGCGACGGCCTCGTTCAGGGCTGGTCATCGCACATGCGGCGGTGTCGTCGAACCAGATTCGGGTTGACTGGGTGTCAGTCGCTGAACACCGACGGTCCGCTCTGAGCCGGTTGTCCGCCATGATCCGCTACGCTGAGGCACAGACGTGCCGACGCGAAGTGCTACTGGGCTATTTCGGCGACGGACTGAACGGTCGGCGTTGCGCGGGCTGCGATTGCTGCGACCGCCGCGACAGCGGTCGCGCCTAATCGCTTGATGGTGCACCTGTGGCGCGCCGACCGCCGCCGACGAACACCCGAGGCGCCGGTGTTATCATTCAGGCATGCACGATGCGACCTATTTCACTGAACAGCACGTCGCGGTCCGCAACATGGTCAGGGAGTTCGCCCGCGACGAGGTCGCGCCGGTCGCCAGCCAGTTCGACGCGAGCCAGGACTTCCCTTGGGAAAATGTTCGCCGGATGGGCGAGCTCGGATTGCTCGGTATCCCGTGGCCGGAGGCGCTCGGTGGCGCCGGCCTCGACACCTTGAGCTTTATGATCGCTATCGAGGAGATGGCGCGCGTCGACGCCTCGCACGCGATCACGATTTCTGCCCATACCACGCTGGGCACGTCGCCGATTGTGAACTTCGGGACCGATGCCCAGCGAGCAAAGTACGTGCCGATGCTGGCGTCTGGCCGCGTGCTTGGCGGGTTCGGCCTCACGGAGCCTGATGCGGGGAGCGACGCCGGCGGAACGAAGACCACGGCGGTGAAGACGGCGAACGGGTATTGCCTCAACGGGTCCAAACGTTTCATCACGCATGGCGGTGTCGGTGAGGTGTTCATCGTCACCGCCGTGACCGCGCCGGGCAAAGGCACGAAGGGCATCAGTGCGTTCATCCTGACGAAACACACCTGCGACATCGCGAAAGCCGTGTCGGTGGGCGTCGGGCACGATGACTCCATCCTCGCGATGAAGGGCTTCAGCTCTGGCAAGAAGGAAGACAAGCTCGGATGGCGCGCGTCGGACACTCGTGAACTCATCCTCGAGGATGTGGACGTGTCGTCCGATGCACTGCTTGGAGTAGAAGGTCAGGGCTTCACAAACTTTATGAAGACGCTCGACGCGGGCCGCATCGGTATCGCGGCGTTGTCGGTTGGACTGGCCCGTGGAGCGCTGGATGAGGCCATCCAATACACCTCCACCAGACGGCAGTTTGGGCGGGCGATCGCCGAGTTTCAGGGTGTGCATTTCTCAATTGCCGACATTGCCACGGGTATCGAAGCAGGCAGGCACCTCGTGTATCACGCGGCTTGGCTTGCGCAGAACGGGCATCCGTATGCGAAGGAAGCGGCCATGGCCAAGCTGTTCTGTTCCGAGTTGGCGATGCGCGCCACGATCGCGGCGGTGCAGTTGCACGGAGGCTACGGCTACACGAAGGACTATCCGGTAGAGCGCATGATGCGCGACGCCAAGATCGGCGAAATCGGTGAGGGGACGAGCGAAATCCAGCGCATCGTCATTGCCCGGCACCTGTTCAAGGATCTGGTGCGCATCTAGGCAGCAAACGAGACGGGTCCGTGACCGGGCAGGCAAACCGCTCGTCGCCATTGCGTGGCTGGGTCGCGCCCCGTTACCAATAGGGGCGCCGTACACGGCGCGCAGTTTCAGAACCATGTGCTGGCGGCTTGCGACCCGGGCGGCTGGCACGACATGAAGGTTGCGGGAGTCAGGCGCTTTCGTTGCGCCGCGGCCACACCGTAACCGCTTCCTCCAGTCACGAGACCCATCTCCGGGATGCTCACCGCATTCGATCGTACGTCGGGCCGTTCCATGTCCGGGCAGAACGCACTCCTTCGTGGAGTCGTCGCCGGGCCGGCCGCGCCGTGTCCGATCAGCCGTGACGTTGGAAGCCAACCACATAGCGAAGCGTGCCGAACCGGTGCCCATCAAGGCAGTCCGGCGTTGGCGCCATACGCCCACAATTCCATGAGCCGCACCGCGGCGGATGTCAGTTTCGGGTCGCCATCCGCACGAATCGGAGCGGTACAAGATGAAGCGAGAAATTCTGATCAGCGGGACGCAACGCGAGATCCGCGTTGCGATTATGGAGGACGACCAGCTCGTTGAATTGCAGATCGACCGGCCCGAAGCTCGGCGCATGGTCGGCGACATTTATCTCGGAAAGGTTGATGCGGTGCTGCCTGGTATTCAGGCGGCGTTTGTGGATATCGGCACCGGGAAGAGCGCATTCCTGCATTCCTCGGACCTCGTATACGATGAGGGCGGGGACGACGATGATGACGACGAGGACGGCGATGACGATGGTGACGAAGCCAACGAGTCATCCGAGGTTGCTGCCGAAAACGCACAGGAAATAGCGGCCGACACGGGCGGTGATTCGCCATATGCCGACGTACCGTCGCCTGGCACGGCGATGGTGGCCGCGCCGCGTGCCGATGCGAAGGCCGACGCCGATGAAAAGGGCGGGAAAAGCGAACATGGTCGTCAGGGACAGCAGAAGGGTGGACGCCGTG
>Ga0049084_10000667_pt1 | contig 13508 bp, 11 predicted proteins | sample GreLakmeON33MSRF_FD_66720 | JGI IMG/M metagenome (GOLD analysis project Ga0049084, IMG submission 66720) | Freshwater lentic microbial communities from great Laurentian Lakes, MI, USA - Great Lakes metaG ON33MSRF | ecosystem: Environmental > Aquatic > Freshwater > Lake | place: Great Lakes... | reverse complement strand
TGAATTGTTTTCAATATGTTTTTTGTTTAAAAACATGAGGGGTAAAAGTAAGAAAAAAATGAAATGGAAGAGGGAAAATTTTGATATTTAACGATAGAGGGAAGTTATACATCGATTTTGGACAAATAAAACAACAAAAAAGGCGCATCACTGCTCCTTTTTCGGGAAGAGGAAGAACAAGAAAACCATTAAGGTTTCACAACCTCTTCTGTTTCAGTTTCAGGCGAAACATGCGTTTCTGTCTTCGCTCTGTTGGTGTCAACTTCAGCAGTTTTAATTTCTGTTTTTACTGGTTCCGTTGTTACATCCTCTTTTGAAGGATCACATGCTACTAAGGATACTGCTGTTATCACAACAGATAATCCGGTTTTGATTTTGTTTTTCATAAGGTATGATTTTAAACTTGATACTTGGGAGATAAAGAAGGTAACCCAGAGGAGGGAAATACTTTTTGAGGAGTGGACTTCCGGGTGCGGGACTCCTCCGTCGGCTGACGGAAGAGTTGCACACCCGGAAGGGTGGATTGAAATATAAACTATTCATGCGTAGTTCGTCATTGCAAGGTACTCCGAAGCAAACTTATCAAGAACATGCTAATTAAAACATGATGAGGTTGCTTCGGAGTACCTCGCAATAACGAACTGGGTAATTAAATGAAAAAATGATTTAATTTTATTCTGCCGACATCCACGCGTCTCTACTGTGCTTCGCTCTTGCATCAGCCAAAGCCTTCATCGCTTCTGTTCTATCGTTGTAAGAACCGTAAGCCACTCGCGTTAAACCATTGGGCGTTTTACCCGCCAAATGGGCATCAAATCCTGCCGTTTTAATTACTGCTAAATATTTAGCTGCATTTTCTTCACTTGCAAAACAACCGGCAATAACGTGATATTTTGCAGAAGAATTAGTTGTTGATTTTATTGCAGGAGCAGAAATAACAACCTCAGTAGAATCGGCTAAAGCGCGGTGCTTCTCCCCATTATTTTCCACCGCTTTTTTAGTGTACATCGCCAACAGATCATCGGTCGACTCTCCTTTTTGTGCCGACATGCTAATCACAACATCAGAACGGGTATCTTTCATCACCTTCACCTCATCTAATTTCCCGGCAAAAGGATTCCAGTTCATGGTAGTGGTTTGTGTTTTACCTAAGTTCAGCGACAAAAATAAAGCACTTGCAGCCAACATGGGCACCACAACAGCAGCAGCCACTTGAGTAAAAGTCATTCCTTCTTTCTTAGCAGAAGGTATAGAACTGTCGATTATCTGACGCGTAATTTTCTCTTTAATGTTTCCTTTTTGAAAAGCCACCACGTGAATAGCTTGCAAGCCATAAGATTCGGGTAAAAAGTTTACCGAGAAATCTTGGTGAAAGGCAACACTTTTGTCTTTTGTTCTTTTGAAAGCGCCAACACCAAGCAACGAAATTTGTTTTCCCTTTCTCAATTGATCTTGCCAGTTTTTCACTAAGTTTTCCAATTGAGAAAGCACCTCTTCAAAACCAAGCGAAGATTGGGCCGCCAAACCTTGCACCAACAAACCATCGTTCATTTGCAATTGGGCATTGAACACCAGTTTTTTGTAGGGAGGATAGAAAGTATTTTTATTTTCATCGAGATAAGCCGCAGCACGATTTCCCACCAATGCACCAAAGCCCGGAATGATCACACAATTGTGATTGTGTAGCAATTCGGCTAACGTTTTTTCTATATGTTGAGAGGCTGCACTCATTAGTGCGAATGTAGGAAGGAAAGCCAAAAGTAAAAAGTCAAAAGCCAAAAATTAACGCAAAATTTTTAAAGCCATCAAAATCAACACTTTAGAAATCAACTCGATAATAAAATATAGGTAAAAAGTGCAATTGATCCTCTTCTACCACAGTAGCGGGAGAACTTCCAACAGCTGGCACATAAGTCAATCGCAACACATTTTTTGTGTTCAACACATTCACTAAATCGAGCGCCAATTCATGCGTTATTTTTGAAGTATTCCACTTGTATCCTAACTTCACATCTACACGAAAATAATCTTTGAATTGTTGAGAAAAAGCAGCTGTACTGTCAATAATTTCATCTTTCGCTGCATTCGATGCTGCCATGTTTAAAGGTGTATATCTTCTCCCTCCCGCTCGCGTTGCTTTTGCGCTTAACACGAAGGTAGATTTTTTACCCACTTTCCATTCTTTACCCAACAAAGCATTGCCAGCGTAATTTCCGTTGAAAGCAGTATTTCTTTCAATACCATCGCTTCCTTTGTATTTCGATTCAAAGACAGAAACAGTAAACAAAATAAAATAATCTTTATTGAAATTTTTCTCGAAAGTAAATTCTGCACCATAATTTTTTCCTGTACCTGTGTTTTGCATAATACCAGGGTAAAGCAAACGAGCATCGGCACCAAAATTAATCATAGAAAAAGAAGAACTTTTTTGTTCAACAGGCACATTGTAAAGAGATTGATAATAAGCCTCAGTTCGTATTTTAAATGCATTAGACAAAGCGAGAGAATACGACAAAACATAATGATCGCTCTTGCTAAAACCAATATTCTTGTTCCATGTATCGGTAAAATTTGATGAATTCGTATGATTTTGAAAATACACATAGCCAGGTTGTAACTGAGAATGTTTTCCGCAGCCCAGCGACAATGATTGTTTATTATTAATTTGATAGCGCAAACTGGCGCGAGGCTCTAAAGCAGCACTTTGATTCAAGAAGAAATATTGCATATTGAATCCTCCAACAAAAATGAATTTCTCACTTAAATAGTGTTTGAGTTGAACATAGCCGCGTGCTAAGCCTGCATGATGGTTCACGTTAATTCTGTAAGTGAAATTTTCAGTAGAATCGAAATCTTTTTGCATCAAGTTGAAGAACAATTCAGAATAATTCAATCCTGCTTTTAAAGTCGTTCGTGAAGAAAATTTATGATTGACAAAGATGTTTAGCGACGTTTTATAGTCGGTGTAATTGTAAATGAGTTTTTTGTATAAATCAGTCACATTAAAAAGTGAGTCGCGCACCACCAAATCGTGATCTACATTGGTTTGTGCGCAATAACCCGAAAGCGTAATATTGTAAAATGTTTTGGCAGATATGGTTTTAGAATAATTCATTCCGCCAATCACCAACCCTGAGGAAAAGAGCTGATCACGATCTCTACGGCCATACAATTCAGCCAAATCATCCGGACCTTTATCGCTAATTTTTATTTCAATGGAGCTTCTGCCGGCGATAGAAAAAATAGAAAAATTGGCGTTGTTTTTTAAAGGGAAATTCAATTTGAAAGAGCCATCATAATATTTTGGAATGGCCGATGTGCCGATGTTTACATTCATCAAACTAAACAACTGTAAAGTAGAATATCTAAAAGTAGCGAGATAAGAAGAACCCGATTTTTTGCTTAACGGACCTTCGGCCGCTAGCTCTGTTCCTAAAAAGCCCAATTGTCCGGTAAACTCATGTTTTTGATTGTTTCCTTTGCGCAATTTAATATCGAAAACGCCAGCAGTTCCATTGCCATATTCGGCAGGAAAAGCACCCGAAAAAAAATCAGAATTTGCTAAGGTTTTATTGTTGAGCATACTTACGGGTCCGCCATTGGTACCCGGCACCGCAAAGTGATTGGGCGAAGGCACATCGGCATTGTCGATTCTCCACAAAACACCGTTGGGAGAATTACCGCGCACCACAATATCATTTCTCGTATCATCAGAACCTTGAACACCTGCGAAATTAGAAGCCATGCGCGCAGGGTCGTTTCTGCTTCCTGCATAACGATTCGCTTCTTCCACATCGAAACTACGCGCACTCAGCAAAGCCATGTCGTTTTTCACTTTGCCTGCAGTCGATTTTTTAATTTCTACAGTGCTCGTTACCGCAACACTTTGTTCTAAAGGAATTTCAAGAATTGTTTCTTTGGCTGAAATAACCAATACGCCATTCCACCAAACACCTTTGTACCCGATACAATTCACATTCAAAGTATATTTACCAATATTGATTTTAGTGCTGTGAAAAAAGCCTAAACTATCGCAAGAAAAAGCCTGAATTAAACTATCGCTTTGATAAACAGAAACAGCAGCATAAGCCAAAGGAAATTTAGATTCGGCATCTAACACTCTACCACGTATAATATTACTGGGCTGCTGCGCTTGAAGAGAAGTGAGAATCAGAAAGAAAACAAAGGGTAATATTCTTTTCAAAACGTATTGGTTGGTGGCTCCAAATATAGAATTTTAGCGACAGTGAGCACTATTGGTCGGTAGATTCTAATTTCAATACGGCCTCATCGTAACGCACAGCATTGCAATCGCTGCATGGAGCATACACATAATTGCTTATTACATATTGCTCGGCTCTTCTTTTAAAACAATCGCCAGGGTTCACTGTTCCAGCAGCATTGCCGGTTGCCTTCTTAATTTTTCCACCTTTGTCAATTTCAATTTTTACGTGTTGCAATGATGAACCTCCACAGTTGTGGTCTTCTTTTCTTAGTTGAGTTAAAATCCTTTGTGGCTTAGCTGTTCCTCTTCCGTTTGATGCGTCTTTACCTGTGCCTGTTTTACCTGCGCCTAATCCGGTTTTACCTGCACCCGGCCCACCACCTTCGGTTCCCGTTCCACCGCCACCTTCATCTCCGCCACCACTGCCCCAAATATCATCTAGTTTTTTCTTGTTGGGGTCAACAGGAGTGGTAGTTTTAACAGGGTTGGTTGTAGTAGGTTTTTTAGTAGTTATTTTAGGTTTAGTAGGATTTGTTTTAGGCGTTACTTTAATGGGATCCTCGGCCGTATTGGATATCATATCTTCTTGATCAGAAGGATCAGTATTATCGTTGGGAGCAGATTCTGCTGGAACAGCTTCTGAAGGCTGAGGCTCACCTCCACCAGGTGCGCCAGAAGCACCTTCACCCTCAACACCACCCAAACCAACCTCCATTCCTTGTCCGCCCAATTCCTCCATCGGCACATCAGAAGCTGGCAAAACAGCCCCTATCAATAACAAAACAATTACTGCATGAATGACAATAGTAGCAACGATTCCGGCGCGTCTATCACTCTTAGCGTGCGATACTTCAACTTGAACTTCCATAACTGATGTTTTTCGACAAACGACCTTGCTTACAATTTATTACACCTTAAAAATAGAAATAGAAAAAAGAGAATAAATACCCGAGTGATTTAACTTATTGACACTTAAACGTGCAAAAGGATGTACACCGCAACACCAGCAAAATACCCCAAAACGGCCAACCAGCCAATTTTTTTAAGATACCAAATGAAGTCAATTTTCTCTAAGCCCATCACCGCAACACCTGCCGCAGAACCAATAATTAAGCAGCTTCCTCCTGTTCCTGCACAATACGCTAAAAACTGCCAAAACACTCCGTTAGCAGCAAAATCACCAGCAGGCGCAATATCATACATCCCTTGCGCTGCTGCCACCAAAGGAACATTATCAATGATAGAAGACAGTAAACCAATAGCTACATTAATAGCATAAATATTACCCAACGAATCGTTGAGAATTTGTGCTAAAGATTTTAAATGTCCGATTTCCTGTAAAGCAGCCACCGACAGCAAAATACCCAAAAAGAAAAGCACCGATGCTGTATCTATTTTTTGTAGGGTAGCTGCAACAGAAAAGCGTTTTCTGTCTTCTTGTGCTTTTTTACGGTGAATAAGTTCTGCAGCTATCCAAATAACAGCCAAACTAAACATCATGCCCATAAAGGGCGGAAGATGTGTAATATTTTTAAAAACAGGAACGAAAATAAGCGCACCAATACCTATATAAAAAATCAAGTTTCTTTCGAAGTTAGAAGATGCAGTCTCATGAGTAATTACTGACTTTTCAAGATTTCCTTTCATTGAAAAACTAAGTACGATGGTGGGCACCAGCACACAAATTAAACTGGGTAAAAACAAATTCATCATAAACGCCCCAACATCGGGCAATTGCTGTCCGGTCCACAACATGGTAGTAGTTACATCCCCTATTGGCGACCAAGCACCACCTGCATTTGCAGCAATCACCACCACTCCCACATACAACCAACGCGTAGGTTTATCTTGCACCAATTTGCGCAACAACGAAACCATTACAATAGCTGTGGTTAAATTATCCAACACAGCAGAAAAGAAGAACGTAATAAAAACTACAATCCATAATAATTTCACCTTATTGGTGGTGGTAATTTTATCGGTAATAACGGCAAAACCTTCGTGGGCATCCACCAATTCCACCACCGTCATAGCGCCCATCAAAAAGAAAAGAATACTGGCAATTTCATACACATGATGCAATAAGCCCTGTTCAACCACTTCATGAGACGCGCCTGTAAAAACATACAAGGCCCAACAAGCAACCCCAGTAAACAAAGCTGTTGCAGCCTTATCAATTTTAATAGGATGCTCGAGCGCAATAGCCAAATAACCTATAACAAAAACAATGATGATAATGGTTGAAATCATGAAGATAAATATACAATTAAACTCCTTTTAAAACCTATCTACGTAATTTCAAATTTCGCACAGTAATTTGAAATCTTCTTTCTCAGGCATTTTCTATGCCATTGGGTGATAGAATTAAAAGTAGAACTATCGCCATTAAAAATCGCTCGTGGCGAAGCCATTACGAACACATTGAAAAGAAACAGAAAGGTGAACTAAAAGGGGATTTTAGATTAGCTGCGCAAAATCTGATTACGGGATTTTTATATTATGTATTTTCATTTCGTTGCTAACGAATTAGCTGCAAAAAACCAGTTTTATTTTGTGGCCCTGTGTTGTCTTCATAACTCAAGACCCAATAATACACACCACTAATAATTTCAAGGCCATCGCTAGTTTTACCATCCCAAATTGCTCCTGTATCAGTTAGAGTATATATTTTAGTTCCCCATCGGTTATAAATTTCACATTTCATATTTTGTATCTCTTCTGGGTTCGCAAAAACAATAGAAAACACATCGTTTAAATTGTCACCGTTGGGAGTGATGATATTGGAAGCGTAGAAAGTTGTTGTTTGATTGCATTTTTTTGTATCAATAGTTATAGTGTCGAAAAGTGTTGCACATGAATTAGTGACTTTAGCCCAATACTCCCCAGACTTTTTAACTACAATAGCTGTTGTTGTATCTCCTGTCGACCACAAATATTTTCCAATAACAGGATAATTAATACTGAGTCTAATCGAATCGTCAAGACAAATAGCTTCATCTTTTCCTAAAAAGCCAGAATGCGCGCTACTTATCATTACGCATTGTGAAGTGGTATCTGTAATGCCCAAAGAATAGGTAATTACATCAACTTTAGTGCAACCTGTTTGATTGAAGATATGTGTAGGGTTGAATAATTTAGAATGTGAGTTGTTATCGTAAAAAATCCATTTTACAGAATCAATTCCGCTATTGTCTTTTAGATGAAATGAAATAGGATTATTGATACATTCTCCATCGTAATAAAATTCTCCTTTGGGGTGGTGGAAATAGGAGGACATGAAATTCGGGAGACCTAATGTAGCGCCAAGAATTGGAATAGCATTTTGTATTGTATTACATCCAGAGCCTAATACATTGGGATTATTAATTATTGAGCCAATATTTGAATAAATTTTTCCATCAGAAGCCAACTGAAGTTGCATTCCAATATTCTGTTGGTTCATCAATAAGGAGCTTGTATTTCCGTTTTGTATATTAATCTGGAACCCATCGTTATAAATCAATTTACTATCGGAAGAAAATTCGACTCCATAAATAGGACTAAACATATAATTGGTAGGCCAAGAAGTATGAGGCACATAATTGAAATTGGACACTTCACCTGTCGCATTATTAAAGTCAGCATACTTCACTCCATCCCAAGCTAATTTTTTTCCATTTGGAGATGCTTTCAACTGGCCAATCAAATTAATAGATGTGTTTGGTGAAATGGGACTGACAGACATTATAGGATCGCTACAAAGCCCATAAGGAGAAAGTAGGTATGCGCAGAAATTTGAAGGAACTAAATCGGGACTTTCATGAATTACTGTGGTTGCAATAATCCATACATCTCTATTATTGCAATGTTTTACCGCAGTGATTTTTTCGTTCATTCCATCTTGCACTAGTACGTTTTTGACAAAGACTTCTCCTAAACCTCCATTTAATGACAAGTCTACAACCGAGTAGTATAAACCATTACCTGAATCCATTAATGTAAATACATAAAAGATATTACTGCTTTGCGGTTTTTGGATAATTAGAGCTGCTTGTGTTGTAGAAGTATTGCCTAATAATCCAGTTCCATTCGACATTATTTGATGATTTTTATTCCAAATAGTATCGCCATCGGTATAAAAAAGCAGATTGCCATTCACATCAGAAATACTAGCACATCCTTCATTCGAATGTAATTTTCCATCTGTAAGTATTATAGGTGATGGACTGTTAAAGCTTAATCCTTCTGCATTACCAAAATACCAATGATTGGTTTCCTTTTGGGCGAAAATAGAAAAACTAAAAAAAAGAACAGAAATCAAAAATACGTATTTCCTTTTCTGTTCTTTTTTCATATTAAGTAGATTATTCCTCTTTTGCACATTTAATAATTGCGCTTGTATCTGATGAAGACGGCACTTGCTTGTAAGATTCATTAAATGCATCTGTTTCGCTATCGGCACAACTTTTTACGTCATCACCTATGTATTTACTTTCATTCGTAGAATAATTTTGACAGTGATAGCAAATTTTTTCTTTACAGGCCGAAACAGAAATCAAAAATGATATGATAGTTAATCTAATAAGATTTTTCATTTTGAAATTATTTGATTTTAAAGTTAATTTTAATATTCAGTAAAGAAAATATTTTATCTGATTACTGTTATTGCATCAATAACCTTTACAGAGGTAACATCTACATATTTTCCAGTCCAATAGTCCATACAAAAACATGACCATGTCCATTTTTTCTTTCCAGTGCCTACCCATTTTGATTGTATTGTTGTTCTCCATGCTTGACCAGTTGATGGGGTGTTACAATTCCAAAATAAAAGCTGGTAATTATACGTGCCAATTGGGACAATATTTCCAGCATTATCTCTGCCGTCCCAAACAATTTCGCCATTCTTAAAACCATTAGGGTTACATTTTTCAATACATCTTAAAACGTGCCCCCATCTATCCCAAACTATTAATTTGTAACGATACGCATGATATGCTGGTCCTACACCTTTTGCCGGGAAGTTCCCTGCAGTCTTGTAATCAGCGATTCCCCACCATTTACTTTGTATATCAGGCATACACCCATTTACTGTATACATGGAGGAAATTGGTTTTTGAAAATAATCGGTAGCAAGAACATTTTTTATAGTAGCAGTAGATGTATAGCAGCCATCAGATATTGTTACGCTATAGTTAGTGATTCCAGCTTTAACAGCAATGGTCCTTGTTGTTTCTCCAGTACTCCATAGGTACTTAACTTTCATTAACTTCTTGTTTCTCCATTCATCAGACTCTACTCTGCTGCAGGATCCAAATGAAACATTGGCAGTTAACGTTGGCCCACAAGGGTTAGGTGCTGTGTAACTAGATGATTTTTTACAATCACCCATACTACAATTTAAATTTGGTAACGAATTGAATGTAATACTAGAAGTCATAGGTGCGTTCACAAATAGATCTACATCATCCTTAGCAATACAACCTAAAACAGGTTCTGTAACTGTTAGATAATATGTAGTCGATGCGTTTGTACTTACCAATGGATTAGCTATGTTACTAGAAAAACCGATTGGGATAGATGTCCAATTATAAGTGTACCCATTAACAAAAGGTGTTGATAATTGAACTTGTGTTAAATTATTACAACAGATACTTTTGTCAGTTCCAGCATCAATTATAGGGCAAATAAAATGTAATTTTTGGGAAATAGGAGTAGATCGGTAGAAACAATTAATTGCGGTTAGAGACACTTTGTAGTAGCTATTGCATTTAAACTGCTTACCTTTTTTGCTGACATACCAATTTCTTAAATCGATTAGACCAACTTGTTGATTTGTAAATGTTTCATTAATTTTTTCGGATCCAGGAATCACATTCATATTTATATCACATTCTTGAATTTCAATAAAATAACTTTGCTCATTTGAGGTATTTGTTCCATTCATTAAAATTGGTGTATTACCTGAAACACAAGCATCTTGCGGCATTGTAAAGCTTGGAGTAGGTATTATTCCTTCGCATAAACCATCAATATATGCGTAACACCAATGCCCGCCAGCATCACAGTTAGTAGTTTTAAAGAATATTGTAACGAGCTGGCCAGCATAGGCAGCTAGGTTATATTGCACACATGTCCAACCAATATGGTATTCACTTGTTTGAAATTGGTCATCTCCTTCGTAGATTAATCCAGGAGAATTAAGATTCACACCTAAATAATTAGTTGTAGCAGGAATATTTTGACCTCCAGGATTATTTCCTGTTACCATGTACCAAGCAAAAGTGGGTTCTTTTTTGGTTTGACTGCTGTTGTATGCGTATTCTCGGCCCTGTTCGGTTTTAATATCAACTCTAAAAGATACTGCATATTCAAATCGCAATATTGGATCGGCTGGATTTACAATAAATGAATATCCTACCATTTGGGTTCGTGAACCTTGATTTTGTGGAGTCGCATCTCCAACCATAATGGAATACCTTCCTTCAATAGCAACAGGGTATCTCCCTCTAGGTTCTAAGCCGTTACCTGCATTTCTGTCACCTATACTGATTCGACCATTATTCCCTAATACCATTTGGTTAACTGGGGCAAAGTAATTGACGCCAGAAGATAATCGCCAATTCGCCAAATTACCACTTTCTAAGTCTCCGTTGGGGCAACGTTGTTGAGCTTGCGAAAAACTTGTTTTAGCAATCAAAACAAACACAAGCAGGCTTAATGTTTTTATTAAATTATTCATGACAAATTAGTTTTTGATTAGCGGTTAATAATTAAAGTTCTACTGACAGGAATTTCCCCAACGTACAAGGTAATATTATATGATCCAGGTAAATATGAGGAAATATCATAGTTGAATGTATTGTTCCCTTGCAATTGATTTGTGTTATTGATGATTGTATGCAATCCAGTAGAGCTATTATCTATTGATAATGTTGTGTGGGTATCATTTGGCAAAAAATAGCTTACTTTAATATTATCTGTAGTTGCTGGATTGGGAGTTACTTTTAGATTTACTAGTATTCTAAATTCATCAATATTAAAACTTGCAGTAGCAGAATTTTCAAAAAATTCTTGATAAAACACTGTATGTATTCCTCCCAATCCAAATGATTTTGTTTTTTCACGGAATGTAAACGAAGGAGTTGTGGATGTATCTGATGGATACCAGTAATAACTATCTATTTTTACACTTACAGTATCACTATCTATTGATGAAAAATACTTTCTTTCTTCTGATACTTTTACTCGTTTCATTTGATTTAATAGACTAGGGCCGATTTTTATAGCACCGATTGCGTCTTTTTCGATGGAATATTTACCAATTCTTCTCATAGAGATATTTCCTACAGAGAATTGTAAGTCAGGGAAGTCATAAGTATTTTCAAATCCCAATGCGGTAGAATATTCTTGTAATAAATTAGAAGATGATATCATTGAATTTAAAATAGGATCGGGCATTTCTTGGGGCTCATATTTTTGTAAATCAATATTTGATATATCCCAAACTGTATTTTCTCCTGACATTTTTAACAATAAGGCAATAGTGTCAGATGGAATCAAGGCAGAAATTTCATCATAATTAATTTGGTTTGTTGAAATATAGACCTGTTCAGAAGATAAATCCATGCTGCTCATTGCCATTGGAGTGTGCATAGAGGAAATATTATTGCCTAAATCAACAAATGTTTGATTTCCGCATCCTCTAGAGTCAATTACTGATAAATTGTATTTTCCAGCACATGCTGCGTTATATCTATCTGAGAAAGCTACGACTGAATTAGAGTCATCAGCCCAAATATAATAATACGGCGGTACACCTCCAGAAGCCTCAGCGATTAAAGTTCCATTACACGCAGTATCAGATGTGTTAGCGCTGCTCGTAATAGCTACTTTAGGAAGAGAAATAGTGCCTACTGTGTACGTTTTTGAAATACTGCATAATCCACAAGATATCTTTGCTGTGTAATTCCCAGGGCTTAAATATCTTACAATAGTTCCTTCTTGTGAAGTTCCTGTCCATGTCACACGACAAGATTTCACCTCATTTTCATTAAAATTATCAGGTAACGATGTTCCTAATGCGGCATTGCTAAATGTTGAATTATTTAATATTTCACCTTGGCCGTTAGTTGTTAAAGTTGAATATGTGGCCATTGATCCATAAAGGTTAAATAATGTTCCTGAGATAGTGAGAGGGTTATAAAAAGCAACCGAGCCATTATTATTTATTATTGCACCTTTTTCGGGAATATTAACATTGCAATGAATTGCAAGAGAACCGTTGTTTATTAATGCACCTTCTTGTATATTGAGGTTTAATATCGATACCGATCCACAAATAATTAATGTTCCTCCATTAATTGTGATATTTGCCCAAGCAGTAGTTCCAATTCTTTTTGTTTCACCTGCGTTTACAGTGATGTTTGTTCCTGTAATAAGTGTTCCCGCGCTACAATCCATAAAGCTTAATTGACCCGAAAAAGATTCGTCGAGACCAGTTAGAGCGATACTTCCGCTGCTATCTCCTCCGCATGAAGGAACAATAGAAGCTTGGATGTTTTGAAAATTACATTGTCCATTTATGTGTATTGAATACAGACAAGTGAACGCTAGCAGTAGCATTACAAATTTTAATTTCATAGTTTATGGTTTAATATTTTGCTTAGGCGCTTAGTTAATTCCCTGCAAAACTATTTTTTAAAAACAGAATTGATTCTTAAATTCCGATTGTAATTTATAACTTAACCGAATAATATATAACCATGGAGATTGGAACTAAAATTAGAAAAGTAAGAGAGTTGAAAAGCTACACTCAGGAATATATGGCTACTCGTTTAGGAATAAGTCAGCCTGCATATGCTAAATTGGAAAAAGATGATTCAGATTTAACCTTGTCTAGAATCAAAAATATTGCAGATATTTTGGAAATCAAAGTTGAGGATTTGATTAATTTCTCTGATAAGTATATTTTCAATAATCACGGCACCGCTCATGATAAAAGTTTTTCTGTTAATTATCAGGGATTAGAGGAGAAACAAAGATTGTTGTATGAAAAAACAATCACTTTATTAGAAGAAAAAATAAGCTTGTTGCAATCAAAGCAAGTTCAATAAAATTATTCTCTATTTTTTTCAACAAAAGAGACAATTAAACTCCTTTTAAAAGCATACCTATCCAAGCGGTAAGAGGAAAGATAAACCAAAAAAGTAAAATTTCTAGAAATGAAAAGTCTAATTGTCCTCCTAAAGAAAAAGCCAATATCAACCAATAAAAAGGGAAAGTAAGCGCGAGTAATCCATAT
>Ga0049084_10000665_pt1 | contig 13533 bp, 12 predicted proteins | sample GreLakmeON33MSRF_FD_66720 | JGI IMG/M metagenome (GOLD analysis project Ga0049084, IMG submission 66720) | Freshwater lentic microbial communities from great Laurentian Lakes, MI, USA - Great Lakes metaG ON33MSRF | ecosystem: Environmental > Aquatic > Freshwater > Lake | place: Great Lakes... | reverse complement strand
TCAATAGTATCTATAAAAAAGCCCTTTGTATATACATTTCCTTTTACATCAACAGCAATTGAATTTGCCCAGCAATTCCCTCCTCCTTCAACTCCCCCAACCAGCTTTTGAGCCCAAACAAAATTACCTGAAGTATCCAGTTTAGAAATAAAAGTATTATAATTTCCTAGAACATCAGTATTCGTAAGGTAATAGTGACTGGGACCCGGATCACAATCAAGTACAAAAGAGTTAAACCTGCCGGTTGTGTATATCTCTCCACTAGTATCTATGGCAATTGAAGTCGGTCGATCATCTCCAGATCCATTATCCGTTAGCTGTTTTCCCCAAATAAAATTACCTGAGACATTTAATTTCAATATGAAAACGTCAGAAATACCAATAAGATTATAAATTCCTGCACCAGGATCAAAATCCACTGTGTTAGTGAACTGCCCAGTGCAATAAATATTAAAAGCGTTGTCTATTACAATTCCCTCTCCATAATCTGAATAAATTCCTCCAATTTGTTTTGCCCATACAAAACCTCCTAAAGCATCTAACTTTAAAATGAATATGTCTTCGTAACCTGTCGAAGTAAAATTATAGATTCCCGCACCAGGATCCAGATCTGCCGTTCCCATAAAATGACCACAAGTGAGCACGTTTCCTGCAATATCAACGGCTATTGATCTACCCATATCCTGCACTGTTCCTCCCATTTGTTTTGCCCAAAGAAAATTGCCTGAGGCATCTAGTTTTAATACAAATATATCAGTACCTCCATTTGAAACCAGATTATAGCTTTGTGCACCGGGATCGAAATCAACAGTGTCTCTGAATGAGCCCGTGACGAAGGTTTTACCTGTAGCGTCAACTGCCAATGAATAAGCTTCCGCTGTTAAATTAGCCTTTATCTGGCTCACCCAAATAAAATTTCCTGAAACATCCAATTTACAAACAAACAGGTCTCCAAAATTGGAACTTGTCAGGTTGAAAACTCCCGCTCCGGGATCAAAATCTACAACACCAGAAAATGTACCTGTAAGATATATGTTTCCGGCAGGGTCCAGGGCAATGCTATATCCATAATTCAGACCAGATCCGCCCAGTTTTTTTGCCCATACAAAATTACCTTGCACATCCAATTTGGAAATGAATATATCTACAGACCCTGCGGTCATAAAAAAAGTTCCCGCCCCCGGATCAAAATCCACTGTTCCCTGGAAGTTGCCAGTTGTGTATACATTTCCAAGTGGATCTAAAGCAACTGAATAAGCTTCATCATAACCCGTCCCTCTCATTTGTTTTGCCCATTCAAAATTAACCTGCTGGGCAAAAACTAATGAAATTCCAAACAGGAAATAAAAGCTAAAAATAATCTTCTTGGTATTCATTTTTAAAGATTTTAAATGCCATTTACTCGCGGCTATCGCCTTATCCTTAACAATATCCTGTTCCCGGCTGCTAAAAAGAAAAAGCACTTCATTCCTTGAAGCAGTCTTGTCGGACTCTGTTCTTGTTCTGCTTCCGATAGCATCTGTTCCGTTATACCGTACTTTTTCTTGATTGACTTTAATTTGGCTAATTCCATTGCCTTGTTTTTTGTTTCCATTTTGTAAAGACAGGTTTTTATTTTCAATTTTTAGAAAAGATTATTCCTTTATAAATTTCTTGCTCACTACAACAGAATTTGAAGATGAAATTTTCAGGAAATAGCTTCCACTGCTAAGAGGTTGAGTAGAAAAGCTGAACATATTCTCTCCTTTTTTTACGTGAGTATACAGTAAAATAGAGATTAATTTTCCTTGCATATCATACACTTCAAATTTAAGAGCATCTTGTTCGTTTAGGGTAAAATTTACGTTTATAATATCAGTTATTGGGTTGGGGTAAAAGTTTACCTCTGCTTCTTTGCGGGTATCAATTTTGTTTGACACAAGTTCTTGTACCGAAACCTGTGCAACCCAAGCCGCATTTTTTTTTATATTGGTTCCATATTCACCACTCATCCAAACAACACCCGGTTGGTCGTATTTACGCTGCGAGCCAGAATAATCGCCCCAACGTTGATTTAATCCATTGATTACAATTACATAATTGAGTCCGTTTGCTATGGTTGATATCGGTGAGAACATCCCGGCACCATCTGATATGGCTGCTGATGTGCCTGCAAAAACAGTCGGTGAAGAATGGTCGAAAGTAATAATAGATGTGTTATCGTTTGCATCATTTCCAGCGTATGAAATGTTGGCGTATCCTAAATCGAGCAAAGGGTCGGAAAGTACGGAAGCACTAACAGTTGGCGCACCTGTAACGTTGCTTATAATACCGTGGTAGATAGCGGCAAAACCGGTACCTGTATTCAAAGAATTTTGTACAAACTGTATTTTGTTATTTTCGAAAAATGCTCCCAATATTCGTTGGTCGTTGGTCTCAAATTTATAATTATTCGATTGTCTTGCTGTAGGTGGCAGCGTATACGTTAAGCTTGATTTATAGGCATTGGCAACAATCATTGCATTGGGCGAGTTAAAAGTATCGGTAAGGTTCACCAAAAAAATGGAATCGTTTTGAGGATCTAAATTTCGGTTCGATACAAAATACTGGTTCGGACCATAAGGTACACTTCCACCTTTTACCGGGCATAAGTTTCGTATGTTTCTTCCGGCAAATTTAATGTTGTTGTAGAATCCTCCAACAAGCGTTTGGTAGCCATTGTAGCCACTGTTTTTATTCACTTGCCAAATAACAGTTTCATTGAATCCTGTTTGCCAAGGCATATTGTTATACAATAAATTTACAGTGATAAAAAGTTCGTTGTTGGAAACTGAAATCATTGGGTAGTCGGTCCAAAGTGTATTGTTTAATGGGTTACCTGGTAATTCATATACATTCCAAATGCCTCCGGGATTATTTGTTTGCGAAAAGCCAACCAGAATACTGGAGGTGCTATCCGTAAAGCCTGCTAAACATACCAATATAAATTTATCACTGTTTGGGTCATAGAGTACTTTTGGGTCGAACTTTCCTTGTAGGTTTCCTAAAGGAAGGAAAAACGAATTCAGGGACATATAGTTTATCAGTGTATCGGCAACAACATCTTTCATCCAAACCGATGAATTTATTACCGATATTAATTTACCCCCATTAGAGATTGCTACATCATTATCGCAGGGAGTTGAATTATTGTATGGGTTGCCAAGAAAATTTAAACCAACATAAGGGGCAGTGATTGCTTGGGCCTTATTATTATTGGCTTGGGTTTGATTTTGTTTTTGTGAATAAAAATTCTGTAAGCTGTCTTTTATGCGGTGTATTTTGTAGTATGTATCATTTATTCCGGGGTGTGGCATTTCAATGTTTTGCACCACAGGGCTCCATTCTTCTTTTATATCACTCAGATTTATGGTAGCTGATTTTACAATGCTAATGGAGTGTTTACTAAAAGTAGTTTGTGCAATTGTTGAAGTTATTAGCGTAAGGCTAATTATTGTTTGAAGAAGGATATTTGTTTTTTTCATACAATAAAGATAGGTTTTTAAAAAACATAAAAAAGCCATTCTTGTTTAAGAATGGCTTTCTATTTGTTAAAGTTGCATACTTGTTATGCTAACAAACTTCTTGATATTACTATTTTTTGTACCTCAGTTGTTCCTTCATAAATTTGTGTGATTTTTGCATCACGCATCAAACGTTCAACGTGATACTCCTTCACAAAACCATAGCCTCCATGCACTTGTACAGCTTCTATAGTAACCCACATAGCAACTTTAGAAGCAAAAATTTTTGCCATAGCCCCTTCTATATCATAACTCAAATGACGATCTTTTAACCAGGCAGCCCTTAAACAAAGCAATCGTGCAGCTTCAATTTCGGTAGCCATATCGGCTAACTTAAATTGAATAGCTTGGTGTTGAGAAATAGTTTTTCCGAAAGCTTTTCTTTCTTTTGAGTATGCAAGTGCCAGCTCATATGCACCGCTTGCAATTCCAAGTGCTTGTGATGCTATACCGATACGTCCACCCGACAATGTTTTCATTGCGAATTTAAACCCAAAACCATCTTCTCCAATCCTGTTAGCTTTGGGAACTTTCACATCGGTGAATAGTAATGAGTGTGTGTCCGACCCTCTAATGCCCAATTTATTTTCTTTAGCACCTATAACAAATCCTTCCATACCTTGCTCCACAATGAGGCAGTTAATTCCCTTATGTCCTTTTTCAATGTCTGTTTGGGCGATCACTAAATAAACAGAAGCACTACTACCATTGGTTATCCAGTTTTTTATTCCGTTCAATAAATAATGGTCCCCTTTGTCTATCGCAGTAGTTTTTTGAGATGTGGCATCGGAACCGGCTTCGGGTTCTGAAAGGCAAAATGCACCAATTATTTCTCCTGTTGCTAATCTCCTAAGGTATTTTTCTTTTTGTTCTTCCGAACCAAAATGTTCAATTCCCCAACAAACTAACGAATTGTTTACAGACATTATTACAGAGCAGGATGAGTCCACTTTTGAAATTTCTTCCATTGCTAATACATAGGAAATAGAATCCATTCCCCCACCTCCGTATTTAGGATCTACCATCATTCCAAGGAAACCTAACTCCCCCATCATTTTTATTTGCTCAGCAGGAAATCTTTGATGTTCATCGCGTTCAATTACACCTGGTAATAAATGCTCTTTCGCAAAATCCCTAGCTGCTTTTTGTATCATCAAATGCTCTTCGCTTAACTCAAACTGCATAGTATCTGTTTATTAAATTGTTATTAATGAATGGATGGCAAATTTAATTTTTTAAATTGAATTTGCTATCCTTGTATAAAACAAAATTTAAGCAAAAAAGTTTATGTCTAGCTATACTGTTATTGGACTAATGTCAGGGACTTCCTTAGATGGATTAGATATTGCCTGTTGTGAGTTTTCGGAAATGGAAGGAGTTTGGAAATATAGTATAAAGGATGCTCGTACTGTTAAGTATACTGTGGAGATGAAAAAAAATCTGGAAAATGCATCCGTACTTAATGGACTTGATTTAACAAAATTGAGTAAAGAGTTCGGTAAGTTTTCGGGTCAACATGTGAAATTATTTTGCGAGGAGAACACCATTAAGCCTGATTTTATTGCTTCACACGGGCATACTGTTTTTCATCAACCGCAGAATGGATTAACACTTCAAATTGGTAGCGGTGCTGAAATAGCCGCAATAACAAATTTAGCTACTATATGTGATTTTAGAAGCAGCGATGTTGCATTGGGTGGGCAAGGTGCACCATTGGTGGCGATTGGGGACCAAATCTTGTTTGGAGAGTATGATTTTTGTCTCAATTTGGGTGGTTTTGCGAACATTTCTTTTGAAAACAAAAACAGCAGAGCTTCCTTTGATATTTGTCCGGTTAACATAGTAATGAATGAATTATGCAAAGAAATAGGCAAGGACTTTGACCTAAATGGCGACATTGCCAAAACAGGTAAAATACATCAAGAATTGTTGAATAAATTGAATTCCTTGACTTACTATGCGATGCCTTTCCCAAAGTCTTTAGGGAAAGAATGGATAGAAATGAATATCCGACCATTGTTTTATAATACAGGTTTATCCCTACAAGATAGATTGCGTACATTTTACGAGCACATAGCTATCCAACTAAGAAATAGCACACAGCATGTTCAAAACAAAAACATTTTTATTACCGGTGGCGGAGCCCATAATTCATTTTTGATTGAACGAATTCAGCAACTGACAAATCATCGATTAATTATACCGGCTGAAAAAATTATAAATTTTAAAGAGGCTCTTGTCTTTGCTTTTTTAGGGGTTCTTAGGTATAGGGAAGAAACAAATTGTCTTTCATCCGTTACAGGAGCAACACGCGACAGTATTAGCGGTGCAATCTATTTATAAAAATTGGCATTTAAATGTTTAGAGCAAATGGAGATTATTTTGTTGGCTAGCTCATTTTTTTTTCACTACTTTGTTTGTGAAATACATAAGTAGGATATAACGATGAAGGAATTATTAAAAAAATACGAAGAAAAGCAGCCCGAAATAGTTTTTGAGTGGAAGGATTCTGAAACAGAAGCAGAAGGATGGATAGTTATTAATTCATTGCGTGGTGGTGCAGCCGGAGGTGGAACTCGAATGAGAAAGGGTTTAGATAAAAGAGAAGTCGAATCGCTTGCCAAAACGATGGAAGTGAAATTTACGGTTTCAGGTCCTGCTATTGGCGGTGCAAAATCCGGAATTAATTTTGACCCTAACGATCCTCGAAAAGGTGAAGTGCTTGATAGGTGGTATAAGGCAGTAGTCCCCTTGTTAAAAAATTATTATGGTACAGGTGGGGATTTAAATGTAGACGAAATTCACGAAGTGATTCCTATTACTGAAAAATATGGTTTGCAACATCCACAGGAAGGGGTAGTAAACGGGCATTTTAAATCGGATAAAATTGAACGAGAGAGAAAAATTCATCAACTGCGTACGGGTGTTTCTAAAGTAATTGAGAACAAACTTTATTCACCAGAAATAAAAAATACGTATGTAATAGCGGATATGATTACGGGCTATGGAGTTTCGGCATCGGTGAGACATTTTTACAGCGTTTATGGTGGTGAAATAAAAGGCAAGAGAGCTATTGTTCAAGGCTGGGGCAATGTTGCAGCAGCAGCAGCATTTTATTTAGCACAAAGTGGTGTAAAAATTGTTGGAATAATAGATAGAGTAGGTGGGTTAATAAACAATGATGGATTTAGTTTTGAGGAAATAAAACAACTTTTTTTAGATAGAAAAAAAAACACATTGGTTTCCCCTAATTTAATTTCTTTCGAAGAGCTAAGTAAGAATATATGGAATACCGATGCCGAAATATTTATTCCCGCGGCATCTTCTCGTTTAGTAACAAAGGATCAAGTGGAGTCGCTTATAAATAAAAAATTGGAGGTAATTGCCTGCGGTGCAAATGTTCCTTTTGCGGATACCGAAATATTTTTTGGACCTATAACGGAGTACGTTGATGGGAAAATTAGTTTGATTCCTGATTTTGTTGCGAATTGCGGTATGGCAAGAACTTTTGCTTATTTAATGCAGAGTAAGGTAGAAGTTACTGATGAGGCAATATTTTTAGATACGTCCAATACAATATTGCAAGCAATTAAAAACGCTCACGGACATTCTCCTGAGAAGACGCACATTGCAAAAACAGCTCTTGAAATTGCATTAAAGCAATTAATGTAAATTTGAAAGAAAATATTCGCAGGTTTTGGCTATAATGTAATTCCGAACTCAAGCCCGAAAACGTGGTCTCTTTCGGGATTATTTATATTAAATTCTCTTTGATATAAATAGTACGCACCGCAACTGTATTTGTCGCTTATTTTATAATTAAATCCTGCATAATACCTTCCTCTGTTAAATTCGTTATTTGCTTCCTTTAAACGCATATTCGGAAACTGATACCTGAATTCGGCACCAATATAGGGTGTAATTGGCTTATTGATATCGAATTTTAAATCAAATTTATTTCTCCAATAGCTTTCGGGAATACGACCATCAAAACTGGAATAGTAATCCCTTACTTGTGTTTGAAGACGAGTTCTATAGGCAAATGTTACAGATTTAATTTTTGTTTTATAAGTTGCATCTACGTAGAAACGATGTCTTTGACTATAGCTGCCATCAAAATTATTTTTTTCAATCCAGCGATATACAACTCCTACCTTTAAGTGCTTATCGATAGCAAAATAGCTACCAAAATTCACATAATTTAAATTTATCTGATTAAAGTTATTAAGAAGCCTTAATTCTTCATCAATGTTAATGGATAAACGTTGGGTTATCTTTTTCTCTAAACTTATAGTTGACCATAACATCGCATCCTTATTAACTCTACCATTATCATCATCTACTTGAGCATATAAAAAAATGTTAGAAAAGGATAAAAAGCAAAATGTTAAAGCTGCATATAAAGCTATTTTATTTTTGAAGGTCCTCATAATAGTATATTTTAATAATCGCAGTGTCGCGCAAAAAGTCAACCTTTCCTATTGAGATTTTATGAATACTCAAGCCTGTTCTTTTTTTTAAATCTTCCAGTAAGTCAGCGTGATGTTCAGGTTTAATCATATCAATATTTTCGTATTGTATATTTTTAATAATTTCCTTTCTAAGGAACAAATTGCTATCCAATGCATATACAGCACCAATTATAATGCATTCAACCAAGGCCATCTCAAAATAGGTGCCTTTCATTACTGAACCAATAAGTCCCATTGCGATCACAGTAAAAAGATAGGTCATATCTTTTGGAGTAATATCTTCCGTTCTATAGCGAAGCAGTGAAAAAACAGCAAACAAACCAAAAGCCGCTCCAGTCGACATATCCACTTTGTTCAACACATACGTAAGTAAGTAGATGATGATATTGAACATAAAAAAGGTAAAAAAGAATTCTTTATTTTTGTAAAGTGGGTAGTATATTAAACGAATGAGGCAGAAAACAGCCACTAAGTCAATTAATAAACGCACAAAGAATTTTTCATTCAATTTGTCAAAAAACATGGATGTTACTGTTGGATCTACAGCCTCGTTTGCTGCATCAAGCAGAATGTGGTAAAGCATATAATATTTTATTAAGGGTTAAAATTTTCGGTTTAAAATTATTCTTTTTTACTTCAGAAATCAATTGGGTTACTCCTAAGCAATATTTGCTGATTGAATTTCGTTTGATACGGTACTGGTTCATGGCCTTCAAAAATAGGGAGCGTGAACGAGCTTTGTCTTGTTTTAATTCTGCAATAACAAGTGTTTCGTATTTTTTCTCTGTATTCTCTTTCTTAAAAGTAAGGTTTAAGTCGATTGTAACCCTTTCTTCCAGGTTGTTGTTCACAAAAGTAATGCGTGAGTAGTTAACCCATAAAGCAGGAACTAATTGACTTGAAAGAAGACTTGTGTTTTCCTCCAGCAACATTTTAGCTATATCAGTTATTTGGTTTTCAATTGATTTTTGTTTAACCCTAATCTTGATAGTACGCCCTTTATTATTTTTATATTTTATTTCAAAAAAATGCAAATTGGAGTTCACGTATTTTCTTGTTCTAATTTTATACCTGTTTAATATTTGATTATGATGCTTTGTGTAAAGCTGCCAATCAGGTGTGTCAAAATATAATGTTTCGTAATCCGTTATCCTACTATTTTCAACCTCTAACACCCTATAATGTTCTGCAACAAAATTCAGCACACTCGGTAATTTGCTAATAGGAAAAATAAATTTTGTATCTGTTCTGTCTAACAGTTTAACACCATCCATCTCTGTTAAAGTGATTGGCCTGAAATCTGAAATAATGTTTCTTATTGTATCTACCATTTATTTATACCCGTAGTTATATTTTTTATCCGATAATAATTTATCCTTCCCGTCTACGGTTTTCTTTTCCAGTTTCAATCCTTTTTTATCGTAAGTATAAATTGCTTTTTTAATCAATACACCATTCCCGTCCAAGCTTACCTCAGAGGTTCTTTGCCCTTGAGCATTGTAGGTATATGCCTCCCTCTCAACTAATTTATTAGCTACTCCTTCATAGCGTAATTCTTCAATCTTATCAAACAATGCGCTATATTTCATCGTGGTAGATTTTTTAATTTCTCCTTTAGTTCCGTACACTACGTGTTCTAAAACATCTCCATTCTTATTGAACTTATATGTTTCCTTTTTTTTGAATGTACCATCCGGATTGTATTCAATATCTACTATGGTATTGCCCTCTGAATCATACTCTTCATAAGTATCTTTGAATGTTTGCTGAGCACCTTTAATATCTTCAGTAGTAGTAACAGAAGTTGATTTTACTTTATTTTTTTTGATATTCTTTTTGCTTTGAGCAACAGAATAAAACGAAAAGAAACATAAAAGTGTGATGCTTGATAATAAAAGCCTAATTCTCATATTACTTCCTTATGATAAATGTCCCTAAATCTTTCACCTGAGCTTTATCGGTAATCTCGAATGTCATTTTCACAGCTGTTTTATGGTCGGGATTTGGCAAAGTATCTCTTGAATAAACATATACTGAGTATTTACCTTTTCGCATATAATTAAATATAAATGAACCGTCAGGAGAAGTCTTTACTTTGGTGCCGTAGTTTACATTTTCACCGAAATTAATGTATACATCCTCATCCGCATGGTAATCAGAACCTGTTACTACCTGAAATTTGCTGTCGTGGTAATGTGCAAAAACTCTTCCTTTAATAGATGCAGAGCCTCCATCGTCAGCGTCTTTGTTGATTACAAAATCGGTAACATCATATGAGCCCGTCTTATCAGTTACTTCTATTATTTTTTCTACAGGTGTTAAAATAGGATTGTTCGCAACATTGGTAGAGGGGTTTGCAAGTGCAGGATCCAATGAATAAGCAAATATTTTATAGGTGCCTTTTCGTAAATAGGGAATCTCAAATGAACCATCTGTGCCAGTTTTAACAGATTTGTCAGCTATCATTCTATCGGCACCGTAGCTGATAAAAATAGTGGTGTTTGCTTCAGGCTCAGAGCCTGAACTAACAGAGTGCACATTACTTGCAGTTAATACTCCTTTTATAATTGCTCCGCCACCTTCACCCTCACCTTTTTTACAAGCATTAAAGCCAACAGTAATTACTCCAAGTGCAACGATATATTTAAATTGCATTTTCATATAAATTTATTTATTTTTTGTGTTAATTAAATATTAAGGTTTTAGTATAGGCAAAAGTAACACTATTGTCTTTATTTCAAAAATAATGAACACTATTTATAAAAGTGGTTGTTTTTTACGAGTGTTTGTAATTTTTTATCGTTTCAACAAAATAAATTACTTTTTCTTTTTCTATATCGGGGTAAAGTCCGTGACCTAAATTGGCGATGTATCTATTTGGTCCAAATTCAAACAGCATTTTTTCGGTTTCTTTTTTTATGGCAGCATTGTCTGAATAGAGTAAGCAAGGGTCCATATTTCCTTGCAAGGTTTTGTTATTTCCAACATCTACTCTGCTATGTTTTATTGACATATTCCAGTCGAGTCCAATTGTGTCACAATTTAAATCTGACATTTCTTTCAGTGCAAAAAAGGCTCCTTTTGCGAAGACAGTTATGGGTGTATTTGGGTGCGATTTTTTCAGAGCATCGCAAATTTTACTAATATAAGCTAGAGCAAATTCGGTGTATTGAGCAGAACTTAATATCCCCGCCCAGCTATCGAATAACTGTATCATATCGGTGCCAGCATTTATTTGTGAACGCAAGTAGTTAATGGTACTATCTGTAATTTTTTGTAACAAACGATGCGATAACTCAGGCTGTGTGTATAAGAATTTTTTTGCCTGTGAAAAGGTTTTTGATCCACTTCCTTCAACCATATAAGCAAAAATAGTCCAAGGTGCACCAGCAAAACCAATCAATGGAACTCTGTTGTTTAACTCTTTTTTCGTAAGCTTTATGGCATCTAAAACATACGAATAATTTTCTTCCGAAGCTATTCCTAGTGCTTCTATATCGCTTAAGTTGTGTATTGTTTTTTCAAACCAAGGACCTTTGCTTTCAACCATTTTATATGATAAGCCCATTGCTTCCGGAATAACCAATATATCTGAGAATATAATCGCTGCATCTACACCTAAAATATCTACAGGTTGAATACTTACTTCACAAGCAAATTCAGGTGATTTTACAAGTTCAATAAATCCTCCCATTTTTGACCTGATGGCCCTGTATTCAGGTAGAATCCGGCCTGCTTGACGCATCAACCAAACGGGAGTGCGCTCAACTTTCTCTCCAAGGGCAGCTCGTATAATTAAATCATTTTTTAATGTCATCCCACAAAAGTAAAAACAAATTATTGTTAGTTGTCATAATTGTGTCATTCGTCTAAAAACAGCAATTTACTCTTGTTACAATACCTTTTTTTAGGTATTTTCGTACCGTATTTAGATTTGGTCTAAATAAAAACAGTAAAACAAATGCTATGATAACAGTATCAAATAATGCCAAGGAGCACGTGCTTCAATTGATGAAGGAAGATAACAAGCCAGAAGGATCCTTTATTCGAGTAGGAGTTGAAGGGGGGGGGTGCTCTGGTCTATCCTATAAACTGGAGTTCGATACGATTCCTAAAGATGGGGACCAAAAATTTGAGGACAAAGGAATAACAGTGGTTGTAGATAAGAAAAGTTTTTTATACTTGATAGGAACGGAGCTTGATTATTCAGGTGGTTTGAATGGTAAAGGATTTATGTTTAATAATCCGAATGCAAGCAGAACTTGCGGTTGCGGAGAAAGTTTTAGTGTTTAAAAATTAACCACTAACTGTTATACTTAGTGATCTTAGTGATAAAAATACAATGAGCAATGAAGTTTTAGAAGAGCAAATTAACAGTGATTACAAATACGGTTTTGTTACCGATATTGAAGCTGACAATGCGCCAAAGGGTTTGAATGAAGATATTATTCGCTTTATTTCAAAAAAGAAGAATGAGCCTAACTGGATGTTGGAATACCGATTAAAAGCATTTCGCTATTGGTTAACACTGGATGAGCCTCACTGGGCACATGTTTCATACCCCCAACCAAATTTTCAAGACATTATTTATTATTCTGCCCCCAAACCAAAAGTGCAATTAAATAGTTTGGATGAAGTTGATCCGGAATTATTAAAAACATTCGAAAAATTAGGAATCTCAATCGAGGAGCAAAAACGATTAAGTGGAGTTGAAAGCAGAATTGCAGTAGATATAGTAATGGATAGCGTTTCAGTAAAAACAACTTTCAAGGAAACCTTATTGGAAAAGGGAATTATTTTTTGCTCTTTTGGCGAGGCTGTTCAGGAACACCCCGAGTTGATTAAAAAATATATGAGTTCGGTGGTGCCTTATACCGATAATTTTTATGCAGCATTAAATTCAGCTGTTTTCACTGACGGCTCTTTCTGTTACATTCCAAAAGGGGTTCGTTGCCCTATGGAGTTGTCTACCTATTTTCGTATAAACTCATCCGGTACCGGACAGTTTGAACGCACTTTAATTATTGCAGACGAAGGGTCATACGTTAGTTACCTCGAAGGTTGTACCGCTCCAATGCGCGATGAGAATCAATTACACGCAGCAGTAGTGGAAATTGTAACGCACAAAAATGCAGAAGTAAAATACAGTACTGTACAAAATTGGTACCCGGGAGATAAGAATGGCAAAGGAGGGATTTTCAATTTTGTAACCAAGCGCGGAATTTGTTTGGAAGATAATTCTAAGATTTCATGGACACAAGTAGAAACCGGTTCTGCTGTTACTTGGAAATACCCGTCCGTAATTTTAAAAGGCGATAACTCAGTTGGCGAATTTTATTCTGTAGCTGTTACAAATAATTATCAGCAGGCAGATACAGGTACAAAAATGATGCATCTTGGAAAAAATACAAGAAGCACAATTATATCAAAAGGAATTTCTGCTGGCTATAGCAATAACAGCTATAGGGGTTTGGTGCGCATTGCAAAAGGCGCTTCCAATGCACGCAACTTTTCGCAGT
>Ga0049084_10000663_pt1 | contig 13552 bp, 12 predicted proteins | sample GreLakmeON33MSRF_FD_66720 | JGI IMG/M metagenome (GOLD analysis project Ga0049084, IMG submission 66720) | Freshwater lentic microbial communities from great Laurentian Lakes, MI, USA - Great Lakes metaG ON33MSRF | ecosystem: Environmental > Aquatic > Freshwater > Lake | place: Great Lakes... | reverse complement strand
CAGCAACTTGCGCGACGTGGTGGACATCGGCGACCTGGCGAACGGGCTGTTCAAGAGCCTCTGCTTCGCCATCGCCATCGGCATTGTCTCCTGTCATCAGGGCCTCCAGACCATCGGCGGCCCGCGCGGGATCGGCCGCTCCGTGACGAAGGCGGTGGTGAATTCCATCGTGATGATCCTGATCCTGGACTATTTTCTGACGCGGCTTCTGCTCTATTTTGAAAAATGAACGAACCGGCGAACCAGCAGCAGCGGCCGCAGCGCGGCGTCTCCGTCCAGGTGCGGGGGCTGCGCAAAAGCTACCACGGCCACGAGGTCCTGCACGGGCTGGACCTCGAGGTGCGGCCCGGGGAAATTTTCGTCATCATGGGGCCGAGCGGCAGCGGGAAGAGCGTTTTGCTCAAGCAACTAATCGGCCTGGAAACGCCGGATGAAGGGGAGATTCTGATCGAGGGCGAACCCATCCAGGCTCCGGGCGTGATGGACAAGCACCGGCTGGCGATGGTCTTCCAGTCCGGCGCGCTGCTCAACTCGCTCACCGTCGGCGAAAACGTCGGCCTCTACCTCTCCGAGCATCGCCTGAAACCGCCCGAGGAAATCCGGCGCATTGTCGCGGAGAAGCTCGAAATCCTCGGCCTGAAGGGCCTAGAGGGCCGCTCGCCCGGCGAACTTTCCGGCGGCATGAAAAAGCGCGTGGCCATTGCGCGGGCGCTGGTCATCGAGCCGGAGCTAATCCTTTACGATGAGCCGACGAGCGAGTTGGACCCGTTGTCGGCGGTGATCATCGGCGAGGAAATCCTCCATCTGCAGCAGCACACCCGGGTGACCTCGGTGGTCGTCTCGCACGACCGCGACCTGGCCTTCGGCGTGGCTGATCGGATCGCTCTGATGCATGAGGGGAACATTTTGTTCATCGGCCCGCCGGAGGAATTGCGGCGGCAGCCCGACCCGGTCATCCAGAAATTTCTCAACGCAAACTTCAAAAACCAAACCGCAGGAGCCTTATGAAAAACACCCTCGAAACGCGCCTGGGCATCTTCTTCGCCCTCACACTCATTGTCGCCGTCATTGTTTTGGAAATGGCCGGCGTGGCCGAATACTTCAAGCCCGGCTACAAAGTGCACGCCAATTTCCGCACCGTGCAGGAATTGAAGAAGGGCGACCTCGTGAAAATGGCTGGCGTGGAGGTCGGCCGCGTCGATGAAGTCACGCTGACCAACGAGCAGGTGCGGATCACGATGAAGATCCGGAAACGCGACGCGGTCATCCGCACCGACAGCCGGGCGACGATCAAGTTCACCGGCCTGATGGGGCAAAATTTTGTCTCGCTGGATTTTGGCAGCCCGAAGGGGGACCGCGCGGACGACGGGGCCACCTTGACGACGACCGAGCAGCCGGACCTGAGCGCGCTCATGGTCAAGCTGGACAGCGTGGCCGGCGGCATCGAAGGGCTGACCAAGAGTTTCACGCCGGACAATCTGGCCCCGCTCTTCGGCCCGATCACCGACTTCATGAAGCAGAACAGCACGAATCTGACGGCCATCCTCAACAACACCCGCACCGCCACGGAGCAACTCAATCAAGGCAAGGGCTCCATCGGCCGGCTGCTGAATGACGACGCGCTCTACACCACGGCCCTTGCGGCCGTGGCCGGGTTGCAGGCGAGCAGCGCCGAAATCAAATCCACCATCAAGGAGGCGCGTGCCATCCTCGACCAGGTGAACTCCGGCCAGGGCACGCTCGGCAAGCTCATGAAGGACGACGCGCTCTACCGCGAAACCACCCTGGCCATGACCAACCTCCGCGAGGTCATTGAAAAGATGAACAAGGGCCAAGGCTCCGTCGGCCAGCTCATCAATGACGACTCCTTTCTGAAGAACGCGAAAATGACCCTGCAAAAACTCGATAAGGCCACGGAAGGCCTGGAGGACCAGGGGCCGTTGAGCGTCCTCGGCAGCTTCGTCAACACGCTGTTCTAGGCCGTTGCAAAATTTGCCGGCCGGTGTCCAGGCTCCTCCGGCCCGAAGCCAGGCATGAACTCGAGCCACCCGCCTTGGCAAAATGAACCGGCCCGGGCCGGGGAAATAATGGGCGGGTTTTTTTGCTGCAAAAGGCCTGGGGATGGCGCAGTGATAGTGCGTTCTAATCGCGCAACACCGGCGACATGCAAACACGGCAACACATTTCGAGCTTTGACGAATCCGGCGCGACGCCCCAGCCGACGCGGGATTTCCGCCGGCGGTCCGCGTTCACCCTGATCGAGCTGCTGGTGGTGATCGTCATCATCGCCATTCTCGCCGCCCTGCTGCTGCCGGCGCTGAGCAGGGCCAAAGTGCAGGCCCGAAGCATTTCCTGCCTCAACAATCAAAAACAGCTCATGACCTGCTATGTCTCCTACGTGCAGGACAACGACGATCACTTGGTGCCGAATAATTACGTAATAACCAATACGACCGTCGTTACGGTTTCCACCAGCGGAGTCGTCACCATCACCAACATCTATGGCGTCGCGGAATCCAATAGTGCTTGGGCGCCTGGACTTGTGACTGACGATTACACTACGGCCAACATCGAAAGAGGTGTGCTGTTTCCATACAACACTTCGACGGCAATTTACCGTTGCCCGAATGATCCTTCGCGCATCGCGACGCCAGGCGGTGGTTCAGTACCCCGCACGCGCAGTTACAATTTGAATGCCTGGCTGAATGCCGATGTATTCTCTAAAACTTTTCACACGATGGGTGAAGTGGAAGGACTTTCACTCGTGGACTTGTTCACTTTTATCGACACCCATGAAGATGCCATCGTTGATCCGACTTTTGGTATTTTTTCACCGGGAATGAATTATTATAGCGACCATTGGCTGGATTTTCCCGCAGACCGGGACAATAGAGGAGCGAATGTTTCATTTCTTGATGGTCATGTGGAACACTGGCGCTGGAAGGCTCCCAAGATTTTTTATACTTGGGGACAAAATATGAGTGGTCCGGAAGATGAGCAGGATTTTCGCCGACTGCAGAAATGCATCCCGCCGTAGCGCGGGCTTGCACCTCTGTTTCTGGCCTTGAGAAATTTGCTCTCATTAACACCCGGCTTCAATCGGGTGAACATTGGGAGGAGGAATGGAAGGGTTTCAACCGTTTTTCGGATCATGCACCACTGCACGCCCGAACCAAGTCGTTGAAACGGCTGAGGCCGGCCCGCCACCCAACACCGGGCTGAAGCCCCGGTGTTAATGAGAAACGACAAAAAGAGACGATGCGTTTCCTTCATACAGGAATGAAGCCTTCCCTGTCCGATTCGCCTGTCCCTATTCACCTGTCAAAGTTTGGTTCAGGGCGAAACGACTTCGCGGTTGGAATTAAATCTCGCTTGCCGCACCTTCCGCGCGTCGCTAGTTTTCCGCCCCATTTTATGAACTATCGCATCTCGCAACGCGCCGCCACGCTCTCCCCCTCGCTCACTCTCGCCATCGACTCCAAGGCCAAGGCCATGAAAGCCGCCGGGGAGGATGTCGTCGGCTTCGGCGCGGGTGAGCCGGACTTCGACACGCCGCAGCAGATCAAGGACGCCTGCGCCCAGGCGCTGGCCGACGGCTTCACCAAATACACGCCCGCTGCCGGCATCCCGGAACTGCGCCAGGCCATCGCCGACAAGTTCCAACGCGAAAACGACCTCACCTACAAGCCGTCCCAGATCATCGTGAGCTGCGGCGGCAAACATTCCTGCTACAACGTCATCCTCGCGACCTGCCAGGAGGGCGACGAAGTCATCATTCCTGCGCCCTACTGGTTGAGCTATCCCGAGATGGTCAAGCTAGCCGGTGCGACCCCGGTGATTCTGCCGACGAGCGACCAGACCGAGTTCAAGGTCGCGCCCGCGCAGCTCCGCGCCGCCATCACGGCGCGCACCCGGCTGTTTGTTCTCAACTCGCCGAGCAATCCCACCGGCAGCGTTTACACCCCCGACGAAATCAAGGCGCTCGGCGACATCTGCGTGGAGAAAGGCGTGCTCATTATGAGCGATGAAATTTACGAGCACCTGCTTTACGACGGAGCGGTGCACAAAAGCGTCGCAAGTTTTTCCCAGGCGCACCAGGACCACACCATCATCGTCCACGGCTTCGCGAAAGCCTGGAGCATGACCGGCTGGCGACTGGGCTTCCTCGCCGCGCCGGAGCCGATTGCCAAAGCCATCGACGCCATCCAGTCGCACAGCACCAGCAACCCGACGAGCTTCGCGCAAAAGGGCGCGGTCGCGGCGCTGACCGGTTCGCAGGAGCATCTGCCGAAGTGGCTCGCCGAATACGCGCAGCGCCGGACGTTTGCGTGGAAGAAATTGAACAGCATTCCCGGCATCACCTGCGTGAACAGCAAAGGTGCGTTCTACTTGTTCCCAAACATTTCCAAGCTCGGCCTTAGCTCGACGGAGTTTTGCGCGCGCCTGCTGGAGCAGGAGAAGGTCGCCGCCGTCCCCGGCATCGCCTTTGGGGCGGATGATTACCTGCGCATCAGCTACGCGACGAGCCTGGCGAACATCGAGAAGGGGCTGGATCGCCTCGAGAAATTCGTGAAGGGCCTGGCGCAGTAGCCGCCGAGCAGCACCGGGGTGGGAATTCAACAAACGAAGGATTCGCGGCTTGAACCCCGGAACCGGAGAGGAAGATTCCCGGGGATGCGGGGCGAACGGAGATGAACCTGCCGAACTTCACTGAGCAGGGGTGTCAGATGCGCCTCACGGCCTCTGCGCCAGCACTGCCACGAGCCGTTCCACTAGGGGCCATTGTGATTTCTTTAGTTTGATTTTCGCCCCGGCCAGCGGGAAAAACTGCGCGCGATCCACCTCGGGAAACGACTGCATCCGCCCGGAGTCCGGCGGCCATTCCAGTTCAAACAGATTGCTCTCGATCACCTGCCCGTCCCCATGGTCTCCGGCAAATGCCCAGCCATGGACGACCTTCCCGCTCTTCTGCCGGATGTCGCCAAGTTCGAGATAGGGGCCCTGCGGTTCGAGGCCGGTCTCCTCGCGGAACTCGCGGATCGCGGCGGTGAGCAGCGGTTCGCCCCGTTCGCCGCCGCCTTTGGGAATGGTCCAACTGCCGTCGTCCTTGCGCTGATGAAACGGCCCGCCGGGATGCGCGAGAAAGACCTGAAGCTCCCCTTTTCGGAGGCGATACATGAGCAAGCCCGCGCTGGTCTTCGTGGCCATGCTAAAAAATTACCCGGCTCCGCCCGTCCGCCAAGTTAATTTGAAAAACCTCATTGTGACGGGTGCCGCCTACTGGATCATCCCGCGCTTGCGCAGCATCGCCTCCATCGCCTTGTCCATCATGAAATCCGCGAGCGGCTTGGTGACTTCATCGAGGTGCGCGGTGGCGGCTTTCAACTTCGCGGGGTCGCCGGTCCGGGTCTTGGGATGTTCCGTGGCGAGCACGGCTTCGATTCCGGCCATCGCGGCTTCGAGCTGCTGCTGGTATTCAGCTTCGAGTTCGCGGACGTGCTCGGCCATGCCTTTGCGCGTGGCGGTGAGGGTTTCACCGGCGCGGATTTTAGCTTCGATCCACTGCCGCGCACGCAAATCATCGAAGGCGTGTTCGACGGATTCCTCGACCATTTTCTGCACGTCCGCGTCGTCCACATCCACGGCGGATTTCATCTGCATGATGGTTTGTTTACCGGTCTTCACGTCGCGCGCGAGGACATGGAGAATGCCGTTCGCATCAATCTCGAACTGCACGCCGACACGCGGGATCCCCTTGGGTGCGCGCTCGAAGTCGAGCGTGAAACGGCCCAGGCTCCAGTTGTCCGTCGCTCGCTCGCGTTCGCCCTGGAGGACGTGGATGAGCATGTTCGGCTGGTTATCGACGGCGGTGGTGAAGAGTTCGCCGGCCTTCACGGGAATGGTCGAGTTGCGCGGGATGATGACGTTCATCAGTCCGCCAAACGTCTCGATGCCGAGGGAGAGCGGCGTGACATCGAGCAGGAGCAGATTCTTGAAACCGCCGCTGAGAATCTCCGCCTGAATCGCCGCGCCGAGCGCCACAGCCTCGTCGGGATTCTGCGAGGTGTTCAGTTGGGGGCCTTTGGTTTTGTGAAAATCGCCGCCGAGCCGGAGGTCGCCGCGTTGCTCGTCAAACTCCGCGCAGCCGAACCATTCGCTGACCAGACGGCGCACCAGCGGCATCCGCGTCTGGCCGCCCACGAGAATGATTTGGTCAAGGTCCTTGGCTTCGAGTTTCGCGTCGGACACCGAGCGGAGGCAATGCGGACGGGTGCGTTCAATGATGTCGCGCGTGAGCTTCTCAAGTTCGTCACGCGTGAGCTTGCAACTGAAGGAAAAATTCGGCGTGAGAAACGGCAGCGCGACTTCCACCTCGCTCTCGGTGGAGAGCTTGATTTTGGACTGCTCGGCGACTTCGCGGATGCGGGAGAGCAGGGGGAGGTTTTCGGTGGTGCGTGGTGCCTGGTGCGTGACCAGATCTGGGCCGCCGGCTTCTCTTATTTTCGCCACGATAAAATCCAACAGGCGCTTGTCGAGATCGTCGCCGCCGAGCCGGGTGTTGCCGTTGGTGGCCAGCACCTGGAAAACGCCGTCGTTCAGTTCGAGTATGGAGAGGTCAAACGTGCCGCCGCCGAGATCATACACGGCGATCTTCGATTTCTCCTTCAGCTTGTCCAGACCGTAGGCCAACGCGGCGGCGGTCGGTTCGTTGACGATGCGCTCGACGGTCAGGCCTGCGAGTTCGCCGGCTTTTTTCGTGGCGTTGCGCTGCGCGTCGTTGAAGTAGGCGGGCACGGTGATGACGGCGCGTGTGACGGTTTCGCCGAGCGCGGCCTCGGCGTCGCGCTTCAACTTTTTCAGAATCTCGGCGGAGATTTCCTCCGGTGTCCACGCGCGACCGTGCAGATCAACCGTCACCGGGCCGCCGCCTTCGCCGCGCACGGGATAGGTCACGAGCATTTCTTCGCGGGGAATTTCCGCGCCGCGCCGGCCCATGAAACGTTTCACCGAATAAACCGTTTCCGCCGGCTTGAGCAGGCGCACGCGGTTGGCCGGGTGGCCGACCATCGCCTCCGCGCCCGCGCCCGGCACATGCACGACGGACGGCGTGAGCCGCCGCCCGTCCGCGTCCGCGATGACGTACGGGATGCCGCTGTCCACGCAGGCGACGAGCGAGTTGGTGGTGCCGAGATCAATGCCGACGATCTTGCTCATGGGCGGATGTTGGCACGGGCGGGCCGGAAGATGGAAGGTGGAAGATGAAGAGAGGTGTGGTGGGTGGCGCGGGCGTTCGGGAAAACGAAGCCACGCACCGGTGCAGTGTAACTTCAGAAGAAAATTCCTTGTCACGCGGCATCTTAGGCCCACACTTGTTGCCGTATGAACCAACCAAAATCACAATTTTCTATCGGGCTGAGGAGCGTGAAAAAGTATATTCCAGTCACCGCGATTCCCCTGGCTGGACACCTCCTGATTGCACTCCTCCTCACCATTGCGAACCTAGAGGCCCAGACCACGCCTGCGGCCAAGTCTGGCCTGCCTCCCCTGCGGGTCTTCATGCGCTCAGGGCCAAAGTCCCACGGGCCCGGCGACCATGACCATCCCTCGTTTCTGCGGGACTGGACCAAAGTGCTCGCCGAGCGTGGCGCCGAAGTTTCCGGTGGAGATGTCTTCCCGACCGCGGAGCAACTGGCCAAAACGGACGTGGTGATCATTCACCGGCAGGTCGGCGGCAATTTCTCGCCGGCCGAACTCGCCATCATCGACCCCTACGCCAAGCGCGGCGGTGGCTTTGTCGTCATCCACGCAGGCAACGTGGCCGGCGGTGACGCCTCGGCGGATTACTACCGTGACCTCATCGGAGGATCATGGCGCCAGAAGGTGACCAAATGGCGCGAAGGCCAGATCAAGCTCAACTTCGTGGACAAGACTCACGCCATCTCGCAAGGCGTCGAGGGCTTCGGGATGAAGGATGAAATCTATTACGAGATGGATCTCCGCGCCGACATCCATGTGCTCGCCACCGCTCCCACTCCCAAGAAAAAAGGTGACGACTTCGAAGCTCAACCACAAATCTGGACCTACGAAAAACCGAACGCCCAGCGGGCCTTCGTTTTCATCCCGGGCCATGCCTATGTCAATTTCAGCCGTCCCGATGTCAGCCGTCTGCTCCTCCGGGGCATCGCGTGGGCGGCCAAACGTGAAGACTTGATGAAGATGGGAGACCTCCCCATTTCTCTAACCCCGGCCGTCCCCGCCGCTGGCAAATAGGCCGCCGCTGCCGTTGAATCCGCAGCGGAACCCCGGCCTCAACGAAGGAGAGGCACTCACCGCAAGCCATTTTTGACCGTGCATTTCTTGGGGGATTTGAACAGCCTTCCACCCATGAAAATCCCCGTGCTCGCCACTGAACGGCGCATCGCTTTCCTTGTCTGGTGCAGTTGCGGTCTCGCCGCCTTGCTCAGTGCCGGTTGCGCTCATCCTGAGAAAAAAGCGGGCACGCCGGCACGGACAACCTCCCCGCCGGCCAGCCAGACGGCGGAGAACAACGAACCGCTCCGCTTTGTCGTGTCTTTCCCTACGCACCTCCGGTCGAAGCCGGCCACCGGTCGGGCGCTGCTGTTTCTCTCCCGCCAGGCCGGCGGTGAACCGAGGACGAGCGGGGTGTTCGGCATCGACCAGTTGGTTTATGCCCGGAACATCACCAACTGGAATCCCGGCGCGACGCTCGTGTTCGAGCCGGGCCAGTTCCGCGCGCCGGATGCGCTCGCCTATCCCGGCCCGCTCGACTCCCTCGAGCCGGGCAGTTATCGCGCCCAGGCTCTGCTCGATCTCGACGAGACGAGCCGCGACTTCAACGCCGGCCCCGGGAACCTTTACAGCCCGGTGGTTCCCTGCACGCTGCGCGGCGCCCGGGGCGGTAACGTGGAACTGGTCATGACCAGTTTGATTTCCGAAAAAGAGCGGAAGGACACCGACTGGGTCAAACTCGTCGAGGTGCGCAGCCGGCTGCTGTCCGACTTTCACGGTCGCGAGACGAAGCTCCGCGCCGCAGTCATCCTCCCGGCCCATTACACCAACGCCGCCGCCAAGCGCTTTCCTGCGCTTTACGTGGTGCCCGGCTTTGGCGGACGCCACACCTCGGCCTGGGGCTGGATGGATTCTTCGGAGGGTGCGAAATGGAAAAAGGGGGAAGTGCCGCTCCCGATGTTGCGCGTAATCCTTGATCCCGACGTGCCGCTGGGCCATTCCGTCTTCGCCAACTCGGCCAACAACGGGCCGGTGGGCGACGCGCTCGTGCAGGAACTCATTCCTGAAATCGAACGACGCTTCCGCGCCATCCCGTCGGCGCACGCCCGGTTTGTCACCGGCCATTCCTCGGGCGGATGGTCCTCGCTCTGGTTGCAGGTGGCCTATCCGGATTTTTTCGGCGGCTGCTGGAGCACCGCGCCGGACCCAGTGGATTTTCGCGCCTTCCAGACGATGAACATCTACGAGGATCGCAACGGGCACTGGACGGGGGACGGACTGCTGCGCCCCTTGAGCCGGCGACGTGATCGCGTGCAGATCACTTTTAACCAATTGAACCTGCTCGAATATGTGCTCGGCCAAGGCGGACAACTCGATTCGTTCAACGCCGTCTTCAGCCCGCGCGAGACGAACGGTCAACCCCGCCCGGTCATGGACAAGCTGACCGGCTTGGTCGATCGCGACGTCGCCGCGCACTGGAAAAAATACGACATCCGGCGATTGCTGGAAGACAACTGGCCCACGCTCAGCCCAAAGCTGAAGGGCAAGCTGCATGTGATCGCCGGCGGCTGGGACACGTTCTATCTCAATCCAGCGGTGGAGTTGTTGCGCGATTTTCTGGTGACGACAGATCACGGTGGCTACGTGGAAATTGTGCCCGGCGACCATGGTTCGTTCATGACAGAAAAAATTCGCGCGCGCCTCGAGCGGGAAATCGCGGACCAGTTTGCCGCCGGCCAGAAGGCTCCGCCGGCCACCACCCCCGGTCGCCTGCCGTGAAGTCAGGTGGTCATCGCAGTTCGCGGGCCGACGGAGTTCAGGCCGGGGCCTGAAAATCAATCCACGGGTGAAAATTTTTCCGGGGGGGGATTCCCGCTTCGTTTACTTCGGCAAAGCGGCTCCGGCCGACGGACTGATCGCGCTGGGCGGGCGGGCCGTGCGCAGGACAAGCGTGTAGCGGAGATGCAGGGCATGACTACAACCGAGTTTTACGGAATCATGGCTAGAGCGTGTGAGGAGTTGGACCAAATTACTGACAAGTCTTATCTGGTCCGTTCTTTTTTTAGTGCCAAAAGTGTAGTCTATGCTAAAGACTAATCAATAAGTGATGTAAACGCTCTAGCGTCTATCGCGAAAGCCCGGACCGCGCGGCCTTGAAGACCGCCGTCGGCCTGCTCACCGAGGCGAAGCGTCCGCTGCTGATTTTTCCCGAAGGCATGGTCTCGCGCTCGAACGATTATTTGCGGCCGTTCATGGACGGGGTCGCGCTGATCGCGCGCGGCGCGGCGCGGCAACGGGCCGCCGCAGGTGGCCGCGTGGTCGTGCATCCGGTGGCGGTGCGCTACTGGTTCGTCGGCGATCTGGACGCGGCTCTCGCGCCGGCCCTTGAGGAAATGGAAACGCACTGCGGGTGGACGCCACGCCGCGAATCTCCCTAGCAGGATCGCGCCTTCCAGCTCGGCGCAGAGCTGCTCGGTCGCGCGGAAAAAAAGCATCTAGGCGCGCGCCAGACCGGCCCCGCGCCTGGTCGATCAAATTTTACAGCCGCTCGAAAAAGAATGGTCCGGCGGCTCCAGCGCGGACGAATCCTTCGCGCGCATGAAGCACCTCCGTTCCGCCATTCTGCCCGGCCTGATTGCGAAGTCCGTTTCCGAGGCGGAGGCCGCGCGGCGCTGGCGGCAACTGGCCGACATCGACGTGGCCGAACGCTGGTACCGCCAGTCGCCCACGCATCTCGTCTCCTGCGCCACGCCGGAGCAACTGCTCGAAACCGTCGAGCGCATCGAGGAGATGATTCTCGGCCGCGCGCGTTCATCCAGGTGGACGAAGCCATTGAGATCATCGCGACGCCGGGCGAGAAAATCACCGCCGCCGGTTTGCCGGATGAAATCCGCCGGCGCATCGAGAGCCTGCTCGGCACCGCCGCGTAGCAGCGGCGGAGTGCGCCCGCTGTGGCGGAACTCAGGTTTGTTTCTCCCCCGCCGTGCGCCGGATGATTTCCCGCAGCGCGGTGCGCGGGAAAAAATCCACCGTCCGCGCGAGTTTCTCCACCACCGGCCGGCGGCGCGGCAGGTCCGCGAAGCCCGCCGCGTAGGCCTGTTCGTAGGGGACGAACTCGATGGTCGAGCTTGAGGCGAGCGTCGCGATGACCAGCGCGGCCAGGTTGCCTATGCTGATTTCCTCCGTGCCGCCGACGTTGAAAATTTCTCCGCGCGCCGCCGGGCAGTTTTGCAGCCGCACCAGCGCCTCCACCGTGTCGGCCACGTCGCAGAAGCAGCGCGTCTGCCAGCCGTCGCCGAAGACCCGCAGCGGCCGACCCGCGCGCGCCGCCTCGATGAAGCGCGGCAGGACCATGCCGTAACGCCCGGTCTGCCGCGGCCCCACGGTGTTGAAGAGCCGCGCGATGACCACCGGCAGCCCCCGTTCTCGCGCGTGGGCGAGCGCGAGAAATTCATCCATCAGCTTCGAGCAGGCGTAGCTCCATCGTCCTAGGTGCGGCGGGCCGATGAGCAGATCGTCGTCCTCCGCGAACGCCGGCTTCGCGCTCTTGCCATAGACCTCCGAAGTCGAGGCGAGCAGCAGCGGCACGCGGTGCGCGGTGGCGGCTTCGAGCACGGCCTCGGTCTCGCGCAGGTTCGTCTGCATCGCGGTCAGCGGCGAGCGGACGACGAGTTCGACGCCGACCGCCGCCGCGAGGTGATAGATGGATTCCGTGCCAGCGACGAGTCCGGGCAGCTCGGCGCATTCGGAAACTTTCGCCTGAATCACGCGCAGCCGTTCGTGGGATGAGACGGCCTGCAAATTTTCCAGCGAGCCGGTGGAGCAGTCGTCCAGCACCACCACGCGGTGGCCGTCGGCGAGCAGGCGTTCGACGAGATGCGAGCCGATGAAGCCCGCGCCACCGGTGACGAGGATGGGGCGCGAGGCGGTCATTCTAGGGCGCGGGCCACGGCTTCGGCGAGCTTCTGCCGGTAGGCGGCGGTGGCGATGAGGCGGGCTTCCGCCGGGTTGGAAAGATAGCCGCCCTCGATGAGCACCGCCGGGCGGTTCTGTCCGCGCAGCACGCCCATAAAGCGCGCCCGGCGCACGCCGCGGTCATTGGCCTGGGTGGTGCGGACCAGCTCGCGTTGCAGGCGGAAGGCGAATTGCAGGTTCTCGCGGTCGAACAAATTGTTCGGAAAAACCAGGCGCAGGTTGTCCTCGAAATTTCGCGTTAGGCTGGAGGGCAGGCCGGTGGGCGTCAGGCAATAAGTCTCGATGCCGGCATGGGTCAGGTTCGGATGGCCGGAGTTGAAGTGGAGGCTGACGAAGAGATCGGCGTTGGCCAGGTCGGCGGCGACGACGCGGGCGGCGAGCGGCACGTTGGTGTCGGTGGTGCGGGTCAGGAAAACTTTCCAGCCGTTGGTGCGGAGCAGCGCCTGCACGCGCAACGCCCAGTCGAGCGCGAGTTCCTTTTCCAATTGCCGCTGCGCGCTGCTGGTGCCGTTGTCCGCGCCGCCGTGGCCCGGATCGAGGACGATGACGCGGTTGGTCCTCGTGACCGGCGGGACGGGCGCCAGCAGCGGCTGCAGGGTTTTGGCGGCGTCCACCAGGGCCAAGTGCGGCTGGCCGTTAAAGAGCTGCGGCGCGTAACCGAGCCAGCAGGGCCGGCCGTCCCAATGGGCGATGCGGCTGCCGATCTGGAGGGTGACGGCACCCTGCGGCGTCGGCACGGTGAAGGACGTTTCCAGTCCGGGGCGGCGGCGTTGCGGCGCGGGGAGCTGGTTCAAGGCGCTCCAGGTTTCCAGTGCGATCCAGCCGGGATGCGCGCTGTTCGTCGGCCAGCGGAAGGCGGCGACGGGCGGCGGGGCGGGCGGGAGGATGGGCGGCGGCAGGTTGGTCCCGACCTGGCCCTGGCCCAGCACGGGCGGCTTGAGGTCCGGGAGTTGCACCACCTCGATGATCGGGGCCGGGGCGCGGTCGGGCGCGGTCCGGCAACCGCTCAGCGCGAGGCCGGCCACGATTGGCCAGAACCATTTCCGAAATTTGAGCACGGCGTATTCTGCGAATGCCGCCACCGAGGACAAGCCTTGAAAATCGGCGGCGGCGTCGCCGGGGTGCCGGGAACAGCGGCCATCTGCCCGGCGGCCGCCAACGAGTTTTATTTTGCGTGCGCCGAAGATGGGCTTCCGACATGATCGCGGAAACGCCGCCGGTTCGTCGGGCTTCCTGCACCGGCGGCGATTTTGAAATACCAATCATGACTTCTGAACAATCTGATCAAGCCGGTTCCGCCGCCGCGCCGGCCCCGCGCCCGCCGACG
>Ga0049084_10000660_pt1 | contig 13585 bp, 10 predicted proteins | sample GreLakmeON33MSRF_FD_66720 | JGI IMG/M metagenome (GOLD analysis project Ga0049084, IMG submission 66720) | Freshwater lentic microbial communities from great Laurentian Lakes, MI, USA - Great Lakes metaG ON33MSRF | ecosystem: Environmental > Aquatic > Freshwater > Lake | place: Great Lakes... | reverse complement strand
GGCGGGTGGGGAGAAGACTCCCGAAAGTTAATTGGATCGGCAGGCCCGATGGCATTCAGGGAGGGTTTCAAAACCGGTCATCTTGCGGATTGATTTCTGCGTCCAAAACGTCTCCAGCAACTCCCCGGAAGGACTTCGGTCCTCCCGGGGTTTTGTCTGAGAGCCGGCCTGAAAATGGGGAGGGGTTCTGTTTGGGAGGGAAGGGTTCGATTGGTCCTTCAGCCCTGTTCTGAAAACCCTTGGCCCTGTCGGGGTCGACCGATAGATTTGGCCTTTAGAGAATTTTTTATGGCCAAACTTTCGATCCGCGACCTGAACGTCACCGGCAAACGCGTCCTAATGCGCGTCGATTACAACGTCCCGATGGAGGAGAAGGACGGGGTAATGGAGATCAATGACACTACCCGCATTAAAGAAACCCTGCCGACGTTGGAACTGCTGATCTCCAAGGGGGCTCGAATCATTCTGGCAGCCCACTTGGGTCGCCCGGACGGCAAGCGGGAATCGTCGATGAGCCTGGCCCCGGTGGCCGTGCAGTTGGCCAAAATGTTGGGTCGCCCAGTGAACTTTGTGGACGAGACGGTGGGTGAAAAGGCCGAGGCCGCCGCCGCCGCCTTGAAGGATGGCGAGATCCTTGTTCTCGAAAACGTGCGGTTCCAGTCGGAAGAAGAAGCCAATGATCCCGTCTTTGCTGCTCGGTTGGCCCGGTTGGCCGATGTCTATGTGAACGATGCCTTCGGTGCTGCTCACCGGGCTCATGCCTCGACCAGCGGCGTGGCCCGCATCGTTCGAGCCTGGGGTGGCCAGGCTGCGGCCGGTCTTTTGATGGAGCGGGAACTGAAGTTTCTGGGTGATGAGTTGGAGAATCCAGCCCGTCCGTTTGTGGTGATCCTCGGAGGCGCCAAAGTGAGCGACAAGATCAAGGTCATCGACTGCCTGTTGGATAAAGCCGACACGATCCTCATCGGAGGAGCCATGGCCTACACATTCAAGCTGGCTCACGGTGGCAAGACCGGAAAATCTCTGGTCGAGAAGGACCATACCGGCACGGCCCTAGCGGCCGAGGCCAAGGCGGCCGATCGGGGTGTTTCGTTTCTGCTGCCGACCGACACCGTCATCGCCGACCTGAAGGACACCGGCAAGGTCAACAAAAAGGGCCGTCCCGTGTTCGAATTCGTGAATCCCCGGGTCAATACCGGTGACATTCCCGACGACTGTGAAGGCTTCGATATCGGGCCAGATACCGTCCGTCGCTATTCGGAGGTCATTGCTTCGGCCAAGACCATCCTCTGGAATGGACCGATGGGAATGTTTGAAGATCCTCGCTTTGCGGCCGGTACCCATGCGGTGGCCAAGGCTGCCGTGGAGGCGACTCAAAAACACGGTGCCAAGTCGATCATCGGTGGTGGCGACAGCGTCAAGGCCGTCAACAAGGCCGGACTCGGAGATCAGGTGACCTTCGCCAGCACTGGCGGCGGCGCGAGCTTGGAGTTTCTCGAGGGCATCCCGCTGCCAGGGGTTGTCGCACTCGACGACCGCTGAGACGAGTCTGGTCCCTATTCGTCCCGCCAGCATCTGGCGTGGACCCGTTCGCAGGACGACGATCAATTTGTGCAATCCCCCCGAGTGTTCCGGCACCCGCGGGGGAGTTCTTTTTTGTGCCATTCCGCAGCGGTGCGTCGATCGGGCCGACGTCTCCAGCGAGGGTTACTGCGGACGGAGGGCAGAACCGGTTTAAAATGGTTTGTGGAGCAGTTAGCCCACAATGGCCTGCAATGGCCGCAATGTCCTCGGTTAGGCCGCGGACAAGCGGGCGTACCGGGCAAGCGCTAACGCGTCCGCCAGACGGTCGATGAACGGGTGTTGGGCGAGTTTCATCCGTTCCTTGGCAGCGGCTGGGGTGTAGAACCCCGCTCGGTCGATTTCGGGCCAAGAGGACCACTGACCTGATCCCACGGGCCATTCGATACTAACGTGGTTGCTTTGGATGCCTTGGGTGGAATCCCACTTACCTTCAAAGGCCCAGGCAAACACGGTCTTGCCACCCCGCTGGCGGATGGAACCCAGATCGATGAAGGGCGGCGTGCTGGTGATGCCGACTTCTTCGGTGAACTCACGGCAGGCGGCATCCAGACCACTCTCACCCGGTTCGATTTCGCCCTTGGGGATTGTCCAGATCCCGTGATCCCGGTGCGGGAACCACGGACCACCCGGGTGCGCAATAAAGACTTCCAAAGCATCGCTGTTTAAGCGGTACATTAGGAGGCCGGCGCTGACGCGGGAGCGATGCATGACAGGATGAAGACGCTGGACTGACCGGCTCTGGAAGCACCACCGATAGGTGGAAGGCAGCAATCTACAAGTCACCGTAGGTTATGCTAATCCCGAGCCCACAGCAACACCCTCGTTGACGTTCCGATGAAGCCCTCCGGTCGGCGACCCAGCCAGAGGCTGAACTCAGTGGGTCTTTTTCGAGACCTTTTTGGAGGCGGGTTTCTTCGCTGGGGCCTTGGCTTGAGACACGGGTCCCAATCCGAGCACTTGGAAGCGATTGTCCACCTCTTTGAGATGGAAATCGAGCGAACACAGCGCCTCGAGCTCACCGGATTTGAAATGACGGGCCACCTCCGGGTCTGTCTTGAGGATTTCCAGAAAATCCGCGTCGTCGCGGCCGGCATGTTTGACCTCCCAGGTCTTCATCGCGTTGCGCTGAACCAAGGCATAGGCATCCTCTCGGGTCAGGCCTTTGCGGATCAGGGCCAGGAGGACGGTCTGGCTGTTCCACATGCCTAGGCTCAGTCCCAAATTCTTGCGCATGTTTTCAGGATAGACCAAGAGCCCGTCCATCAGACGGGTGAGCAGTCCGAACATGTAGTCGAGCAAGGTGCAGGAATCGGGGAAGATGATTCGTTCCACCGAACTGTGGCTAATGTCCCGCTCATGCCACAGGGCTACGTTCTCGAGGGCGGCCACGGAGTTTCCACGGATCACGCGGGCCAGTCCGGTCAGACGCTCCCAGGTGATCGGGTTGCGCTTGTGTGGCATGGCGCTGCTGCCCTTCTGACCCCGGGTGAATGGCTCTTCGGCCTCGAGGACTTCTGTGCGTTGCAGATGGCGAAACTCTACGGCCCAGTGCTCGAAGCCGGAGGCCACCAGGGCTAGCCCGTTCATGAACTCGGCGTGGATGTCCCGCTGGATGACCTGCGTGGCGATGGGTACTGGCCGCAGGTTCAGACGCTGGCACACATGGGCTTCCACCGACGGCGGCAGGTGGGCATGGGTACCGACGGCGCCGCTGAGCTTGCCTAGGGAAACAATGGTACGGAGATGCTGGAAGCGCGTGAGGGCCCGCGAGAACTCCTCGTGCATGAGCGCTAGTTTCAGACCGAAGGTGGTGGGCTCGCCATGGATGCCGTGACTGCGGCCGATGCAGGGGGTCCGCTGATACTCCCGGGCCCGTCGAGCAATGACCGGCAACAGGGTTTCCACATCGCGGATGAGCAGGTCGATGCTTTGCACCATCTGAACGGCAAAGGCGGTATCGACGATGTCGGAGCTGGTCAGACCGAAGTGCAGCCAACGGCTGGCCGGGTCGTTGATGCGCTCGGTCACAGCGGTGGTGAAGGCGATGACATCGTGGTTAAGCACCTTTTCCAGCTCGCGCTGCCGGGCAGCCAATCCGGCGGTGTCGCCCTTCCAAGCCTGGCAACCTTTCTGGATCTTCAGAAAATCTTTCTTCGGCACCACGCCTTCAGTCACCAGCGCTTCACTGGCAAATTCCTCGATATCGAGCCACAGGCTCAGCTTGTTCTCCTCGGACCAGATCGCCCGCATCTCGGGCCGTGAATAGCGTTGAATCACGGACAGAGGTTGAGGCAAAGCACTCCGGGAGGCCAGAGCGCACCGAGGAATCCCGGGCAGGGCGATTTTTTCGAAAGCGCGGAGGTAGGCGCGGACGGCTCGGAGATCCATCCTTACTGGCCGAGTTACTCACCGTTCGGGGATCGGTTTTGAATCACAATAGTGCCGGCCGCTGAAAGGTCGTCCCCGGGCTGGAGATCACCGCGGCGATCGCCTCGGCATAGCCTTCCCGAAAGGTGGGGAACTGCGGTCTCCAGCCCAGTTCTTCTTGAAGGCGTCGGTTGGACACACGCTTGTGGGTGGTGCCGCGCTTGCGGACCGGAATGGTTCCGGAGGGATCGGCCGATTCGGTCAGCGGTGGCAATGGGAGCCCCGTCTCATGGGCTAGAAATTCCAGGAACGCGCCTTGGAGCACCGGTTCGTCGTCGACGGCGTTGTAGGTCCGGCCGGCCTCACCGTGCAGCATCACCGCCTCCAGGGCCGAGGCCACGTCGTCGCGGTGGATCATGTTGATCCAGCGGCCTTGGCCGGGATCGCGTCGGGCCAGGCCGGCGAGGAATTGCTGGAAGAGGTGCCCGCGTTCTGGGCCATAGATGCCCGCGACGCGGACGATCTGGGTGGGAACGATGCCCGAGCGGTGCGCCTCAGCGAAGACTCCTTCGGTGGCGACGAGCAATCGACCGGTTTCTCCGGCGGGTTCCACGGGTGAGTCTTCGGTGACCCAAGAGCCGTCCGTTTGACTGTAAACGCTCGTGCTGCTCACTGAAACCAGTCGACCCACCCGCCGGTGACGAGCCCATTCGATCAAATTCCGGGCACCACCTAAGAACACTTCCCGGTAAGCATCCGCCCCACCGCGACTCGAAGAAACCGCGCAAACCACTGCATCAAACCCGCCGGGAATGGCCTCCAGATCTTCCGGTCGGGTGAGGTCTGCTCGTACCGATTGGATACCAGCAGCGGCCAAGGAACCGTCGGGATCACCCTGGCGACGCAGGCCCAGAACCTCGGCACCGGAAGACGACAATTGCCGCCCCAGCGCCAAGCCCACATACCCGCAACCAACAATCAGGATCCGCATGATCACAAGCACCATTGACTGACGATCTGCGGGGTCAAGCTCGGGTGGGGCGCTTTCTGCAAAATTGCCTAGGTCGGTATGGGCCGCTCGCAGATCGGTCCCCAACTGGGAGGTGGGAGGTGTGTGGGTAAGGTGGAGTTTGTGGCGGGAATCCAGAATGTAGCCCGATGAGCCTACTATTTCGATCAGCCTCCGAGGTAGGGACTGATCTCCGAGCGGTTCGGCGCTGCGGCGGTCTGTGTCCCCGTCCGTTGGCGCTTTCAGAGACATCGCCCTACCCAGGGAGGTGGCAGCTGGTCCAGGGGGGCGCGAAGGCCGGTAGCGGCAGTTGGTAGGGACCGTGTCTCACCGTGCGCTCCCGAGGCTGCCAGACGAGGTGAGGATGGCCCGAGAGACTCGAGCCCTACCGGGGAGGCGCTCGGCCATCCCTTTCCTGCCCGTTGCATCGTCACGGCCCGAGCCGTCCTTGGAGAGGTGGTCAATTCTCCCGATTGCCGTCGGGGCGGGGTGAGGTCAATATGAACACCGTGAAGCGATTGTGTGCGCTGCTCTTGTGTGTGTGGTGGGTGGGTTGCGGTGTTCAACCGCCGGCCTCGGCTCCGGCCACTCCGCGAGCACAGACCTCGTCGAATGCGGCCACGGCCGCAGCCCGATCGTCCGCTCCAGCTCCGGTCGCCGCCAGCGAGTCGGCGGAATCCGAGCCGGTGTTTCACTTGGCCACCGCTCAGGTTCAATTGCCTCGGGTGAAGTTGTGGATCGGCTCCCGGGAGATCGTCTCAGAAGTGTGCCACACGGTGCCGCAAATTGCCACGGGGCTCATGCACCGCACCGGGATCGGTCCTGAAGAGACCATGCTTTTTATCTTCGCCGGTCCGCGCGAACGCTCCTTTTACATGAAGAATGTGCCCTTCGACATCGATGTGGCCTATATCGACCGTGAGGGAGTGATTCAGGAAATTGTTCGCCTCAAGGCCAACGATGCCCAAGGGGTTCCTTCCAAATCGTCCCGCATCCAGTTTGTGCTGGAGGCCGCTCCAGAATACTTCGCTCGCCATGGCTTCGGTCTAGGCACTCTCATCAGCACCGAGCGAGGGGCTCTCGCGGAGGTTCTGGGTCCGCTCGCCCAACTGAACTGAGCCCGGACCCGTCCGTTTGAAAACTCATCCATGAGGATCGCCCTCGCTCAGTTAAACACCACCGTCGGGGACATCGCCGGCAACGAGGGGCTTGTTTTGGAGGCCTATCGCCGCGGCGTTGAGGCCCAAGTGGAGTTGGTATTGACTCCCGAATTGTCCCTCACGGGCTATCCGCCTCGGGACTTGCTCCTGAGGAAATCCTTCATCCAGGCCAATCAAGCGGCCCTCGAACGCTTGGCCGCGGCCGTGGGTGAAGTGGGTTTAATTGTTGGATTTGTCGGTGAGAATCCGGTTCGGCCCGGACGTCCGCTCACCAATGCGGCGGCGCTGCTGCACCGGGGTCGCGTGGTGGCGATCCGAACCAAGACGCTGCTGCCGACTTATGATGTTTTCGACGAAGACCGCTACTTCGAGCCCGCCTCAGAGAATGCGGTCATCCACTGGGAAGGGCGTCGGTTGGGTTTGACCATCTGCGAAGACATTTGGAATGACGCCGAATTCGGGGTCCAGCGACGTTACCGTCCAGATCCTGCCGCCGCGCTGGTCAACTCGGGTGCCCAGATTCTTATCAACCTGAGCGCCTCGCCTTGGCAACTCGGCAAGGAGCAGCGCCGCTGTGCCCTGCTGCGCTCGTTGGCCCGTCGTCATCAGGTTCCGGTCGTGTATTGCAACTTGGTCGGTGGCAACGACGAGCTGGTTTTCGATGGGCGTAGCCTCGCCTTCAATTCCGCAGGTGGATGCCTCGGCGAGGCAGCTCACTTCTCTTCAGATTTTCTGATTGTAGACACTGAGGCGGCAGGCGATCGCCCCTTGGCCTCCGTTGCCGACGAGGCTCTGTTGCACGATGCGTTAGTACTGGGCATGCGCGATTATGTCGGCAAATGCGGTTTTCGCTCGGTGGTCCTGGGGCTGTCGGGAGGCATTGATTCCGCCCTAGTCGCCGCCTTGGCTGTAGACGCACTGGGTGCGGAGAATGTTCGGGGCCTGGCCTTGCCCACGGAGTTTTCTAGCGCCGGAAGCATCGACGATGCCCGCTCTTTGGCTGAGAACTTGGGGATCCGTTTCGACGTGGCTCCCATCCAAGGCACCTTCGAGGCCCTGAAGCGCCAAATGGAGCCGCTCTTCGAAGGGCGCCCGGAAGACACGACCGAGGAAAATCTGCAGGCGCGGCTTCGCGGGGTGACCCTCATGGCCATGTCCAACAAGTTTGGTTCGTTGCTCCTGACCACGGGCAACAAAAGCGAATTGGCCGTGGGCTATTGCACCCTCTACGGCGACATGTGCGGCGGGTTGGCTGTCATCAGCGATTTGCCCAAGACTTGGGTGTACCGGGTGTCTCGATGGATGAACCGGGATCGGGAAATTATTCCCAGTTCGTCGATTACCAAGGCTCCGAGTGCCGAACTTCGACCCAACCAGACCGACCAAGACAGCCTGCCTCCGTATGAGGTTTTAGATGCCATCCTCGAGGCCTATGTGGTTGAAGACCGCCCGGCGGCCGAGATCATAGCCGCGGGCTTCAGCGAGGCGGATGTGCGTCGGGTCGTTCGACTCATCGATTTGTCGGAGTACAAGCGGCGTCAGGCGGCTCCAGGCCTCAAGGTTACTTCGCGGGCGTTCGGAGTCGGTCGGCGCCAACCTGTGGCTCAGCGCTGGCGCGAGATTTGAGCACACGGCGGGGCTGGATCTTTGGATGAGATATTTGGGCGTAGAGGGAGGGAACTTTCCTGGGGTGTTTCTGCGTCGGAATACCCTGTCTTAAAATCATTCAGAGCTAACTCTGTGTGAAGTAATTACTAAAAATAGCTTTAATTCTGTAATAATTGTATAAAATATAGGAAAAATTCGCTGTTTTTGTTGCTAAGGAACTTCACGGCCGGGCGTTATCAGGGTGAAATAACCGGTCTCCGCTATGAATCCGACCCACACCTCCAACCAGACCCTTGAACAGGTCGAGTGGGTGCGGGTGTCCATGGAGCGTCATGAGGCGGAGTTAATACGGTATGCGCGGTCGTTGGTGGGAGATTTGCCTTCGGCCGAAGACCTGGTCCAGGAAGCCTTCTTCAAACTTTGCAAGCAGGAGCCTGAATCGCTGCGGGGACGTTTGGTGCCGTGGTTGTTCACGGTGGTCCGCAATCAGGCCATGGATCGTCATCGCCGCGAATCTCGCTGGCCTCGTGCCCCGGAGGCGGAGGCGGCCGAGGTGGCTGGGAACTCACCCACACCTTCCGCTTCGGTTCAGGCGCGAGACGACGTCCGCAACTTGATGTCCCTGCTCGCCACGTTGCCTTCCAATCAGCGGGAGGTCGTTCGCCTTAAGTTCCAAAATCAACTGAGCTACCGGGAGATTTCTCAACTGACCCGTCTCAGCGAGACCAACGTCGGGTTCCTCTTGCACACTGCCCTCAAGACCTTGCGGCAGCGCTTCGAGCGCCTGGACGCCGGGCCAAGTGTTTCCCAGACCCGCTCGAATATTCACCCTTCATCCCCGCAATGAAATCCACCCCACTACCTGCGGACTGGACGCCCGATTCCCCGGAGTTGACGGCCTTTGCCCTCAAAGATGGCACCTTTGATCCGTCGGTTCCTGGGTGGGCCGAGCGGCGCGCCGCCGCCGAACAGGCCGTCGCACGCTCGGTTTCGCTGCGAGCCGAGATTGGCGAGATTCGGCGCATGGCCGATGACGTCGAGACGGACCTGACCCGCGAGGCCATCCATCGCCTCAGCGCCGCTCGTCGGGAGGCTGTCTTGGCCTATGCCCGCAATCCTGAGCGCGGTCTTCCCCGGCGATCCTCCGCAAGATCGTCTGAGGACGGCAATTCAGGCTGGCAGCGTTTCTGGTCCGTGCTCACCCGTCCGGCCATGGGATACAGTTTGGCCGCGGCCACGGCGCTGAGCATTGGACTAGCCCTCTGGAGTGCTTGGCCCTCGGAACCCGCGCCGTCCCCGGCGGTGGCCATTCTTTCCGGGGGGTCGAATGCGCCCGCTGAAGCCTCTCTATCGATTTCGGCAGACCGATCAACGCCAACGCAGGCGACGGCGGCGGATGCGCTTCTCATCGCTGAACTCCGGGAGAACATAGTGCGAGGAGAGTCTCCGCGGGCCTGGGGCAGCCCCGGCCAATCGACTGAATCGTCGACCCCGTCGGAATCTCCTGAATCGCCTGCCTCGGTGGCTGCCTCGGTGGCCCAGGTCAAACGGTATAAATTGGCCCCGTCGGCCGATTCGGCAGACGTGCTCTCGGGTTCGGCCAGCCCTACGGCCAGCCCTGCCGCCGAGTTGGCTCAAAAGTCCCAGGCCCGTCAGGCCACCTCAGCCACCTCAGCCACCTCAGCCACCTCGGCCATTCAGGCTAAGACTTCCGCGCCTCGCCCTCGGGCACAGACCACCCGGGAGATTCCCTTCCAGTCGGCGGCGACCACGCCCCGGTCCACCTTCTCGCTGAAGCCGGGCAACACCAGCTATCCCCAGATTCGCAAGGCCCTGCAAGAAGGTCAGCTTCCCTCGCCCGATGCGGTGAGGCTCGAGGAGTTGCTGAACTATTTTTCTTACGATTACCCCGCGCCGTCCGGATCGGATCCCGTCTCGGCCCAGGTCGAAGTGGCCGACTCGCCGTGGAGTCCGGATCACCGTCTGGTAAAGATTGGTCTCCAGGCCCGACCGGCGCCGACGGCGGGGCGTCCTCGGGCCAACATGGTGGTGCTGGTTGGACTCAGTCCTGGTTCTTCGGCCCGCCTGACTTGGGCTCAACGAAGCTTGCAGGCTCTCATCGATGTGCTGGATGGGCGGGATTCGTTGGCCCTGCTTATTGATGGGCCTCAGGGACGAATAATCCTCCCGCCGACCGCGGCTGCGGATCGAGGCAGTTTGATCCAAGGGGTGGGCGCCTTGCGAGCCGAAGGCGCTCCGCGTGGGTTGGAGGGCCTGCGCAGGGCGTATGCGCTCGCCGACCAACGTCATGTTCCTGGAGGCATTAACCGAGTGGTTTGGATTGTGGATGGAGAATTCTCCGCCGAAGCCGGCACCCGGGAAGCCTTAGAACTGCTCATCCGCGAGCAAACCGAATGGGGCGTGTTGCTGAGTGTAGTGGGTCTGGGAGTTGAAGGGCCTCTGGAACCCTCCTCGTCTCCCTGGATGCCCCCTCCAGTAGGAAGTACTTACGCCTCCGCGGCGACACCGGCGGAGGCCCTGGCGTTGCTGCGACGTGAGTTGCAGCCCACTCCGACCACGGTGGCCGAAAACGTGACGGTGGACGTCCGGTTCAATCCTGCCCGCGTTGACCAATGGCGATTGCTCAGCCAAGAGAGTCGGGAATCAGCGACCGCGCCGAAGGCCTCGCCGACTCACTCCGGCGTTCAGATCGATGCCGGCCGCTCTATCACCGCGTTGTACGAGATTGTTCCCACTCGGTCGACCGATTCTACGCGGCCCGGTTCCGGGTCCGAATTAGCGGCTCCGGCGGGCAGTTCGAGTGATTTGCTCAATTTGGAAGTGGGATACCGTTCTCCAGCGAACGGGCGTGTCCAAGATTCGGCTGAGAGCAGGCCTTCGCGGAGCCTTCAGATGGGTGTCGCGGACGTAAGCCGGAGTTCTGACGCGGCGACGGCCGACTACAAGTTTGCCGCCGCTGTGGTCGGCTATGGATTGATGCTGCGTGATTCCCCCTTCAAGGGTGACCTGACTTGGGAGAAAGTTCAGACCCTGGCCGAAGAAGGACAGGGGCCGGACCGCGAGGGATACCGGGCGGAGTTCTTGCAACTAGTGCGCAAAGCCCGGGGGCTGCAAGAGGGGTCTGTGCAGGGCTTTAAGACTAAAGAATAAGAGCCCAACTCCACGCCCGCCAAACCCCTTCACAATCTTCTTTGCAGCCCAGCTCGCTCAGAGTTCGTCTTTGAGGATCTTCAGTTGGTCCCGGACCTTTCGGAAGGCGGGGTCTTTGCGGGCCGCAGCCAGATCAGGGTCTTTGAGCATCCAGTCGAAGTCGCGATATCCGGCTTCTATGGCCCGAAGCAATTCGTCGATGGCGGGTTCTAGTTCACCAGCCAAGCAGAGGCTGCAGGCCAGATTGAAGAGCACCTCCGGATCGCCCGGCCGGAGTGATTTGAGTTGGTGGTCTACCCGCAGGCCATCGTTGATGCGCCCGCGCCGGGTGTAGTCATCAGCCAAAAGCTGGAGGGCTTCAACGTACTGGGGATCTTTTCCAACCAACCCTTCGAGAAAGCCGATCTCCACGTCGAGATCCCGGGTTTCCCGTTTTCCCAGCTTCTGTTGTTTGGCCTGCGACATCAGCCACCAATCTCGAAAGCCGCTGCTCATCCGTCAAGCGGCAGTCACGGGAAAGACCGAGGGGTCGGAAATCCCGAATCGATCTCCGATTGCCCCTCCAAGAGTCTTGTCGGAACCTCGGGCCGTATGTCCGAGGAATGGTTTGATGTGGTCGATGAGCAAAATCAGGTCATCAGCAAAGCGCCGCGGAGCGAGGTGCATCGCCTGAAGCTGCGTCATCGGGCGGTCCATGTGCTGGTCTTCAATCAACGGGGCGAGTTGTTCCTCCAGCAGCGGGCGCTTTGGAAGGATGATTTCCCCGGGGTTTGGGACTCCTCCTCGTCGGGGCACGTGAGCGCCGGCGATGGCATGGACGAGACCGCGCTCCGGGAAGTCGCCGAGGAGTTGGGGGTCGAACTGTCTGAGCCTCCGCGCAGAATCTTCGAACTGGAGGCCACCGCAGACACTGGCTGGGAATTCTGTGGTGTGTACTGCGCAGACCACGAGGGGCCCTTTGTGCTCCAACCCTCGGAGATCCGCGGGGGCGGATGGTTTACGCCAGAAGCGGTCGCTGAATGGGTCTCACGGCGACCCGAAGACTTTGCCAGCGCCTTCCGGGTAATCTGGCAGCAATTGCAAGCGACGAAGTCCTCGACCTTGACCTAGGTTTTCCTGGGGTCCGATATAGCATCATCCCACACCATGAAGTCGAATTCCCGCGGGGTCTTCTGGACCATCCTTGCCTCGTTCTTCGTCTCAGGCCTCGCCGGCCTGCTCTATCAGGTCGTTTGGACGAGGTATCTGGCCCTTTTCCTCGGAAGCACCAGCTACGCCGTGGTCGCGGTTCTCGCCGCTTTCATGGGCGGATTGGCCGCGGGCAACGCCCTGCTGGGCACGCGGGCCGATTCGCTCCGGAGACCGCTTTTCTTCTATGCCTGTCTGGAGGCCGGGATAGGACTCTTTGCTGTGTTTTTCCCGTGGTATTTCGAGGCCGTCCGACAGGGTTTCCTGTCGGTCATTCGCACGTTCCATCCCGAGGGGACTCCGCGCCTGGCCCTGCAGTTCGGCTTCGCCGTGCTGATCATTCTCCTGCCGACCGTGTTGATGGGCGCGACGCTCCCGGTGCTTACCAAGTACGTCACCCGTTCACTCTCGGAACTCCGCGGCCGGGTGGCGGCGCTCTACTCGATCAACAGTGCGGGTGCGGTTGCTGGCATCCTGCTGGCCGACTGGTGGTGGATTCCCGCGCTGGGCCTCGAGGCGGTGGTGCAGTTGGGCGCGACGCTGAGCCTCGGCATCGCCTTGGTCGCGTACGTCCTGAGTTCCCGCAGCGGCGAGGGCCTCGATGAGCCGGTCCAATCGGCAGCACGTTCCGCGACCGACGAGTCCTTCACGCCTCTGGAGTGCCGGGTGGCACTGGTGGCCGCCGGCCTGTCGGGCTTCGTTGCCATGCTGTATGAGGTGGCTTGGACCCGCCTGTTGGCCCTGGCGCTCGGATCCAGCACTCACGCCTACTCGCTGATGCTGGCCACGTTCATCAGCGGCATCGCCGTCGGCAGCGCGCTGGTGTCGGCCTGGCGCCGGCGCTACGACACGCTCGTCGCCTTCGCCGTCGCCGAATGGGCGCTGGCCGGCACGCTGTTGGTCTCGATGTTTTTCTACGACCTCATTCCGTACGCCTTCGCCCATCTTGCCGACGTCATCGCCCGGCGGCCGGCGGCCTATCCGTTGTATGAACTGGTCCAGGTGCTGATTTGCTTCAGTGTGCTCTTTGTGCCGGCCGTATGCCTGGGTATGACCCTGCCGTTGGCCAGTCGCGTGGTCACGGCCGACTTCCGTACAACCGGCGGATCGGTGGGTCGGGTGTTCGCCGTCAACACATTGGGGACGGTGTTGGGGGCCGTTCTCACCGGTTTGGTCTTCCTGCCCGTCCTCGGGTTAGCTTCGACCCTTGCTCTGGGCATCGGCATCAACGGACTCATCGGGTGGGTTACCCTGGCCTCCCGGCGTGGTGGCGTCACGAGGGCCTTGGTCCAAGGGTTGGTGGTCACGGCCGTGCTGGTCGCTGCGGTCTCGCTCACGCTCAGCGAACGCTGGTCGCGCGCCTTCGTTCTGGGACTCTGGCGCGACGTTCGACCTCCGGCGAGTATCGCCGAATTCCGCCAGCGTGCCGACATCTACAACCTGGCCTACCATCGTGACGGGGCCGGATCGACGGTTGCGATTCTGGCTGTCACCAACC
>Ga0049084_10000658_pt1 | contig 13603 bp, 8 predicted proteins | sample GreLakmeON33MSRF_FD_66720 | JGI IMG/M metagenome (GOLD analysis project Ga0049084, IMG submission 66720) | Freshwater lentic microbial communities from great Laurentian Lakes, MI, USA - Great Lakes metaG ON33MSRF | ecosystem: Environmental > Aquatic > Freshwater > Lake | place: Great Lakes... | reverse complement strand
AGCATTGATGTATGTGGCGTTCGTGTAGCTGACGCCAGCTTCGTTGGTGCCTTGGTCAAGGCGGAAGATAAAATTGTCGCGCAGTTCGTCATCATGATAGAGCGTGTAAATCGAGCTGGCAAAAATGCTGCCGCCATCGTCGAAGCGATAGTCGACCCGGCCAGAGGCCGAGATGTTAAAGCGAGTCAGGCGGTAATGTTTATTCTCGTGCTCGCGGGCGAAACGCTTGAGTGGGTTGGCGGTGTTGCCCAGGTAGGGATCGGTTTCCCAGTTGTCTGTGGCCATTTCGCGTTCGTAGTAGGACCCTTGCGCGACGATGCCTAATTTGTCGCCCGCGAAGATGTCTGAATAGACGAGCGAGCTGTCGATCTCTTTACCGCCACCAAGCTCGACGTGACCGTAACCAAGTTTTCCGCTGATCGTCCGACCGTCATAATCGAAGGCACGGCGCGTACGAATATCAACGTTACCGGCAACGGTTGAACCGCTCATGGAGGGAACCACGGCCTTTTCCACGGTGATCTGGCTTGCGATGGCCGAAGGAATATTGTCGAAGCGCGAATCGCGGCCTTGAGGGCTTACGACACTCAAGCCGTCGAAAGAAAGAGTTGTCCAGTACACCGGCGCTCCGCGCAGGTTAATATAACGGGCTTGGCCTTGGTCGCGTTGCACCGCCACGCCCGGAAGGCGACCGACTGCGAAGGCGATGTTCTGGTCGGGCAGGTTGCCGACTGAGTCAGCCGAAATGATACTGACCAATGAATCTGATTCACGCTGCGCCTTAAAGGCTGCCGCGGCACTTTCTGCTAATGGCCGGGCCTTAACAATAATCTCTTCTATCGGAGAGTCTGATTTCGTAGCTGTTTGTGCGTGTGCAACAGAGGTCAAGGTGAGAACCGAGACTGTGCTTAACATCGCAATTTTTAAACTTAACATTACTCACCTCACATGATTGTGAGGGCCTTATATCCATTTAATGTGACATATTTTTTTCATAATAATGACAGTAGTTGTTTTACCGTGTGTATTGGAACGTCATAAAAGTCCCATTATATTAAGGGGATTTCCTGCTCTGCCTTTTGCCCTAGCGTTGCCTTTGCGGGCTTTGCAGCAGCGTTGACCACGGGGTTCCGACGGCTCAGCAGCCACTGGAGTCCCCTCACGTCTATCTAAATGAGCAGTGCCCCGACAGACCGCAGTCTAAGTTTTGAACTCAGAACTTGTACGTCGCACGCGCGCCATAAACAGGCCGGTTTGGCAATCCGACTGCCAAGGCGCTGCGGTTCGCAGCAAAGGGGAAGTCAGTAAGCCGTTGGTAACCTGTGAAGGTTTTGTCATTGAAGATATTCGTTCCGTAGACTTCGACCATGAGAGTATCATTCTCAATGCCCAAACGGAGATTTACCTTTTTTGCGGCGCCCGTCGTCGTCAGATTGGCTTCAGTTTCAAACATACTCCCCGTGTAGATATAATCGGCGCGTGTGAACCAATTATAGTCCGCGGTCAGCTCATCAGTATAGCTCGCCGAAACGGTACCTTTATATTTTGGAGTACGTGACATTTCTTTATTCAATCCGAGCACATCTCGGACTCCGAGAAGAAGCAAACAGTCACCGCAGTCTCGGGTAATAATGTCCGTATCGTTGTAAGCGAATGTACCCTCAACTGTCAGTTTGTCCGTCAGGCGAGCCTCGCCTTCTATTTCAACGCCCGATAGATTGGTCTTTCCACCAGAACCGGTGGCCGTCACAAGATCAAGTGTTCCATTCGCACGGGTTATCGGCGTCAGGGCTACCGATTGCTGGTCGCGCCACTTCGCCGAATATATCGCAGCGGTGAGGAATGCCCGTCCGTCCCACAGCCGGCCCTTAAAACCGACTTCGTAGCTGTCAAGCCTCTCCTCTGGCACGCTGATATCTGCACTTATCGCAGCCCTGATTTGATCGAGCTCTGACTGCGGCCGGCCCACGAGCGATGTATTAAAGGTTCCTGGGCGTGTGCCCTTTGCCCAGCTAGCGTAAATTGTAATCTCATCAGTCGGCTTGTAGTCGAGCACCACGCGAGGCGTGAAGCTCTTGAACGTGTCGCTTAAAACAAGGCCGGCGATCACACCGTCGGAAATTTTGTCCCACTGCCGCCGCGCCTCCACGTTTAACGTCAATTGATCGAATATGTCATACGCAGCAGACCCAAATAGTCCGTGCGTCTTCACGAGGTTTACAGAGCCAACCGCGGTCGATCGGAATGTGCCTGGTGGCAACCTGAATCCGCTGGTGTTCGCTGCGTCTTGATCTGTGTAGCTGCCACCAACCATCCAGCGCAATTTGTCGTCGGGGGCCGAAGTCACGCGTGCCTCTTGGCTGAAGTCCGAATAATCTGAATTGTTCAACAACAGCGTATCGAAGGCAGGCCCCAGTTTAGCCGTGGGCCGTCCGTCAATATCTGAGAGCGCCGCCCATTTGTTAAAGTGATAAGCAGTGATTGACGACAGCGTGATGCCGCCAGAAAACTGATAATCGGCAACAAGACTTGTTTCCAGTGCGTGACGTTCCAAACCAAATCCATTGAGGAATTGCGGATTGAATAGGAACTGCAGTGTACTCGGAGGCACCGCGGCGTTTCCAAGAAGTATGCTTCGAATTTCCGGTGTGACAACCACATCGACACCGATTTGGTCAGGCCTCGGGAACGGCGGCTCTCCACAGATCCAGTTATTATTTCCATTCACACGGCCGGCCGTACCGCCGCGATTACAGTTGAAATATTCCGCCCCATTACCAAAGCCGTATGAGAATGACGCGCTTGGTCCATCTTTATCTTCCCAATAGTGAGCTCGCGTTTTTATGCTGAGATTGTCGGTTGGCGTTGCGTATAGCGTCGCAGAAAAATCATCCGTTTTTCGGGCACCAAGTTTTTTTCCGCCCAGAGAATTTGTATATTGGCCGCCCGTATCATATCGGCTGGCGCTGACTCGATAGAGCAACCGGTCTTGAATTACAGGGCCTTCCATCGACAACCCGACATCTGTCAACCCGAATCGACCGGCCTCGACTTTGACTTTACCTTGGAATTCTTTGTTCGGCGTCTTCGTAATCAGATTGATCGCACCCGCGAACGTGGCACGCCCGAAATATGCACTTTGTGGCCCCTTCACCACTTCGATGCGCTCAGCATTTTCCGTACTGCCAATGTCGCCGCCCAAGATCGGCGCGCCATCAATGAATACAGTCACAGCCTGCTTAGTCTGCACATCGGTATTAACTTGCATTCCGCGAATGAGAAGGCGGCGATTTGAACGGTCATTGCGGCCAACGGTTGGCGTGCCATAGAAAAAGCCAGGCGTGTAATTGACGATATCGTTCAGTTCTTTGATTTGCTTAGCCCCAATGTCGTCAGCCGTGAACGCGGTCACGGTGAGGGGAACTTCGAGGAGAGACTCGTTTCGTTTACGGGCGGTGACCGTAATTTCCTCTATCGTTACTTTCGACTCTTGGCCCCACGCCTTGTTCTCGAGTCCTGCTGTTGACAAGGTAGCAGCGATTGAAGTTGTCGCGACGAGCGCTGTTTTCAACCATTTCGTCATAAATCACCTATTAATTTTATATTTTATTTAATTTTTCTGATTGAGCAAACTGAATACATAGGAAAGTTAGGGGCCACTCTAGGAACAGCCTCGCATAGCGGACATATATCTCAGCTTACGCATTAGCGGTGGTGGTCAAGAGTGAAAATTGATCACAGATTTGCATCTAATTCAACCCGGGCGCTGCCATGCTGCAAGGCGTTTTTCCTATTAGCTCACTATTCGATCTTACTTGAACAACCGCGCAAACTGGGTGGAGTGATGCCCCCAGAAGCTAACAAACTCATCAAGTTAGTTTCCGCGGCGATCCTCTGTCAATAAATCCCTGCTAGCCCGTTGTGGGTAACTCCACAACCCTCGTAGAGGTAATTTGTAGAAATGCTGTGAACTTATAAATTAAATATTCCTGTTGAGACTATTATCTGACTAGATTTAGTCTCGGCTTTCTTGTGTCAAGAGAACGTCCTCAATAGCCATGCCGGTTGAGCGTGTTGCGAAATTCAAGACGCGCGGGGCAAGACCGATGATTGTATTATACTCTACGAGCCAAAGAGATGATGCTTTCTCGTGATTGAGTTGCATAATGCGCTTGAGCGTTTGCTCGCGCTGTTTGGGGTCCATTAACGTTTGGCTCTGCGTGACGAGAGCGGTGATTTCTTCGTCGCAAAAAAATGGGTTAGGCTTCGTGCAAGCGAAGTCTGCCGCACTCCGAATCACATCGCGATAAAGGCCACTATTCCAGGTGGTTGAGAAGGCATCAGCATCGCCCCATAGACCGCCATAAAATTTTCCCGGCCGGGCGGTATAGGGCGTTGTTCGTAGTTCGACACGAATTCCGACATTGCCCAGGTCGGACGCTGCCTTTTGATGTATCTGGGTATCTGCTGGGCCCAATCCAACAACCACATCGGCGATCATTGAGAACCCTTGCGGATAGCCAGCTTCTTTCAAGAGTTTTCGCGAACGCTCCGGGTCGTAAGAGTAGGGCTTAATGTCGGAGTTATATCCGAACGCATTCGGCGTGCCCCCCTGGCTCGCAGGGTCGGCAATTCCGCTCAGCAGAGTTGTCGCCATCTGCGCTTTATCGACAGCGTAGTTCATTGCTTGGCGCACACGCACATCATTCAGCGGTGAGTTGGGTTTGAGCAGATTCGGAAGCGCCCATACTTGGACTTGTCCATTCTTGCTCACGTAAATACCAAAGCCTTCTGTCTGCAGCGGCGAGATATCATCTGGGTTGAGGCTTAAAGCCACATCGACTTGCCCCGACAATAAGGCTTGGACTCGTGTCGTCGCGTCTTTGAGGATTGTCACGTCGAGCTGAGACACCGACTTCGGTGCCCGCCATGATGAAGCGTTTGCCTTAAGAACGATTGTTCCACCTGTCTGACCCCAATTGCTTGGCTGATAGGGTCCAGAACCACCTGGGGTGCGGGCAAAACCATCGGGACCGAGCGCCTCCCAGATAGCGGGGTCAACAATGCGGACGAGAGCGAGCCGCCGGGGCAAGATGGCGTCGGGGACGGCAGTAACAATCTCAACGGTCTGCGCATCAATCGCGACGACTCGCGCAATTGTCATCGTGTCGGCGGTAATCGGATATTCCGGGTGAGATTTGAGGATCTCGATCGTCTTGACAATCGCAGCGGCATCGACAGGCGCCCCGCTAAAGAATTTTGCGTCATTGCGCAGATGAAAACGCCACGTCGTCGGATTGGGATTCTCCCAGCGCGTCGCGAGCCCCGGCGCGATAGCGCCCGATTGATCAAACCGAATCAGGCAATCAAATATCAGGTCCCACACCGAGCCAGCAGTGGCACCCATCGATTTGAATGGGTTTCCCAATGCCGCCGGCACGTCAGTCGCGGCGACGCGCAAAACGTAGTCACGGCGTTCTGCGGCAATTGTGGGCGACGATTGTGCAGCCAGGACTGTCGAAATCAGCAATAGGCAAGCGATGCTGCTGATAATATCGCGCACCTTTTGCTGCCGATGAGCCATTTGACTACTGACCGGACATAAAATTCTGAGCCAGAATATTGCGCGCTATCACGCTGCGCATGGCTTCCGACGTGCCCTCGTAAATTCGCATTGGCCTGACGTCTCGGTAACATCTCTCAATAATGGTTTCGTCAGATAATCCGGCAGCGCCATGAACCTGCACGGCGCGGTCGACAACTCGCCCGACCATCTCCGATGTGTAAGTTTTGATCATCGCCATTTGGGTTCGCACGTCCTGGCCATTCTGTGCGCGCCACGCCGCATCGTAAACCATTAAGCGGGAGGCATGGAGCTCCATAGCAGAGTCAGCGATCATCCATTGAATGGCCTGCCTGGATGAAATCGGCTGGCCAAACGTGTAACGTTGTTTGGAATATTCGACCATAAGATCAAAACAGCGCCCAGCGATGCCAATCGCCCGGGCAGAGATTGTTACTCGACCGCGATAGAGTGCTGTCTCGCCCGCAGCCCAACCCTGACCGGGTTCGCCGAGAAGCTGGGAGTCTGGGACGAAACAATCTTGCAGGATCAATTCATAAGTGGATTGCCCATGAATCATGCGCTGTTGGCGACCCACCGTGAATCCGGGCGTCCCAGCGTCGACGATGAACCAAGTCAGGCCTTCATGGCGCTTGGTTCCCTGCAACCGCGTCAGCACCAAGACATAACGGGCGGTCTTGGCAAATGAAATCCAGCATTTTGTCCCATTGAGAACCCAACCACCTGCGGCACGAACACATGACGCTTGAATACCCGCAAGATCACCTGCCGCCCCCGGCTCGCTAAAGGCTGATGCACCGTGAAATTCGCCGCGCAGGCCTGGCATCAAATACTTCTGTTTCTGTGCCTCCGTCCCGAGCTTATGAAGAACTGGGAAAAACAATGAAGTCCACAAACATCGTCCGGCCGTGCTGCGGTAGGCCTCCTCCATCACAACACAATGATTTAAGATTGATAATCCGGCCCCACCGATGTCTTCCGGAGCCTCCATCGCCCACAGGCCGAGGTCTCGAATTTTCTTCTCAAGTGGCTGGCGGATATCAGTTGGCAGATCATGTGAGTTAGGACGGTCGGGCAACGACCGCTCAAGCGGAATCAATTCCGTCTCGACAAAACGGCGAACTGTATTTTTTAGTAGTTGCGTCTCTTCTGGAAGATTGAAATCCAAATTAACCCCCTGTGGCCGCTCTATTCTGCGGCTCTGGAACGACTGGTTGTACTCTCGCGAACATACGGCTGTGCCTTAGCAAGCGTGGGAAGCGGCCAAGGTGCTGCCCAGGGTGCGCGAAGGTACGCCACGCCATCGAGGTGCTGGACCAGATCGAGTGCCTTTACTTGCGGATGATCAACCAATTGATGCAGCTCTGAAAACTCAACGGCTGTTCCACCATTTCGATTGATGATCTCAATCGCTTCGAGAGCACTAAAATTCTTGAGATGCGTTTCCCAAATCGATTGCAGATCGCGTGCAAGGTGGCCCATGCCCACGGTTTGTCGGCCATCCTTGATGAAACGCTCATCGTTCTTTACGGCCTCATACATCCCAAGCTCTTTCATCATGGTGATGAATTGCTCCTGACCACGCAAATTCATCATGGAGACAAAGATGGGCGCGTCCTTGGTGCGATACCCATGACGTGGCGAGTCCGTCTCGCTTGTACAATATGAGTTTCCGAGCCACGCGTCCGGGTTTGACATTGCGGCCCACTGTAATGTGCGCATCGACATTAAAGTGCCAAGTTGGCTGACCGCGACGCGCTGACCATTGCCGGTTCGTAGGCAGTTAAAATAGGCCGCCAACACCGCCAAGAAAGCATTCGCGGCGGTACAACACCCAGCAATATCGGCACCAACACGAACAGGGGCACCACCTAAATGGCCAAGCGTGCGCAAATACCCTGTCATCGCCTGGATAGCTAACTCGCTTCCTGGCCGGCTCGCCATGGGCCCCTTCTCTCCAAAGGGGCTTAAGGACAACCAAACAAGTCGAGCGTTAGCCTTGAGTACCATCTCCGGGTCGATCGTCGAGCCCTTCCAACGACCGGGTCCCCAATCTTCAAGAACGATTGCTGCATCCGAGATGAGGTCTTGAAACTGAGCTCTCCCCGCCTCGATCTCCAGATCGACCGTCGACAGAGACTTATTTCTATTCAGCGCTGCAAACAAAGCACTCTCACCGGACGCCGAGCGGGGCTCGAGACGCCGTGACCAATCGCCTTCTGGCGGCTCGACCTTAATAACCTCGGCGCCAGCTTCGGCTAGCAGAAGCCCAAGGAGGGGCCCTGAGATCCCTTGCGTTGCATCGATAACGCGCACTCCATCGAGTGGCAACCGTGACACTGGAAGCCCCGCGGCAAGCTTCATTGAACGCGATGCAGCCGGTTTGGTAAAACCATTCTCAATAACATGCGCTGTATCAGACCCAGGTTCGGCGACATTGCGATCAATGGCTGCTGGCGTTTTAGAAAACTGCCACGGCACGCCACCAACAAACATATCGCCGGTGTGCTTAGGGGTGATCGTCGTCAGGTACTCATTCTCGACAATTTGGCGATGATTGGAGATTTGCTCAAAGTCCAAGCTAAAAGCGAAGGGAACTTTGCGCTTGGTTAATTGTACCGCCCACCACCGCGATGGCTTGTTGGCTATAATACGTGCGAGCAGTTCCGCGAGAACCTCGCGATTTTTCACGCGATCCGCATTTGTCTTGAAGCGCCCATCACTTGCAAGTTCAGGTTTTTGAATAGCCTCACAAAATCCCAACCACTGAGCATCGGTCTCAGCGGTGATTGCAATATCTTTTTGATCCTGCGCGCGAAAGCATTGGTTCGGAGCGCTGGCTGCCGTAGCACTTCCGAGGCGCTGGAGGGGGGACCCCGTTGCCAAACATTCAGCAAGCCTACTTGATTCCATGCAAAGCGACATCGCAAGATGGCTTGTTTTCAGCAGCGTGCCTGCTCCAAATCTCTCGCGGCCCACGAGGCCAAGCACCGTAATCGCGGCCATTAGCGTTGCACCGCTCGGATCGATATGAGTGTATCTAATCATTTCAGGTTGACCACCGGGCGCACCATTGAGCGCGGCAAACCCACTGAATGCTTGCAGGTGTGGGTCGACAGCCGATAGCTGCTTCATCGGACCGGCATCGCCCCAGCCAGAACTTGAAATATAAACGAGGCCCGGATTAGCGATACTGAGTTTAGGGTAACCAATTCCCATGCGCTCGGCGACACCAGGTCGATAATTTTCGATCAATATATCCGCCTCACCGGCGAGGCGATCCAAGACGGCTTGGTGTTCGACATTTTTAGTATCCAGAAGAACCAACCGCTGATTGACGTTAGATGCGATAAAGCCCGTCGCCCAGCCATTCTGTTTTGGAAAAGCCAAACGGGTTGTTTCACCGCTCGGCCGCTCGACCTTAATAACGTTTGCACCTAAATAGCCTAAAAGTGTCGCGGCCCAGGGGCCGACAATCGCGGTCCCAATATTAAGAACATTAACGCCCGATAATGGTCCGGTTGGTGCTTCGCGTGTCATGAGATAAACTTTGTTCAGTTTCTATGATTCTTATGAGAGATGATGTCGAGTTTACACTTCGTCGTCATGAGACAATATGGCTACGCTCGAATAGTGAGCTAATCAGTAGCGCCTTTCATTTGCGTTGGCGGTGCGGTTTCGAATGCCTGCGCGATCTTTTCAGCCGCGCCCTTCAGCAAAGGCACGACATCTCTTCGGATTCCGTTGGCGCGAATAGCAGAGCCGAAAAATCTCATCGCCAAGCTCGCCAGGGGATGCCCCTTAGACAGTATGGGCACGGCAACAGCACTTCGGTCGCCGTCGCTCATTGTCGCAAACCCCTCACGGCGCACTTGGCTCAAGATAGTGCGCATTCCCTGGTTATTGCGAGCGATTTTATCTTCCAGACGCGGCGATGATTTGACGACAAGATTGATCAGGAGAGCGCGATGCTCGGGCTCGCAGTAGGCGAGATAAGCCTTTCCAGAAGCGCTCGCCACTAATGACACGCGATGACCGATGGTGAACCTGTTCTTCGATAATGGACTTTGAAAGTCTGTATTGAGTCGTACCAGCATTGAAATGCCTGACGGCGTCGTGATTGTCAGCGGCCAAACGAGTTCGTGGCCAAGCGCCTCAAGCTCGGGGCGGGCGATCTGATTGATCCAAGCTTCTTCGATAAATCCATCTGCGAGCGCACAGACGCGCCGTTGAAGCCAGTAACAACCGCTGTCAGGGTCGCGGAGGAGATAGCCAAGATTTCGCAATGTCTCGAGCACGCGAAATGCTGTGCCGCGCGTGAGGCCGCTTTGCTTGGCGACCTGGTTCGCCGTCAGTCCCGTTTGCCGATTTAATAGCTCGAGGATTTGGAGGCCACGCTCGAGAGATTGAATGGATTGAGTCATTCGGCGACTGCTATCAGTTAAGCAACATCGAGCGATTACGGAAGCGTCATTGCCACTCGGAAACCAAAGATATGTGAGGCCCTGAGTTCCGGGTCGCGGCCACGAAAGGTGACACGATTGCGGCTGATCTGCGAGAACCAGCTACCACCCCTCACGGCTCTGCGATCACATTCCCCTTCCACTTCGACAGACTTACCGTCATTTCGTGCGGGATCGTAGAAGCGGAACGAGCAGTCTTGAGTCCACTCCCAGACATTACCGATGATGTCGTGGACGCCGAAACTGTTTGCTTGCAGCGCGCCTACCGGCGACACGATTCCAAACCCGTCTCGACACTTGACAGGCTGCCAACTCGCATTACGGAAGGCTTTGTCACGATCGGCACCATCGTCATCGAAAACATTTGCTGTTGCGCACGCATTGTCGGGGTTCTCGCCCCAGGGCCATGTGGTCTGCGTTCCGCCATGGGCCAAGTATTCCCACTCAGCCTCAGACAATAGACGATAGGGTTTGCCGGCTTTCTTAGCGAGCCAAGTCGTATAAGCCTTGGCATCACGCCAGTTGACGCACACAACAGGCTCTCGCGGTCCCGGGTCGCGGCCATAGTCTGGGTTCCGCCACGTTCCCCCAAACTCCTGTTCGCGCAGCTCTCCGCGCCACTTAATGCAACTCTCAGAGGCTTGATAGCCGGTGGCTTCAACGAAGGAAGAAAACTCCTCGTTTGTGATTTCATACTTTCCAACCGCAAAAGCCTTTGGGATACGAACTTCATGAACAGGACCCTCAGGTCGAAGCTCGCCGGCAACCGGTTCGACATGGTCCGAGCCCATGACGAATGTCCCAGGAGGAGCCACCACCATCTCCGGACATGACGTGCAGTCCTTGAAGGACGCAGGTTTTACAGCAACTTCGGCACCATAGGCCGCCGAGCTGACCGCCAATGCCACGACAATATTGAGCCACAAAGCCAGATTGCGCATTGATGTCCCTCGTTTAAGCGTTCCGGGTAAACTCAATGATCGGCCAAAACGCGCCAGGGTGCACCCCACGACCGCAAAATAGCTCGCAATACGAGCTTATGGCAGGTTCCTGGGGGCCGTGTGTGCGGCGGCGTGCAAGCCTCAACACTTGCTCCAAGACACATTTCTTTATGGTTCTGCCCCGGTATGTCGATTTTCTCACCCTTGTCTCATGCAACCTTCCGTACTTTCTGGATTGGCATGTCCGTATCGACGGCAGGTTTCTGGATGCAGAACATCACTGTGACCTGGTTAATGCGCGAGTGGTCGCAAACTGACCCATTGTTAGTCTCGTTGGTTCAGACCGCTATGTTCCTTCCCGTCATGTTTTTGTCGCTGCCCGCCGGTGTGATCGCAGACCGTTTTGACAGACGCATTCTGTTAATCATTGCTCATTCAGTTATGGCTGCAACTCCCATCATCATCGCAGGCTCAATTTTGCTGGGCGTCCAAAGCCCGTCTCTGCTGCTACTCATGACGGTCGTGCTCGCTGCCGGAAACGCGATGAAGTTGCCGACGCAGTCGGCGCTCCTTCCCGACCTTGTTGCAACACCGGAGTTACCCTCCGCCATCGGCCTTAACAGCATGGCCGTGAATGGCGGAAGAGTAGCCGGGCCCCTCGTGTCAGCGGGCCTTCTGCCATTTCTAGGACCTATCGCCTTGCTATTCGCAAATGCTTTAACGTACTGCAGTTTCATCATCATACTTGCGCGGTTGAAGTTGGAACAAAGCGCCACTGTGGTGCGCGCTAAAACAAGCCTGCGTGAAGATGTCCGGGAGCTTGTTTCATTCACGCTCGCCGATAAAAAATTTCAGGCCACTTTGCTGCGTAGTGGCCTTTACTTCGCTGTATGGTCGACCGTGCTGGCGATCCTGCCGCTTCTTGTTGCCGACGCGCGGGAGTTTGGTTTTGTTTATGCCAACTTCGGCTTGGGGTCGATCGTCGGTGCCGTGGCGATGGAGCCCGTCCGTCGCTATCTCGGTAACGAGTTTACTCTCAATGTCGCAATTATAGGCCATGCGATCTTTATCGCTGGTTTGACCTTGTTCGAATCAATCGCTGCAATGTCGGCCTGTTTGTTTGCCGTCGGAGCAATGTCGTTCTACGTCATGTCAACATTCCAGATTGCGGCGCAGACGGTTCTGCCACGACATCTTCGCGGTCGCGGTCTCGCCCTGATGACAACCGTCATGATGGGCGCAACGGCGCTCAGTAGCCCAGTATGGGGTTCTCTGGCTGAGTTGTGGAGTCCGTCGACTGCACTCCAGGCCGCGGCGATCTTCTCAGCCGTCAGCCTGGCATTGACCTTCCGAAAGAAAGTCATCCCTGAGAACTTGTAGGTCCCAGCTACGCTGATTTACCGTCTCTGCCATGCATGGCATACGCTTCACCATGCCGCCCAGGCGCATTCTTGAGGCAAGCCACCGGCGGACGACCGCACAAAAAAATAGCCGTTAGAGTGCCTAAGAACGACCCAATCCAGTGGCGCAGACCTTTCGAATCTCAGTTAGGACATGATTGACCGCGGGGCGTAGATGAACTCCGGCCCGTAAAATGAGGCCTGCGCGCCGCTCGATGCGGCCTTGCGGAAGATTTAAGATCAACAGTTCCCCACGCTTGAGTTCATCGCTCACCAGATGCTCGGGCAGAAAGCTGACAAAACCTTGGCGCGCGACCAACGCCTTAATCAAGCCAAGGGAATTTGTCCGCGTTGTCGATGTCGGCAAGGCCAAGCCGCTCTTGCTAAAGAGTTGATCGAGGGAGTCGGCAACATGCGGCTGATTGACCACCACCCACTTTGTATCTGAAAGATCAGCGGCCGTGATTTTCCGCTTACGCGCCAACGGGTGTCGCGCCGAGACGAGGATGACAGCGGTCACGGTCCATAGGGGCTCGAGCACAAGATCCACAGCCGCAGCAGCGGCCGGGAAGTTTGTGAAAATAGCGTCGATCCGCCCGTCACGCAATTGATCGACCAAGTCTTCGAAAAAACCTTCTGTGATCGAGATATGGAGTGTCGGATGATGTTCCGTAATGCGACCAACCACTTGATCAATGATGGCGGCGCTGAACATCGCCCCAATCCCGATGTTCACTTGGCCGACGGAGCCTGACTCAACATCTAAGATTTCATCTTTAGCGCGGGAACACTCATTCAAGATCAGCTTTGCATGTTGATAGAAGACATCACCTGTTGGCGTCGGAACGACCCCGCGCGGCTTACGATCCAAGAGACGCGCACGCAAATGCCCTTCCAGGGCCTTGATGCTGCGGGTCAGGGCGGGTTGGCTGATATGAACCTTTCGTGAAGCGCGCGACAAATTCCCGCACTCCACGACGGCGACAAAATGACGCAACTGACGCAGTTCCATGGGCCATCCTCAATTTGCCGTCGGCGAACCTCCATGCACTGGGTGCATGGATGACTGGCCTGATTATATTTGAAAGAATAGCTGATTTAGCAATAATCAGTGCACATTAAATCACCCAACCGTGTGCAAAGGATCGCAGATGGCCCTCAATTCCAATCCCCTTCGCCCCATCACCGCTGCTGAACGCGCCACCTATGAGCAAG
>Ga0049084_10000653_pt1 | contig 13664 bp, 12 predicted proteins | sample GreLakmeON33MSRF_FD_66720 | JGI IMG/M metagenome (GOLD analysis project Ga0049084, IMG submission 66720) | Freshwater lentic microbial communities from great Laurentian Lakes, MI, USA - Great Lakes metaG ON33MSRF | ecosystem: Environmental > Aquatic > Freshwater > Lake | place: Great Lakes... | reverse complement strand
TTACGGGCCGCAGCAACTTCGACCGTCGTTGTGCGGTTGCGCATGTTTCTCTGGAAATTTTCAATGAGAGCTTGCACTGTGTCCGTCGTGATTGCTTGGGATGTGAGGTATTTGTCGAGCATGGGAAGTGTGACGTGCGCACGGCGAAGAATCTTGCGCATCGGCTCGAAGCCACGAACGAGTGCTTTGAACCGATTGAAAGTGTCTCGGGGATGTGCAGGATCCGGTTCTCGCTCCTTCGGAAAGAGGGTGTGAAGCGCGCGATGCTTTGCATGAGATGCAAGATACTCTTTGAAATTATTGATATCAACATCGTCGTCTTGCGGGCGCAGATTGTATTGTGAATTAAATGACAAGTATGCGTATTCGATGGTCTCGGGGGCGCGCATTAGGTTGGTGAGACCTCCAAACTCGCCAGGGAAATCCATCATAGAGTATGCAATGTAATCGGTATCCGTGATGTCGGCGTGCTTGTATATGGCATGTGCCAAGATGGAGTACGAGAATGAAAAGGGCAACCCCGTCCCATGCATCATCATGAACATGATAAAATTTCCTAGAAATTCGTACAAGCTTTCATAATGTTCCTCTGTGTCGAATGCCAAACCAGTTGCACGCTTGAATTTATTTGATAGCGTCAGGTTGGGATTGATAAAAACGCGATTGCTTGATTCATCGTACTTTGTAAAAAAGCCCAACCGAGTAATCTCTTCCATGCCTTGTTGAATTGCGCTCCGCACAACGCCAGGGCCAACGCCTTGTTGCCCCGCATAGGTCAAGAGAAACAAGGCAAAGGATTCTTGTAGGTATTTGGGCGATACGAGAAACCATGTCTTTCGAAAAATAGCCGGCTTGCTATGAACAACTTTAAACATGCTTGCAATTAGGTTTTCAACATCAAGGTTGGTAAATGTTTTCATTTCGCGATTGGTATTTGCATCCACGCTCACCAGCATATCGTTAAAGACGGTCTGGTACGACGCACATTCGTTGTTAAACTTTGTACATAAGACCTTGAGCTTGTTTGCGAGCGTTTTGAAGGGCGGCTTGATATTCTCGAGCGTATTGATGCACGTGACATGTACATCCGTAGGACTTGTTAGCGTCGAATGCTCTGCTGATTTTGGGATGCTATCAATCACCGGTGGTCGAAAGGGTTGGTGTTGTTGCTGCTGTGGTAGCTCTTCAGGCGGCGCATGCCCTTCTTGCAATAGTCTTTGAATGTCTTGAGCCACGAAAGTATTCACACGATCTCTTGTGATCGCACCGCCTGCAATGAGAGCCGCGACGTATTCCGCATGAGACCCTATCGGAGCGTTTTGCTCATGTCCGGTTGGAATGCTTGGAGAGCGTTGGGCAAAATGACCTAGATCAAGACCGGCCGAAAAGGCCATTCGAATGAGCTCTAGATATGTTTGACCTGCGGAGCGACGAACGACCCGGGAAGTCAATGGATTTCTAATCCCACCATTTCTTCGCACCGCTAAGGCAACGTAGTAGTCTAGATCTGTAATAGATATGATGGCCACTCTCTGTTGAAGATTACGGCTTTCTACAGTTTCAATAGCATTCGAATAGCGTTGTGTTGGAAACCCGAAATGCTCACATGCCCGTTTGATTTCATTTAGTACAGGGGTATTGTTGTTAGTTCCATTCAAGTTCTCAAACGTTACATCAGAACCTAGAATGGGATCTGTGACGCTCGGCAATCCTAACTGTAGCCTTCTCGAAAAGAAACGTCCAACTTCATACCTAGAAACAAGCATTCCGTTGAGTCTTGTCCCAATGGGTGTCTGCATGCGGAAAGGCGGCGCATTGGCTCGTGGATGAAGGGCACTTTGGCCTGGAATGAGCGGTGGCAACGCAGCAGGTGAAGTCCGCGCAGCAGGTGAAACACGCACAGCAGGCGAAGTCCGCGCAGCAGGTGAAACACGTACCTGCGGCGAAGTCCGCGCAGGAGGCGAAACACGCGCAGCAGGCGCATTGTCATGTATGGCCAACAAACGGTTCAATGTAGTTTCGTCAAGATGTTCGGAAAACGCCGAAAGTTCCTCTGTTTGAAGTGGAGTGTTCGTGCGAAGAGCATGTTCAATAGACTCTCTTGCAGAACGCACTACAGTTGCGGCAGTATTTCTATCTATAAAAACATTACTCATAACCCGTGCAAAGTTCCTTTCAAATGTTTCCATCGTAGTATCTGTGCATCTTCTTTGATAACGGCGATAGACCGCAGCCCCTGATTCTATCCGTCGCCTTGTTTGCGGATTTATGTTCGGGTTTTCCCGCCAAGCATCACAATCCGCATCTGTTATGTTTGCAACAGAAGTAGGCATCTAACTTCTATTTACTTTTATTTTTGGTGCTGAAATTCAGAATAAATCGTCAGAGTTTTCGCTTGATGTGGCCAAAATTTGATTTGATTCGATAGATGCCCAATTGCACAACACAAACAGCACAAGACACTACAACACACCATACGTCTCAACAAGTCAAACAACAACCAACAACCAAGACACCGAAACAAAATGTCCGATTCGGATGTTCCGAGCAACAACTCGAATGTGGCCCCTCCCACCCTGAAGCGGAAGCGGACGGGCGCGAAGAACACTGGGCGCAAGAAGCTGCGGGTTCAAGATGTTCAGTACTATGCGAGCTGTGTGCATATGGCATTCGGCATGGATGGTGAGGGCATTGATGATTGCCTCGCTCGCATCTGCTTCTAAACCAAAAATTCCAAGAGGAGCATGGAAAACAAGAGTTGTTGAAGGTATGCAACTTTTGTTCGTAAAAATGAGATTTCAAACTAAACTTAAATTAAATTAAGACTTGGCTACTCAGAGCTTATGCCACTACGGCGCGGACAAAGTGGTGCTTCATCCACTTTTGTAGGTTGAAGTAGGTGACCTCGTCAGTGTCCTTGCAGCCTAGTAGTTTCTTTAGGGTGGCGTTGGGTAGAATGACACGCTTGTTGTCTTTCTTGAATAGGCCGTGCTCCTTCACGTACTTGTTGATGTGGCGAGTGACATCAGTGCGCGACATTTCAGTGCCCTTGGTGACAGCTAGGAAACCGCAAAGCTCATCAGAGATTTTGGTGGGTTTGGCGAAGCCGGACGGGGAGGTGCGGGCGTTGGCGCGCTTGCGCTCAGCCTTCTCGCTGGCCTTCTTTAGCTTCTCGTACTCCTTTTGGGCGACCTTGAGCTCAGCTTGCACTTCCTTTAGGAGGACAGCTAGAGCACCAACCTTGCTGGTTAGGCGGGTTAGGGGAGACTCTTCAACGACATCGGCGGCCGGAACCACGGCAACAGCCGCGACGGCGGCAGCGGCGGCGGGAGTCGCAGCGACATCGGCTTTGGGAGCCTTGGCAACGGCCTTCGGGGCGGCAGAGGTAGAAGTAGAAGCAACGGGGGCAGCGGCAGGAGCAGAAGTGGTGGGGGCTTTCTTGGCAGGCATCAGGTTGGGTGATGTATTTGTTCTTGCAATAATCCTTAAATAGTTTTGTGGATCGCCGCTCCAGATATGGTGTCTAAAAATACATTTTTTATTTCTGAGGGCATATTTTCCACGCAGAATTTATTTTTAGGTTCCAACCGCACATTTACGTGCAAGTCCCCGCGACTCTGTAAGCCATGTCTCTCAATCACTACATATCTGTACAGATCCGGCATTGGAGGTATATTTACACACAAGATCGAACCATCTACGTATTGTAGAGTGCGCGTTGTGCCGATAAAGTATTCGTGTAAATCAATCGTTGTTTCACAAAATAAGTCAAACATGTTATCAAACTCCATGTTGCAATAAATGTCATGTGGAATCGGATCAAGTTCGACTTGAATGTGCAGCTCACGATCATCGTCCGTATTACATATCAGATCACACACGGGATATTTCCCACAATCAACACTGACACAAACAGGTACCGGCTCGTGCTTCAAAAAGAGGCGCACCTTGCGTCTTTTGTGCATATGAATTTCCTCCAGTGTCACTTGCAATTTGACAACATGGACGTCATTGCCTTCTGGCGTTGCAGCAGCTTCGCTTGCAGCGGCGGCCTTTTTCATTTCACTGAACTTTTTTGCGGCATCAAAAATGGAGGATTTGAAGAAAGACGACATCGTGGCCATGATATCTTCACTTTGCATACGTTCATCCAGCTTGGACCACGTATCGTGCCAACTTTTGGGATCATATGCACTATCGGCACCTCCGCTTTCACTATGATGATCTATAAGGAATCTATATGCAACAGTTACTTTTTTAAAGTACTGCTCGTGTTCTTCTTTTTCGGCATTTGGCAAATGACCAAGCTTGTCAGGGTGATGAAGGCGCGCAAGGTTTCTATATTTCGTTTTGATCTCCTCCAATGATGCCGATTTACTTACCCCCAAGATAGTATATGGATCATCCATGAGCTTAAACGCATATATAAATCATTCTTAAAATGGATGTTGCTGTGTGGTCGCGATTTCGCGAATCCTTTCCTAACATTGTGGCAAATGTTTTGCCATTCCATCACACAATTCTTCAAAACCTCACCAAAGGACCAATGCCGAGCTTGAGCAATGTTCTCTTTTACGGAGCCCATGGGTTCCCTCTTGCATACTTTGCAGAGCACTTTGTTCATCAACTGTTGAGAATTACTCCACATGAATGCAAAAACAAACAACATGTTGTATGGAATACCAAGATTCCATATGCAACAACCGACTACTACTTTACAATAGACCTCAGTCACCCCGATATGCCCAAAGATCTTGGTTTATTTCCCGAATTCATAAGAAGTATTATTGAAACATCGTGCATGCACGTAGAACGCCACGTGTTTTTGTTATTAAATGTCGATGTCCTTTGCTCTTCAAAGAATCATTATGCTATGCGTGTGCTTCTTGAAAGCTATAGCAGCAATGCGTTGTTTATAGGGACCACTCATAAAATAGGTGGAATAGAGCCGCCCATTCGCAGCAGGTTCATGCTCGTACGAGTACCGCTTCCAACACTTGAAGAGAATGAGAAAGTTTTGAAATATCTCAACACACAAACCACACCAACATCCAAACCCGCGCCCACGCCCACGCCCACGCGCCTTACTTCAAGAAATCTACTTCGCAATATTGCCATGGTGGATTACGATAGCATAAACCATGAAAAAGACCTCAACTATCCCCCCTTACAGACTTTCATGTCCCAAACTCAACCTGCAACGATCATGGACATTCGGCAAATGTCTTATAAACTGTATCAATCTCATATTACCATTCCATTGCTTGCACAAGACCTCATGAAATTAACACACGAAGATGTTGCAAAAAGTCTTTTATGTAAAGCAGCCGATCTAGACACATTATATACACGATCTTCACGGTGCCGTGAAACCATATATTTGGAACTTTTATTACATTATGCACTATACCCAATAACATTATCTCGAAGATAATTAATGGACGCATACAAGTTTTTAATGCATGGGGGATATGCGCACATTTATTATGATGCCAAAAAAAACTCCATCTGCAAATCCTTGTCAAAGCGTGTCAGAGGGGGTGTCTATTCGTATAGTACAATGTTAGATACCATTTTTAGTGCATCTTTATCTGGTATCAATGGGGTTCCAACATGTCATTATGTCTTACTTGATGAAAAGACCGTCAAAATAATCATGGATTATCAGGGACATACCCTTTTAAAATGGCTTTCTGAGCATGATTTGCCTTCTAGGCGCTCGATGTGCATAGGTATCGTCATGGGTCTCCTTGAAGTCTTATTAAATTTACAGTATAATGGTATTCAACATACAGACTTGAAGCCATCGAATGTGCTCATAAATGCACAAAGGGATGTGCATCTCATAGACTTCAACTGCATGTCAATAGAGTATATTAAAGATAGTTCGCGAAAATGGGTCGAGGGTATTGGTAGCTGGTATTATTGTGCGCCAGAAGTCATTTTTCATAATGCCCCTTCAGATACATCAATGGTATGGTCGATTGCACTCATTTTCTGTTGTTTATGGTATAAATTTCCGATTGCGCGTTCCATCATGAAGCGATTTTCGAGCAAACATATTCCCGAACAACAAAGCGAATGGAGGCAAATATACGCGCACATGCAAAAACATTGCTCCTCAACAACCGCATTAGTATGGCGTGAAATGATCAAAGAACTGCCATCTGATACATACGAGTTTTTGTCACGCATGCTATCATGGGATCCACTGAAGCGCCCTTCATTACAAGAGGTCTATGTCTATTTTAAACAAGAACCCATTACTTGTATTCACCTGACACGACTGGAATGGATGTCACATCCAAACCGCATTTCGCAAGAGAGACGCGAAGCCGCCATACAACGTTCTTATGATCTTTGTATTTCTCTACAAGCACCCCATCTATTCACACATACAGTAGTGTTGTTCGATCGTTGCTATGAATTGATAAATGGAGGAGGTCCGCATCCATGCAACCCTGCAACGTTGGAGACCGGTTGCCTCGTCCTTGTTGCATTTTTACATAATATGCAAATTTTTGATATGCAAGAGTATAAAAAGAATGTGCATGAATCCAATGACGATGTTGAGATGGCAATATGTGCCATTGGGCAACTTTTGCATTGGAAGCTATATCAGCGATCCATTGAGTATATTCTTCTAAAACTAGGATACTCAATTTCACATGTGGCTCTTAAGAACATCTTGATGCATCAAAAGGACGAATATTCCCCAAAGAGCATTGCAAAGCGCCTATCAGAACAACAATAAACTTAGTGGTTTAAAGGAATTGATAGCCCCATTTATTAGAGAATTATTAATACGCAATTGTTCATCATAAATGAAAGAGAGTATAGAATATTACATTTATAGAATACAATCAATAATAGATGCAACATTTACATCATCGTCGTCACAGGGGGTGGTACAAACGATTATTTCGTCCATCATCAATATTTTACAAGGGGCTTATGAAAAGATTCAGCAGCTTTACTTTGACAACATTCTTTACGGTCAGTTGAAACGAGCGTGTAATAAAATGAATCAAGAGGACTATCGGGCTTGGGTGTTGATGTTACATATTGTCATGTTTGTTAGTACAATGGATCACTCAGAAATGATTTCCAGTCTTCAAGTTTAAAGTCTTTCTTCAAGTTTTTGAGTTTGTTTTTGTTTTCGAGAAGTGTCCAAATATGTTCTTCGCTCACTTCTTTCCATCGTCCTCTTTTGTTGGCCCTAGAAAACCAGCCGCGTGGTGTGTATTTTATGGTTTTCTTTAATTCTTGGTCTTGGTCTTCTGATACACACATATCTATGTTACTTCTACCCTCTATATTGAGTTCCACACCATGACTGGTTTGCACATAGCCACTTATTTTGATTTTTCCTGTATGCTCCTTTACATGACATTGCTCACAAAGTGCGACCAAATTTGCAACAACGTTCTTATGATAATGCTCAATTTGTCCTCGGCCATTCGCCTCTTCCTGATAGTTTATATGATGTACTTCGGTTGCCGGTTTTCCGCATACTTTGCATGACTCGACGCAAGCCCGAGCATTGTATCGCGATTGTTTGTGCTCAAGCAGATTATCGGCGACACCCATCAGTTTCTTGCGAATTATATTTGCATGATCTAAAAATGTCAAGGGCATATCAATACCGTTGCAGACCTCGAGGCCATAAAAGCGGCTTCCAACTCCCTTTTTAAGGATGCGGTCATATATAATCTTTTTTTGGTCATCAAACTCAACATGCATGTAGTAGTTTTCAACACTTGGTGGCATTTCTATTCCCAAGGATGCGTCATGGAGTTCGTGAAGATGTGTCGCAAATATGAAGGATGCATTCGCGGATGCAAGATAGTGTATGCCACTGCTGACAATCGCGGTTGCACTCACCGATTCCGTTCCCGCACAGAGTTCGTCTCCAAGTACAATGCTTTGAGCATCACATCGCAACAAAATGTTTCGCAATTCACTCATTTCTACTACGAATGTGCTCATGCCCCTATAGATGTTGTCGGCGCCAGAAATGCGTGTAAAGAGCTTTTTGAATGGAGTGAGGTTGAAGATGGTTGCGGGAACAAACATTCCTGCTTGCGCCATAATAATACTGAGCCCGACCGCTTTCATTAATGATGACTTTCCTGATGAATTGACGCCATAAAGAAGCATACCATTCAACCCGTCCATTCCAAGATGCACGTCATTTTTCACATAGAGTGTTGTGTCACCAAGACGTTCAATAATTGGATGACGCAACCCTTTTATATCTACAGAACTCTTCACTCCCGCGCCGCCGTCCATCAATACGGGTTTGCTATAACAAAACTCGACGGCATTTTGTGCATTTGTTGCATGGATGTCGAGTTCCCCAACTTCATTCACAATGACATCTAGAGCGTCCTCGCCAACGACCAAAAAGTCCTTCAAGAACCTCTTATATCTCTTGACAACCAAATCGCCAAGAATTCGTCGATGTTCGAAGATGCGCGTTGAAAGTGTGCGGAGAATCGGATGTTGAATGCGCAACATGTTGCTCTGCGAACTAATTGCCCTTGTTTCAAATTGACTCACGGCAAAAATACAACCCATCACGTCAATTTGCGGTTGCATTTTATTCTTTAAGAACAGCTTCCAACGGGTTGCAGTCATCAACAAGTGATGTCCCTCCCGATCATTGCACTCAAATCGGCAAAGGGTACCGTTACCATCACTTGTGTTTGAGATGACGTCGGCCACCCCTTGAAATATAGAAGTGTCGTGTTGTAGCTTGTCATCTATCTCATCAATTTCCGAACACACGCCTTTCATGAAGATGTTTCCTTTGACATCATTGAGCAAGTATTTGCTCGCTTCGTCAATGTTCAAAACTGCCTCATAGTGTGCTTGAATCTCAACGATCCGCTTACACACATCATCGTTGCCCAAAAAGGTAAAGGCCTCGTTTGCCGCGCACAATGACATATGAAACCCATTCCAATCACATGGGGGCAGCGTTTGGAGTGCTATTTTTCGCAATATGCGTTGCAAATCAGAGATACCACTGAGCTTTTTAGAAACAACTTTCCATTTGTCGCCGACAATGAGATCCTCCACAAGTGCATAGCGTTTGTTTAGCCACTCGGATGAGCATGATGGATTGAGTAAGTAATGGACGAAGCGTCGCTTGCCAAATGAAGTCGAACAACGGTTCAGAATATCCATCAATGGTTTTTCCATGGGATTATAAGATATCATGCCCAATTGAAGGGCACTATTGTACTGCAGCTGAAGTTTATCGTTATTGTTATGTATTATACATTTTTTCAGGTTATCTAGAATGGTCTCATTGTGGTTGAATGCGAATTGAAGCAACACACAAAATGCAGTACATGCCAGTTGGTAATACCCAATGCCTAAGAAATCAACGACCGAAAGCATGCTTTTGTTTTGCCCACCATACACTTTTTCAAGTAGTTTTCTTTGATATCCTGCATTCGTGAATTGTTCAATGTTCCATTTCTCATGCACACACACGTTTCCTGGTATTTGGAGGTGTTCAATAATGCCTTTTGCAATATCCATGTCGATGTCATTATCACCGCAAATCACAATCTCTTTTGGACGCAATGTTTTAACCAAACGATACGCCTCGTCCTTCGCATAATTAACATCGGATTCATGGGAGCCAACTTCATACACAGTACTTTCACCGGTTGTCAAGTCAATCCATGCCATGCCCACAGCAAGAATGGCCTTGGTGCGACACGTGCATGTCCAATGCATCACGAACAAATACGGATTTTCATATCCACTCGGTAGCAAGTACGTGGAAGGACTCACAATTTCGCTTACTGCACGTGTCACATTGGGTGGTGGCGTGACTTGTCGAATAATAACAGCCGTATAGTTTGCAGCAACAAGAGTTTGCACATGTTTGTTGAGAATGTAAAGGGGGAACCCAGCCATGAGTGGGTTTTGACGGCTGCATTCAATGTTGCTTTTATTCTTTCGGCTCACTTGAAGGTTGCATAAATTAGAAATTGCATAAATGTCTGCACCAACCTGCTCTTCATCGTTTATGATGGCGTACAACTCAAAAAAGTCACCAATCTGCATAAGAATTGCGGTGTTTTTACCATATTGTTTTTCATACTGCAAACAGGCTGCAATATAGTCATCAAGAATCATGTTTTTTCACGCAAAAATCAAGTCCTATTTTAATAATTATCATGAAAAAAGCTTAAGTAAAAATAATGTTACAGCATAAGTATGAGCTTGAACACACAAGACGCACAAGACGCACAAGACGCACAAGACGCACAAGATGCGCATGAAACACAAGACACATACGACCACCATGAAGTTTCATCAAGTACATGGGGTGGTGTTTTAGATCAAGTACTATTGGGAGAACCATTTGAAGACATTTTTGTGACATGTAGCTTTTGCGCTGACTCAATACCCTTGACAGATTACATGTTTCATATTCGCAACCAACATTTTGAACACTATGTTGTTTGGATGGCCATTTTAGATCCCCTTTATTTCGAATCTGCCGAAACATACGAGGACTTGGTTGCACTATGCGACACAATGGGTAACGTTGAAACGGGCATTCAAGATATAAATACCGTTACGCAAATAAGCACAAACAAGATCAAGCAAGATCGTTGCAGTATTTGTCTAGAGTCATATGATGATGATGACACTACAATCATCAGAAAAATAACAAAATGCTCTCATTCATTCCATGACAATTGCATCTCTCAGTGGCTTTTAAAGAAAAAGACGTGCCCCATGTGCATGCAATTCGTAGAATAACCCTCATCCTATTCCTAACATATTTCAGACGTCATATTCTTGCAATCTCGCAACAATCGATTTCTGCAGATTTTGAATCGAGGACAGTAGTAAGACTTCAAAAACCGCTTTTGTATTGTCCGCGTCGCAAAGTAGCGCCTTGCAACGCGTTGTTTTTCGATGTCCGGAAGCTCAAAGAGTTGCGGGTTGTAGCATAGCACCGACCACTCCCACATTGGTAAGTGCTCTCTCACAATATCCCATGTGATCGTGCGATTCATACTCAATCCCCACCACTTCCATGGCTTGTCGGGGTGCGCTTGAATTATGTCCCAATCGATGATGCGGCTGAGACCAGCCCAATCCCATGGTGTTTGTGGATTTTCTTGCACTATTTTCCAAGTGATATTCGGGTTTGCGCTTAAACCAATCCAGTCCCACGGTTTATTTAGATGTGCTTGAACAATGTCCCATGTTATATTCTGATTTTGGCTAAGCGCAAACCAGTTCCATTTGATCCGTGGATGCGCTTGAACGATATCCCATGTGACATTCTTGTTCTTGCTTACACCCCACCAGTCCCATGGTTTATTTGGATGATTTTGTATGATGTCCCATGTTATATTCGGGTTATGACTTATTCCTGACCAGCACCAATCTGCATTTGGGTTTTCACAAATAAGATCCCAGGTAAGGTGTGGATTAAAACTAAAATCAAACCAGTGGCTTGGATCTTGTACCGAGGAGGTATATGTGCCATTGCGTCGTAGAAACGGATGCCACTGTTTGTGCGGAAGTTCTTCAACAATCCTCCGAGTTATTTTTGGGTTGTGACTGATACCACGCCAAACCCATGGAAAATCGCTATTGTCCAGAATACCAACAATCCATTTATGTTCGGTGTCATTGATAAGATCGATGAGTGACATTCTATCTCAAGCGACGCGCACAGTGGTATCATTCTATCTCAAGCGACAACGATAATGGGTCTCAAATTTTCTAAAATTTGTTTGGGCCAATAACAAAAAATGTGAAAAAATAAATAATATAAATAAAATAAAAGCACGTACAATTAAATTGCATCCACATCCACCTCGTCGTCATTGGCAAACATGATGTATTCATCACCTTCATTATCCGCTTTTGTGAGGTGTTTCATTAGCTTTTCAGGTAGCATACGTTGATAAATAAGGCTCGATACTTCGTCATGTGCATACTTATGAACAACATCCACTTTTGAAGGTTCGAAATCACGTTTAGAGACAATGACAAGGTCCCCACGTTCAATAATAACTTTGTTTTTGTACTTGCGCATAGAGCCACAGATTCGACCAATATATACATCATCAACATCATTTATCATTACTTTTACACGTCCATTTCCCAGCATATCTGTGACCACGGCGTAGTCCTGGTCATCAGACGGATAGACGGTGTCCCTGTATTTCTCATTACGTCCCGAACGAGACTTAACATTACGAATGCGAGTCTTATACATGATTGCTTAGGGTGAGGCACACAGCTGCGCTACTGCATACGCTTATTATAATATAAACATGTTTATCACTTATATGACTTTCACTTTTTGATCTCAATCACAGTGAATCGGCCTCTCCTTTCGATCTTCTGCATCCAGTTTTCAATGACCAATTCAGGCGATTTTAAAAGTGGAAACGAAAACATTGGCGCCAAGTCAAGTCGCATTGCCTCTATTTGTTGGCGGAACTCCTTTGCACTTGCGCGACTCATTGTCATTGTATAGTCATAATTTGGAGAATCCGGATTCGATATATCGTCAAGTCTGTTTCCAACATTCATCAATTTTTTTTAATATTTGGGCCCAATCCATTACACATAGATACGACATTTAACACGGTTTCGCATATCAGAACTGAAAAGAAAAACACAAAACACAAAACACAAATAAATGGAAAACAAGAAATACAAATTTCTATGCCCCGGTCTCAGATATATTTCGCGGCCGCTTACTTACCGGCTTTGCAATTATGAAATTCACCCGTCCATGGGTTGCTGCGACAAGTGTCTTGGATGGCCAATTGACAAAATTCATCGAAAACACATTGTTGAAATCTATGAAAAAAATCAGAAATTGTCTACACAACCATCGTGTCCTCTAGAAAAATTGAAATTGCACTCTGAATATGAGAATGCTCGCATGACAACACATTTCTCAACGGTTCAAAACGTCATCTCAAAGACATTGCAAGACGCATTCGCAAAGGGCGACATTCAGATCATTGAGAGAATACTTCATCCTGTGGCATCCCAATACGGCGACGTTGACGTTGAGACATCCATAGATGCAGATGCCTCTTTCTGATGTGTAATTAACAAAGTGCAAAAAAAAGTGCGAAAAGGAATGTTTGAACCCGCGACCTGAGTCTCAACGTCGTCCGCTTATCGACGGATCATCAAGCCTGGTTCAACTTCACCCCTTACACCACCGAAAACCGGCGGAGGTAACCTCGTCGAACTTGTGCCCTGCACCACGTTAAACTAATATATATACACGTCGCGGCTCATAGTAGGTTCTTCTTCTGCGATAACCCGTCCTCCCGTCCTCCTTAGCGCCCACCGCCCGCCGGCGCTCGACGCTCTAGTGCTTTAGACACTTCACAAGTTACTGTTTCCCCCCGTCGCGGGCGCCTTTGCGGTCCGCGGTGCGCCACTTTCAAGTTACTGGCCTCCGCGCTTTTTTTCCGCTGACCGGCCGTCCTCCTCAGCGCTCCCGCTCGCCGCCGCTCGACGCTAGTGCCTTAGACACTTCATAAGTTACTGTTTCCCCCCGCCGCGGGCGGCTTTGCGGTCCGCGGTGCGCCACTTTCAAGTTACTGGCCTCCGCGCTTTTTTTCCGCTGACCGGCCGTCCTCCTC
>Ga0049084_10000647_pt1 | contig 13689 bp, 11 predicted proteins | sample GreLakmeON33MSRF_FD_66720 | JGI IMG/M metagenome (GOLD analysis project Ga0049084, IMG submission 66720) | Freshwater lentic microbial communities from great Laurentian Lakes, MI, USA - Great Lakes metaG ON33MSRF | ecosystem: Environmental > Aquatic > Freshwater > Lake | place: Great Lakes... | reverse complement strand
CAATCTTTTAGACCATTGCAGTCGGTTCAACCGCGAGGGAAAATGAACTCTTAGATTCGCTACACGAGGATTTAACGCTGACAATGGCTGTGTCGACATTCAGTTACGAGCGGATGGTAGAAGACGCGCTGCGCGGTGTGCTGCGTCAGGCCCTTCGCATAACCGCGGCCCAAGGCCTGCTGGGCTCGCATCACTTCTACATCACCTTTGACACTACCCATCCTGGCGTGCGCATTCCTGAATCCTTGCGCGCCTTGCACCCCAACGAAATGACGATTGTGCTGCAACACCAATTCTGGGACTTGCAGGTGACGGACGAAGGCTTCGAGATCACGCTCAGTTTCTCGGGCGTCAGTCAGCGTCTGAAGATGCCCTTTGCGGCCGTGACCGCCTTTGCAGACCCCCATGCTAAGTTTGGCTTGCAGTTCCATGTGGAGTTCGAGGAAAAGACCAGCACTGACGAAGACGCTGAAGCCATTGCGCGTGAAGAAACCCCCACAACGCTCAGCGCCGCAAACCCTCAAATCAAAGAGTTAAAGACCAAGGGCACAAAGCCCAAAGAAGCCCCTCGCCCAACCATCGTTCATCCGACGCCCGACACGGTGCCGCCCGGCGCGAATGTCGTGACGCTGGATGCGTTTCGAAAAAAATAACGGCGCGGTGAAAGCCGCTTTCATTCTGATACAGACGGGATTGCCCCATGCTCGACGCCGCGTTCTCCGAGACTTTTCTGCTTGGCCCCGACACCACACCCTATCGCAAGCTCTCAGGCGACGGCGTGGCGCTGGAAACATTCCGCAATCAAAAGCTGGTCACCGTTTCAGCGGCAGCCATTTCAGGCCTGACGGCGGAGGCCTTCCGTGATGTCTCGCACCTCCTGCGCCCGGGGCACCTGAAACAACTGCGTGCGATTATGGATGACCCCGAGGCGTCACCGAACGACCGCTTCGTGGCGCTGGAGTTGATGAAGAACGCCAACATCTCAGCCGGCTTTGTGCTGCCCATGTGCCAAGACACCGGCACGGCGATTATCATGGGCAAGAAGGGCCAGAACATTTTCACCGAAGGCGACGATGCCGCAGCCATTAGTGAAGGCGTGGCAGACGCCTACAACAAACTCAACCTGCGTTATTCGCAGATGACGCCCACGTCTTTGTTTGACGAAAAAAATACCGGCAACAATTTGCCAGCACAAATCGATTTGTATGCCGTGCCCGGCGATACCTACAAGTTCATGTTCATGGCCAAGGGCGGCGGCTCGGCCAACAAAACCTTCCTTTTTCAAAAAACGAAATCGCTTCTGAACCCAGTGGGAATTAAGAAATTTCTGGATGAAGAAATTAAACACATCGGCACATCGGCTTGCCCGCCCTATCACTTGGCTATCGTCATTGGCGGCACGTCAGCCGAGATGACACTGAAAACCGTCAAGCTGGCGTCGGCGCGCTATCTCGACGGCTTGCCCACCAAGGGCGGCATGCACGGCCAGGCGTTCCGTGACATCGACATGGAGCAAGAAGTGCTGGCCATGACGCGCGGGATGGGCATCGGCGCGCAGTTCGGCGGCAAATATTACTGCCACGATGTACGTGTGATCAGATTGCCGCGTCACGGCGCTTCATGCCCCGTAGGCATCGGCGTGTCGTGCTCGGCCGACCGACAGGTGCTGGGCAAAATTAGCAAAGACGGCGTGTACCTGGAGCAACTGGAAACCAACCCGGTGCAGTACCTGCCCGAGGTGCGCGAGGACAAACTATCGAGCGAAGTGGTGAAAATCGACCTCAACCGTCCTATGGCGGAAATACGCAAAACCTTGTCGCAATATCCGATCAAAACCCGCGTGTCGCTCAGCGGACCTATGGTGGTGGCACGCGACATTGCACACGCCAAACTGAAAGAGCGCATCGACGCCGGCCAGGGCTTGCCCGACTACATGAAAAATCACCCGGTCTATTACGCCGGGCCCGCGAAAACACCCACCGGATATGCGTCAGGCTCGTTCGGCCCCACCACAGCGGGGCGGATGGACTCATATGTCGACGACTTACAAGCCGCAGGTGGCTCCATGGTGATGCTGGCCAAGGGCAATCGCTCGAAGGCCGTGACGGATGCGTGCAAAAAGCACGGTGGATTTTATTTAGGCTCCATCGGTGGCGCGGCCGCCAGCCTGGCTGAAAAATCCATCAAGAAGGTCGAGGTGATTGAGTACCCCGAACTGGGCATGGAAGCGATTTGGAAAATTGAAGTGCAAGACTTCCCGGCGTTCGTGGTGGTCGACGATAAGGGCAATGACTTTTTCCAGAAGTTGACTTAACGACCGACAGCCACCCGCATCCACTTCATCACATACGGCCAGAACACATTGAGTGCGAGGCCGCACATGACAAGCGCTGCGGCGATGAGTTTCCATGCGGGCAACGGTTCGGCCAGCATGATGGCCGAGGCGCCCATGAGAAGGCTGCCAACAACACTAAGCTCAGGCCGAGCAACGTCGTGGTGCCGTCGGTGTGTGCCACAATAACGGCCATACCCGCCACCGCGAGCAATAGCGCCATGACTTGGACCAAGCGCACACGCTCGCCGCTGAGGTTCATTGCCAGTCCAATGGTGAAGAACGCATTGGTTTGCGCCACCAGCGAGGCAAGGCCCGGCGAGATGTGACCATTGATGGCGATGTACAAAAGCCCAAACTGCCCCACGCCGATAAACAGCCCATAAGCGATCAGATTGCGCCAAGACACGTTGGGACGTGGGATGAAAAACACCGCCGGAACGAACGCAAAGGTGAACCGCAGGGCCGCGAACAACAACGGCGGCAGATGATCGAGGCCCGTTTTGATGACGACAAAGTTAATACCCCACACCGCCACCACCAACAGCGCGAGTAAAAGATGAGAAAGGGGCAAGGCGGCGGTCATATTGGCCTTCTGGGGCGCGATTTAAGGCTTTGTGTTCTCTACCCCTCGGTGCGCAGTGTCAATTTCGACTACGCGCGCCGCTGCCTTGCGTTGAACGCATGGATTACACATTTATTTAGTGTCACCCTCTTCCTCGACATGCCCAAGGACGGCGATGACAGATCAAATTGACTTTCTCTGGACCGGGCCGCCGCGCGCAGCAAACACACTGCTGCTTGCCCATGGCGCTGGCGCACCGATGGACACTCCGTTCATGTCGTTCTTTGCTGATGGATTAGCAGTGAAGGGCGTTCGCGTCGGGCGATTCGAGTTTGCGTACATGGCCGAGCGCCGACTGACCGGCAAACGTAAGCCACCGAACCCAGCGCAAGCATTGATGAATACCTGGCGTACTGCCATTACCACGTGCGGTGCGGATAGGGTTGTCATCGGCGGCAAGTCCATGGGCGGGCGTATCGCCAGCATGGTGGCCGATGAGATGGGCGTGGCGGGGCTGATCTGCCTGGGCTTTCCGTTTTATGGCGCAGGGCGGCGCGATAAACCGCGTATCGCCCACCTCGAAACACTTAAAACACGCACGCTCATATGCCAAGGCGAGCGCGATGAATTGGGCGACCGAGCAACGGTTGAGGCCCTTAAATTGTCGAAAGCAATCTCGCTGCACTGGGCCGCAGACGGCGATCACGACCTCAAACCGCGCAAGGCGTCGGGGCGCACACACGCCCAAAACTTCAACGATGCGCTTGACGCCGTGGCTGGTTTTCTCGCAGCCTTACCATCATGAGCACATCAACCCGCACTGAAACCGATTCCATGGGCGCCATCGAAGTGCCCGCCAAACACTATTGGGGCGCACAAACCCAGCGCAGCATTGGTAATTTTAAAATCGGCGACGAACGTATGCCGCTGGCGCTGATCCATGCCTTCGGCGCCCAGAAAAAAGCCGCAGCACTGGCGAATAAATTTTTAAGTGAACTTCCGGGTGATATTGCAGATGTGATTGCGCGGGCCGCCCAAGAGGTGATGGACGGCAAACTCGACGATGAATTTCCGTTGGTGATCTGGCAAACGGGCTCGGGTACGCAAACCAACATGAATCTCAATGAGGTGATTGCGGGTCGCGCCAACGAGATGATGGGTAACCCGCGCGGCGGCAAATCGCCGGTTCACCCCAACGATCATGTTAATCGGGGGCAATCATCCAACGACAGTTTCCCCACCGCCATGCATATCGCTGCTGTGATGGAGATCGAGCATCGCCTGCTGCCCGCGCTGACAAAATCACACGCCGCACTTGACTTGAAAGCCAAACAATTCGCCGACATCGTGAAAATCGGCCGCACCCACATGCAAGACGCGACGCCACTAACCGTGGGGCAGGAATTCTCTGGCTACACCGCGCAACTGCAATACGGGATTGAACGTGTGCAAAACGTCGCGCCCGCGTTGTCGCGCTTGGCCCAGGGCGGTACGGCTGTGGGCACGGGATTAAATGCAAAAGCTGGTTTTGCCACGCAGTTTTGTCGGGAACTGAGCGCAATCACAGCATTGTCCTTCACGCCCGCGCCCAATTTCTTCGAAGCGTTGGCGGCACATGATTCATTGGTGGAATGCTCGGGCGTGCTGAACACTTTAGCTGTGTCATTGATGAAAATTGCCAACGACATCCGGCTGCTGGGCTCTGGCCCACGCGCAGGCATTGGCGAATTGTCATTGCCTGAAAATGAACCGGGCTCATCGATCATGCCCAGCAAGGTGAACCCCACGCAGGCCGAAGCGTTGACGATGGTGTGCGTACAAGTGATGGGCAACCACACCGCTGTCACCATCGCCGGATCCCAAGGGCACTTAGAACTGAATGTCTATAAACCTGTGATCATCGCTAATGTGCTGCGGTCTATTCGTCTGCTGGCCGATGCGTCGCTGAGCTTTGCCGAGAATTGCATCGCAGGCCTTGAGGTTAACCGCACGACCGTTCAGCGCCATCTGGATGAATCGCTGATGCTGGTCACCGCCTTGGTGCCGCATATCGGCTATGACAAAGCGGCAGCTATTGCCAAGTTAGCGCATCACGACAATCTCACACTCAAGCAAGCCGCCCTGAAATTAGGCCATGTGTCTGACGCCGACTTTGATCGCTGGGTGCGCGCGCGCGACATGATCGGTCCGACCGCGTGAGTACCGGCACAATCCGAAAGCGCTCGGTCAAACTGGCCGGGCACAGTACCAGTGTTTCTGTGGAAGATGAGTTTTGGGAGGTTCTCAAAACACTCGCGCAATCGCAGAGCATGACCGTCTCGGATTTACTGACACGCATTGATGCCGACAGACCTGGCAATCTCTCAAGTGCGATCCGCTTGTATGTGTTGAAATCGTACCAAGCCTAACGCTGAGCGCGGGAGACATCGAGTTTGATGGTCGGCGCTGCAATCGGCCCGGTGATGGTCATAGGCGCAGTGGGCGGTAACACCAGTTGCGCCGATGGGCCAACAATCAAGCCACGGTCGCGCAGCTTGAGCGTCCCTTTCAAATCAAAGGTCTGTCGATTCAGATCAACCGCCCCGTCAAACATAGCGCTATAGGCATTGGATTGAATGCGCAGATCCTTCAACGTCGCGACACCGCTATCGATGGTAAACGACGCCGTACTCTCTTGCTTCGTCGGCACTTGCCCCCCCGGCCCTTCGGCCTGCGCAACCGCGGCAAGCGGGGCAAACAGGCCTGACGCTTTCAAGGGCGCATTGGCAGGTAATGACAATCGCGCGGTTCCTGTGCCCGACAATGCCTTGAGCCATCCATTGGGTTTGGCTGCAGATGTGGCAAAGCTGAGACTGAGGTCGGCCTGGGCCTTCGATGTTGTGGTCAATCCATCAAACATCAAGGAGGGGTCAGCCCCATTGAGAACCAGTTGGCCTTGCAGGTGTTGCGCGTTTTCGCTTGTGGTGGCATCGGGTGGTTTGGACCACTTCAGTCCAACCTGGCACTGCCCGCCAAAAAGTTTGCCCTGCCATTCTGCCAGTTCAACAGAATCGGAAACCGCGACAAAGCGCGCCGTAAAATTTTCCGCGTCGAGGATAGACGACCGGATGTGCGGGCCAGACAACGTGACTTCGCCCTGCCAGCCGCCCGGCGCCGGCAAAGGAAAGATCGGCAGCGGCGTGAGGGCTGTGAAGTCGATATTGATGTTACTGAATGTCGCGCTCACTGAACGAGGCTGCGTTGACTGGTCGACATCCATTTGTCCGCGCAGGCCATAACGCCCAATAGTCGCAGCTATATCGTTGACCGCCAGCTTCGCGCCATCAAGCTTAAGCTTGGCGGCAACCGTCATGGAGCCATCAAGCTTGGTCTTAAATTTCAAACCCGGCCACGCCAAATCACGCACTTGGTTGGCATTGGGGTGCGACAGATCCAATGCAAGATCGAGTTTCAAGCGTCGGTCGGCCACGCTCGCCTTGCCGCGTGCATTCGCGTCAACGGGCCCAAGCTTGCCCTCAAGCGCCACGGTCGCATCGAGCAATGAGCCATTGATGGCCCCGGTCATGGACCACGGGGCCATCGCACGTAAAGGCGCGGCAATGTCCGTGCGTGTGGCACGTGCAAAGCGCGCGACATCGCTGACCTTCATATCAAACTGCAAACTTTCCGCTGTCGGCACGCCATCCAGGTTTTTGATTTTGCCGCCCACCCACACCGCGGCACCCGAGGCATCGGTAAACGCAATCGAGCGCACATCGACAAAGCCATCTCCGAACGCAACGTCGATGCCAAGTGGGCCAGCCAGCAGATCTCGCCACGTCAAGATTGGCACTGCAATCCTGACAAGCCCGCGTTGCGCAGCCAAAGTGCCCATCCACGGCGCCAGCGGGTTGACGCCGTAGCCCGACGCTTGCGGGCCTGAGGTCGGTGACAACCCAATGATCGCGCCGATTCCTTGGCGGATCAGCGGCGCATAAACATCCAGCGCTAAACGATCAACGTCGAGATCGATGGCAAACGGTATGGCTTGATCCCATCCAAAAGCCAAGCGACCTTTGGCTTGCATGGCATCGAAGGACAGGGCGACATCGCTGAGGACCGTCAGCTTTGCATTGTTCTGAACGAGCCCACTGGCCGAGAAATTGGCGAGAAGGCCATCGGGTATGGCCGCGCTATCGACGCTGAACCACGACAAAAACCCTCGCACGTCTTGAATATCGCCGCGCCAAGACCCCGTGAACCCTGCGTCTTCAGAAGCGGACGTCCATAGCCCCGCCACCGAGACGCGTGCTTGGCCTGGCAGAGTCATGGCGGCATTGCGGATCGCCCATTCAGATTTGTCATACGCGAGGTCGATGGTGACATCGCGCGCCACCTGATCACCCAAACGGAGCATTGTTCCATTGACTTTGATGGCCCCTGCCCATGGTTTCTGAGTCAATGCATCAAGCACACTGGCGCGTGATGGAATTGAGGCTTGTAACGCGCCTGATGGCCCAGTGGGGAACCATTGCGCGGCATCAATGTTGGTCAGTTCAGCGTTAAGATTAAATTTGGGCTGCGGCGTGAGTTCGAGGGCCCCTGAAAGACGGGCGGTTTGATCGCCCAGACCAAGGGTTGTATCACTGATGCTGATCCGTTGCGCGCTCGCCTCAATGTCAGATGAAATAGAAAGCGGTTGTGCCGACCATGGCCAGCGAGTCAGATCGAAGTCGGCAAACGACGCCAAGCTGAGCGCATCCACGACATGCAACGCCGATAAGTTCATGCGGCCCTTGAATGACGGCGCAAGCACACCCTGAGGCTCGGGTGATGACATCGTTCCGGAAAGCTCAATGGTCACATCGGCTTCAGGTAACTTCACGGTGAGCTGGCCATAACGACCATCGCCTTTGCTCGGCGCATTCAGCTTGCCATCCATCGTAATGGGCGCGCTCTCGAACACACCACTCGTCATCCACGTCAACGCTCCGTTGGCAGTGGACGAGACGGCACCATCCAGCCCATCGAAAACCAGAGGGGGGTCAGCGACATGTAATCTGAGCCGAGCCCGTTCAAAAGATAATTGGGTTACAGCTTCGCCAACCGAAGCGAGATCAGCCCAGCGGCCATCAATCTCAGCGCTTCGCAACGTCACGTTGGTGATGGCGTAGCGACCGAGAATCAAATCGCCCCAACTCAGGTCGGCCCGAACCTCACCCGCTGCGAGCGCCAACTGAGTCCCGCTATAAGGTTTGGTCGCAATATCGCGAATCATCAGCTGAGGGCGAGGAATGAGCGACAGAAAAATATCGCCGCGCACACGAACGTCTTGGCCTAATGCGCGGCTGAGTTCCGCCGTGATGCTTGGACTGAGCGAACGCAGATCAATGAGTCGCGGGGCAAAAATCGCAGCCAGCGTGAGCAGGCCCACGAGAAATGCGGCGAAGACAATTGCGGTCCGCGATGTGCCGGACGAAGTCACGAGGGTTTAGTCGTTGCGTGGCTAGAACGCAGCTTCGGGCACGGCCATGGTAGCTGCGCTCCCGGTGCGGATGAGCGCATCGAGCGAAGCTATTTGCGGCAACACCTTGGCCATAAAGAAACGTGCAACCTGCAACTTCGTGGCATAGAACGAATCACCGCTGTCTTTTTTGGGCAGCGCAGCTTCAACCATCAACACCCACATCCACGCCATGCATGTAATCGTGAACATCCGAAGGTAGTCATTGGCCACAGCACCGCGCAAATTTGGGTCAGCTTGTGACTGATCGACAATCCATTGCGTACAGGCCGCAAGCTTATCGCGCGCATCTTTGAAGGGGCCGATAAACTCAGCCATCACGCTTTGGCCTTTCGCGCGCGCGAGCAGCAAGTCTGTTTCCGCCATGAAGCCTTTGACCAGTCTGCCGCCGCCAAGTCCTAACTTACGACCGATGAGATCAAGCGACTGAATCGTGTTGGTGCCTTCGTAAATCTCGGTGATGCGCACATCGCGCACCATTTGCTCCATGCCCCATTCGCGCACGTACCCATGTCCACCAAAGACTTGCAGGCAGAGATTCGTGATCTCTGAGCCAAAGCCGCTGCCACCAGCTTTAATGATGGGTGTCAGAAGGCCAGCCATATCGTCAGCGCGTTCACGCACGGCTGCGTCAGCATGACGGTGCGAGATATCAACCTGCATATGGGCATACAACGCCAGCGCACGCTGCGCTTCAACGACGGCGCGGGCATAAAGCAGTTTGTTGCGAATATCAGGGTGAACCAAAATAGGATCGGCCGCCTTGTCGGGCCGCTTTGCTCCATCTGCAGCGCGGCCTTGGAGGCGATCTTTGGCGTAGGCCGTGGCGTTTTGATAGGCTAATTCAGACTGGCTGATCCCTTGAGCGCCCACGAACATGCGCTCTTTGTTCATCATGGTGAACATGCAAGCCAAGCCCTTGTGCGGCTGACCGACCAACCATCCCTTGGCGCCATCAAAGTTCATCACGCACGTGGCGGAGCCTTTAATGCCCATTTTATGTTCAATAGAACCAACGCTGAGCGCATTGCGCGCGCCCAATGAGCCGTCGGCGTTCACGAACAGCTTTGGCACTAAGAACAAGGAAATCCCGCGGCTGCCTTCAGGCGCATCAGGCAAGCGCGCCAGGACCAGATGAACCACATTGTCGACCAAATCTGAGTCGCCTGCGGAAATAAAAATCTTTGTGCCGCTCACACTAAAAGAAACATCACCATTGGGAACGGCCTTGGACCGCAACAGCCCTAAGTCCGAACCGCAATGGGGCTCGGTTAAATTCATGGCGCCTTGCCACTCACCACTGACAAGCTTTGGCAGGTACATTTGTTGAAGCTCTACTGTACCGTGCGCAGCCAAGGCCAACATCGTGCCCTGACTAAGTCCCGGGTACAGCCCAAATGACAAGTTGGCTGAGCCAACCATCTCAGCGACAAAGTAATCGAGAGCCTCGGGCAAACCTTGTCCGCCAAAGTCGGGGCTTGCGGTCAGGCCGCACCAGCCGCCCTCGGCGTATTGCTTATAGGCCTCTTTGAAACCCTTCGGCGTTGTGACTTGCCCGTCTTTGAAAGTGCAGCCTTCAAGATCGCCCGACTGATTGAGTGGATGCAGCACGTTTTGGCAAAGCTTGGCGCACTCCTCTAATACCGCGTCCATGACATCGGCTGTCACGTCCTCAAGGCCAGGCAAAGCCGTCAGTGTTTTTTCAGCAGCAAAGACCTCGTGAAGGACAAAACGCATATCGCGCAGCGGTGCGGTGTAAGTGGTCATGGTGTGTCTATGTCTTTTGAAGTGATTGTAATACTTGGACGGGGCCCCGATTCGGCACAAAAGCGCCCGATCAAGGGCCTTAGATTAAGCTAAGGCGATTTGCGGTCAACCCGGCAGCCAGCGGGAATTTTTCAACGGTTTCAATGGCCTGATCCAAAATATGGTCAGTTTCATAGCGAATGTAGACCATATCAGTCCGAATGCTCTTGAAATATAGGACTATATTGGTCTTAATTGAGTGGTTCAAACCAGGCCCGCCAAGGCCGTAGACGACGGAGATCACAGGTGACCTTTAATTTCTTTCCTAAGGCATCCACCGCCGCCCGACCTGGTTTAATGTCGAAAGCCATGTCCAAAGGCGCGACAGCCGCGCTCAAAATCAATGGCGTAAACAGCGTCGATTATTTGAGCCGTGTGAAAGCCTACCCCGTGCTGACCGAACAGGAAGAGCACGCGCTGACCGAGCGCTGGTATCAACGTGGCGACCAAAAGGCTTTTGAAGCCTTGATCACCAGCCATTTGCGGTTGGTCCCCAAGATCGCACAGAAATATGCAGGGTACGGAATCGACGTCAGCGACCTCATCAGCGAAGGCAACGTCGGACTGTTGCATTCGGTCGAGCGCTTCATGCCCGAGAAGGGCTTCCGGTTTTCCACATATGCCCGCTGGTGGATCAAGGCCGCCATTTTGAATTACGTTTTGAGAATGTGGTCGCTCGTCAAAGTTGGGAATGGCGCGAACAAGAAACGTCTGTTCTTCAACTTGCGCCGTGCCAAGCGCGCCCTGCATGTTGATGGCGAGCGTTATCTCAGCGAAAAAGACATCGCTCATCTGGCCCGTCACTTTGGTGTCAGCAAGGATGACGTGGTCGCGATGGACCGCCGCATGTCGGCTAACGATGTGTCGATGTCACAGACGGTCGGACAAAGCCATGATGGCGACGCGATTGAATTCGGCGACACGTTGGCTGACGACTCGCCAAATGCCGAAGAAATTCTGATCGCATCCGATCATCGCGCCTGGCGCTCGAGAGCTTTGCGCGATGCCGTCGAGAAACTTGACAAGCGCGAGCGTGAGATCCTTTCACGGCGTTATTTGACAGAAAAGCCTGTGACTCTGTCGACGTTGGCCCGCATCTATGGCCTGACAGCCGAGCGCGTTCGCCAAATTGAATCGAAGGCGATTGAGAAAATCAAACAGTACATGAACCCCAAAATGCGCCAGCCGGCCTTGATCAGCGGCCTTTTTGCGATGTTCTTTGCCGTTGCAGAATCGAACGCTTAGCCCCACGCAGATATGCTGCGGCGAGTAAAATCGCCGCAGCCTTTTCTTTGTGGGTATTGACGTTTGCGGGCCTGGCGATCATTCAATTGAGTCTCATAATGAAACGCTTGGCCGACCGTGACCCCTCCCGGACTCCCGCGCCTTAAAGTTATTGACCGCCCCTCGCCCAATCATGGTGCGCGCCAGCCCGTGGACGGAGCCACGGCTGTGCGTTTTGTCGTTCTGCATTACACGGGCATGGCAACAGCCGAGCAGGCCCTCGCCAGACTGACGGACCCATTAGCGCAAGTTAGTGCGCACTATCTCATCAATGATGAGGGCGAGATCTTCCACCTTGTGCCAGAAGACCGCCGCGCATGGCATGCGGGCGTTTCTTACTGGCAGGGACGGCGCGATCTCAACAGTCTTTCGATTGGCATCGAAATCACCAACCCCGGACACGATTGCGGCTACCGCGCATTTCCGCAGACGCAAATTGATGCGGTGCGCGACTTGGTCAAAGACATTCTGGCACGCCATATGCTCAATGCTGACGCTGTAATCGGGCATTCGGATATCGCGCCGGGCCGCAAAATTGACCCAGGCGAATTATTCCCGTGGGAACACTTGGCAAGCACTGGCCTGGGCCGCTGGCCTAAGCTGAGCGGCACCAAACATCTCATCACCACCAACGACGCGATGATACTGTTGTCGCAAATTGGATACGCCGTGCCGCTGTCGGCGGAATTGGGCGCAGACATTTTGGCCGCGCCCGCCGACACTGTGGCCGCATTCCAGCGCCACTATCGCCCGGCACGCATCGACGGCGTCTTAGACACTGAAACGCTGGCCCTGATTCAAACTCTGGCCGCGCCAGACCTCGCTTGACCTCATCTTAACAGAAGACCATGTTGGCCCTGCCAGATGGCCGGATAGCCGCGCTCACCCTTAAAAGTGATCGAGGAAAGTCCGGGCTCCACGGAAGTAAGGTGCCGGTTAACGACCGGCGGGGGCAACCCTAGGGAAAGTGCAACAGAAAACAAACCGCCTTGAACTTCGGTTCAAGGTAAGGGTGAAACGGTGCGGTAAGAGCGCACCGCAGGCTTGGTAACAAGCGTGGCAAGGTAAACCCCACCTGGAGCAAGACCAAATAGGGGCGACCGATCGGGCGGGAAACCGTGCCGGTAAATGTGCTTCCGCACAGTCGCCCGGGTCGGTCGCACGAGGTGTCCGGTAACGGGCATCCCAGATGAATGGCTATCCCCCGGTTTCGGCCGGGGACAGAACCCGGCTTACAGGCCATCTGGCATTTTTCTCTTATATTCAGATAGTTAGTTGTTTTTTGCGCGTTGCCACGATTGCGCCGCGCAGGGGGCGTTAAATCACCTTAAATCCCCAGCATGGTCAGTCTTACTCATCGGCGTTTATCATTCTTAATTTCCAAGAATGTCGTGGTAGGCGATGCACTTAGATAAAGAACAAATAAAGAACATTTTCATGGGCTTAGGAGCCGATCCCATTGACACCCATATTTTCCCATGAGATACCATGCTGGTCCAAAATCTAAGCGCTCGATTTGCGCCTGGATGATGGGTCTGCGGGGAACGGGTAGAGGGCGGTCCGGCCGTGAAGGCATATATCGGGACCTTTGTTAACAAAATCGACGCGAAGGGAAGAATTTCAGTCCCGGCGCCTTTTCGTACTGCGTTGCAGGCAAAAGGGCTAACCGGCGTTGCTTTGTTTCCCGCACTGATCGGCGATTGCATCGAGGGTTGCGGTATGGACCGCATCGAAACCCTTGTGGAGTCGATGCGCGATGACCCCCTACCCAGCGTCGACGACGACGCGATTGCTCACCTCATTGTCGGCAGCGCCCGCGAGACGCCATTTGATGCTGGCGGGCGAATTGTGCTGCCGGAGGACTTCATTGCCAAAGCGAAGCTCACCGACAAAGGCGCCTTTGTCGGCAAGGGCCGCACGTTCCAAATATGGGAACCAAGTGCGTTGGCCAAAACACAAGACGCGCTGATGAAACGCGTACTCGCCGCACGGCAAGCTCAACTCGCCGTCGGTAAAGATGAGGCGCGATGAACACAGCCGCCGCATCATCAGAAACACCTCATGTTCCTGTTTTGCTTGCTGAAGTTATCGCTGCGCTGCAACCGCGCGACGGCGGTATTTATGTCGACGGCACCTTTGGCGCTGGCGGTTACACGTCGGCCCTTCTGGAGGCGGCGCACTGTCAGGTCTGGGCCATCG
>Ga0049084_10000645_pt1 | contig 13741 bp, 6 predicted proteins | sample GreLakmeON33MSRF_FD_66720 | JGI IMG/M metagenome (GOLD analysis project Ga0049084, IMG submission 66720) | Freshwater lentic microbial communities from great Laurentian Lakes, MI, USA - Great Lakes metaG ON33MSRF | ecosystem: Environmental > Aquatic > Freshwater > Lake | place: Great Lakes... | reverse complement strand
TGCCAAGGGGAAGAGTTCGGTGAGCGCCCGCCGTAATTCCGAGGGGAAAATAGGTTTGGGCAAAATGCGGATGACGCCGAGTGCAAGGTAGGCGGCGGCCACTTTGGGATTCAGCTCAGAGCTAAAAACGATGATCTTGGCGGAGATCGGCACGGAGCGTGGCGCGGTCACCAATTCCAACCCGTTCATCACGGGCATGTGATGATCGGTGAGGATCAGATCGTAGGCGGTGGGGGCGGCGCTGATTTTTTCCAAGGCGATCGCACCGTTTTCCACGCACTCAATCGTGTGGCCGTCGCGCGAGAGGGCCATGCGAGCCACCTCGCGCAAATTGATGAGATCGTCTGCGTAAATAATCCGCAAGGCCCGACCCTTGGGCGCGGAATTAATAGTTCAGGGCGCGGGCATGAGCGGGGTGACGGGTCGAGGTTGCACACTGCGCTCGGGATTGCGCGCCTCGTTATCAGAATCCTCGTTGTGGGAATCCGTGCGGGGCCGGGCCGCGAGAGCGCGACGGAGTTACGGGTTGCCGACGGGCCGCTGGAGCCTAGTTAGGGTCAATGCGAATTTTTGGCCGACATGGGATTGCGGGGATTTTGCTGGGCGGTTTGATCATCGGTATCCCGGTGGTGGTTTCGCCCGTGGTGTCCGCTGAAGTCGCTGGAAAAAGAGACGACCCGTGGTTGTGGTTGGAAGGTATTGAGGATGCGCCGGCGCTCGCGTGGGTTAATCAGCAGAACGCCAAGACCGCAACGTGGCTCACGGCGCGGCCGGAGTTTGCGGGGCTCGACCGTGACGCCCTCGCAGTGCTCGATGCGCCGTCACGTCTGCCGGAGGTTTCGCAACACGGGGCGTATCTCTACAGTCTGTGGCAGGATCGCGAGCATCCCCGGGGACTCTACCGGCGCACGACGCTCGACGAGTTTCGCCGCGTGGAACCGAAGTGGGAGACGGTGCTCGATGTCGATGCGCTGGCGAAGGCGGAGGGCCGGTCCTGGGCGTTCGGCGGTGCGATTTGGCTGCCGCCGGGAAATCGTCGGTGTCTCCTTCGGCTCGCGCCAGGTGGCGGCGATGCGTCGGAAGTGCGGGAGTTTGACGTCGAAAAAAAAGCCTTCGTGACCGGTGGATTTTTTCTGCCGTCGGCCAAGTCGCGCGTGGCTTGGCGCGACGAAAACACTCTTTATGTCGGCACGGACTTCGGTCCGGGTTCGCTGACGAAATCGGGCTATCCCCGCACCGTGAAGCTCTGGACGCGGGACACGCCGCTGACGGCCGCCGTCGTCCTGCACACCGCGGCGGCGAACTCAGTGTCAACGACGGCGCGGCGGGTGCGGGCGAAGGAAGGCGACCTCGACCTCGTGAGCGAAGGGCTCACGTTTTGGACGCAGAAGAATTATCAGGTCATCGGTGGAGAACTCAAACCGCTCGATCTGCCGCCGACCGCACGGGTCGTGGGCGGGTTTCGCGGGCGGCTCGTGATCCGGTTGAAGGAAGCGTGGACGCGCGGGGGCACTCGGTTTCCGAGCGGTGCCGTGATGGTGGCGGACGCGAGTGCGTTGCGAGGCGAGGTCGGCAAGGTCGAACTCGTGATCGCACCGACCGCGCGCTCTGTGATCAAAGCCGTGGTGCCGACACCGGCGGGCATTTGGGTGACCACGCTGGAGGACGTGCGCGGTCGGCTCGATCGCTTGACCCCCGGAGAGAAAGGGGCGGTCGCGTGGAGTCGGACGCAGGTTCCTTTTGAGGATCATGGCGCGTTGACGATTAAATCCACGGAGGACGAGAGCGGCGATGCGTTGGTGGAGTATCAGTCGTTTTTGACGCCGCCGGCGTTGTATTTGGTCGGGGCAGACGGTCGCGTGCCCGGGTTGCTGAAATCGCAGGCGCCGGCGTTTGACGGGACCAAGTTTGAGGTCGCCCAATACTGGGCAACCTCGGCGGACGGCACGCGGGTGCCGTATTTTGTCGTCATGGCGAAGGGCCTGGTGCGCGACGGCCGGGCACCGACGTGGATGTTTTCCTACGGTGGCTTTGAGAATTCGCTCACGCCCTCTTACTCCGGTTCCTACGAGGAACTCCATGGCGCGTATGGGAAATTGTGGCTCGAGCGCGGCGGGGTGTTTGTGCTCGCGAACATCCGGGGCGGCGGTGAATTCGGACCGGCGTGGCATACCTCGGTGTTGAAAGAAAATCACTACAAGTGTTTCGAAGACTTTGAGGCGGTGGCCCGCGACCTCGCGGCGAGAAAAATCACTTCGGCTGCGCACCTCGGGATCGAGGGTCGCAGCAACGGTGGACTGCTGGTGGCGGCGACGATGGTCCGGCACCCTGAACTTTATGGCGCCGTGGTGTGCGGTAATCCGTTGGTCGATATGCAGCGGTATCCCAAACTTCTGGCTGGCGCGAGTTGGGTGGCGGAATACGGGGACCCGGACGTGCCGGCGGAGTGGGCCTATCTCGAGAAATACTCGCCGTATCAGCGGGTGCAGGCGGGGGGGAAGCTGCCGCCGGTGATGTTCTATACTTCAACGCGAGATGATCGCGTCCATCCGGGCCACGCCCGCAAGATGGCGGCCAAGATGGAATCGTTGGGCTACGCCGTGGATTATTATGAAAACACCGAAGGCGGCCACCACGGCAGCGTGACGAACGAGCAGCTGGCGACGCGGATTGCGCGCACGTTTGGATTTCTGTGGGCGAAGCTGAAGTGAACGAGTGAAGGGTGGAAATCCACTCGCTGGCGCTCGCGGCTATGGACTGGTCCGGCCGACGAGTGAGCGCGGTCACGGGTCGCCGGCGAGAATCCACGCTTCGTTGAAATGGGCGTGTTTGATCGTCTCGCGGAGCGCGCGGCCGGCGGCGTCTTGGGCGGCTTTTGCGGGTGAGATCGCGTAGCTGTAGGTGGCGTGCAGGGTGCCGTCTTTCGCTTGGATGAGACTGGGATAGCCGTAGCGGCCCGCGTCGGGGCCAGGCTGATCACGCTCCAAGTGTCGGCTCCATTTCCACGTCTTGCCTTCGTCGTCAGAGACGCGAACGCAGAGACTGTGACGGCCGTTTTCGGTGTCGTTGTTGACGACGACCCAGTGGCCGTTGGTGAGGGCAATGACTTCGAGTCCGGCGCCGGGATCAGGGAGGGCGGAGTCGGTGACGGCGGTCCACGACTCGCCGCGATCGCTGGAGGACGCGTGTTGGATCCGCTGGGGAGGGAGGCCGTTGTCGCGCATCATCGCGTAAAGGGAGCCGTCTTGGCGGCGCACGATGCTGGGCTGGACGTTGCCCTCGCCGATGAGGGGCGGGCTGGTGTGCCACGTCTGACCCCAGTCGTCGGTGATGGCCATCAGGGAAAAATTAAAGCCGTCGGAGTAGAGCGGCACGATGAGGCGCCGACCATCGAGAATGAAGGGATGCGCGCGGGTCATCCAACCGAGGCGCAACTTGAGTTTGTCGGTGGAAGCGGCGAGCGCGTAGTCGATGTACTCCTTGATTTTTGGTTCGGTGGCGCGCGGGCGAAAGTGTTCCATCGCGATCTTCACGGTAGCGGCGAATTCCGGACCGGGCTTCACGTGGATGACATCCGAGGTTTTCCAGATGGGCGGGCCGTCGCGAAGGAAATCATCGGAGGTTTTGGATTTTAGCAGCGCGGATTCCCACTGGTTGTCGAGAATGGTGGGCCAGATGAGCCAGAGGGTGCCGCGGGGATCGATGACCATGCAGCAGTTGGTGTCCGGGAGGTCGGGCGTATCAGCCATGATGAAGGCCTCGCTCCACGCTGCGGCTCCGCGGCGAAGACGGGCGCCGACGATCTTCACGTCGTCGGCCTGCCGTTCGCCGGAGCCGCGAAACCAACAGGCGAGGAGATCGCCGTGGGCCGTTTCGACCACGCACGAGCCGTGGTTGTGGAGTGAATCGGGTGGCTGGAGGAACTCGCTGCGAAAAAACGGGGTCTCGCTGCCGGCGACGTTACTCAGGCAGCAGGCGACCGAGAGCAGCAAAGACAAAACGTGGGGCCTTCCGGCGCGGCGTGAGAGGGGCACGGGGGGAAGTCTTGGATTCGGCCGGTCGGCGAGTAAAGGCCGGCGTTGGTAAGGTTCGGATTGCGGTGGCGGGAAAACGGTGACTGGTTCGAGGCCAACTCCGTGTTTCTATTCCCCTGTCCTCACCCATGAAGCTTAGCCGTTTTTTTCGTTCGCTCGGTGTCTTCCTGACGTTCGCTGGCGCGGCGTTGGGTGCCGTTTCGCAACCGATTGCGCTGTGGCCCGGACGGGCTCCGGATGAAACGAAGGATTTGCCGCCGGAAGCGGATAACACCAAGGCCACGGACAAACTGATCGCCGGAAAAGCGGTGGTGCGGCTGGGTAATGTGGCGAATCCGACGCTGACGATTTACTCGCCAGCGACCGAGAAGAACACCGGGGCGGCCGTGCTCGTGTGTCCGGGCGGCGGTTACAACATCCTTGCGCTCGACCTGGAGGGCACGGAGGTCTGCGAGTGGCTGAACGCGATCGGCGTGACGGCGGTGCTTTTGAAGTATCGCGTGCCGCGGCGGGCGGGTGTGGAGAAACATGCGGCGCCTCTTCAGGATGCACAGCGTGCGCTCGGCCTCGTGCGCCACCGCGCGGCGGAGTGGGGGATCGATCCCACGCGGATCGGCGTGCTGGGTTTTTCCGCCGGCGGGCACCTCGCGGCGGTGCTGAGCACTCAGCCCGCCACGCGCACTTACGCGGCGATCGACCGCGCGGATACGTTGAGCTGTCGGCCCGATTTCGCCGTGCTGATCTATCCGGCATATTTGACGTTGAAGGAGCAGGGTGAAGCGATCGCTCCAGAGCTCCCGGTGAGCGCGACCACGACACCCCCGACTTTTCTCGCGATGGCCGAGGATGATCCGGTGCGCGTTGAGAACGCGCTGTTTTATTATGCGGCGCTGAAAAACGCCAAGGTGCCGGCCGAGATGCACGTGTATCCGCGGGGCGGTCACGGCTACGGGCTGCGCCGCACGGTGGACGATGTTACGACCTGGCCGGATCGCGTGGCCGACTGGATGAAGGCGTCGGGGTGGCTGCAGCCAGCGCATCGCTAGCCCGACCAGGTGGCGTGCGGCGCTTTTGCGAGTGGCCCGGCCCGTCTCCGCATCGACATTTTTCCGGTTGCGACGCGTGGCGGCGCCGGAGAGTGATGGGAAATGCAGACCCCTATTCCCCGCCGGACGATTGCGTTGCTTTGGCTTTCGGTCGCCAGCGTGACTCACGCGCAACCGGCGGCCACGACGGATGGGGCCGAGCAGAAACTGACTGCCGCGCCCGCCGTCGCGCCCGCGACCGACCCGGTCGCCCGCATTCGCGACGAGGGCCTCAATCGTTCCGAAGTGATGGCGACGCTGAGTCATCTCACCGACATCGTGGGGCCGCGGCTCACGGGCTCCCCGGAATTGCGCCGCGCGAGCGAGTGGGCGCGGGATCGGTTCACGACGTGGGGGCTGCAGAACGCGGCGCTGGAACCGTGGGGACCATTCGGGCGGGGGTGGTCGCTTCGACGGTTTTCCGCGCAAATCGTCGCGCCGCAGGCGATCCCGCTGATTGCCTATCCGAAAGCGTGGTCGCCGAGTGTGGGGATTCAGCCGCTCGAAGCCGACGTGATCCACGTCGACATTAAAAAATCGGAAGACTTCGAACGGTATCGCGGCAAGCTTAAGGGCAAGATCGTCCTCGATGGCCCGATACAAGAGATTAAGGTGAAGTTCGACCCGCTCGCGGGTCGCCGCACAGAGGCGAACTTGCTGGCGCTGGCCAATTCCGACGGAGCGAGCGGTCCGGCCAGGCCGACGACCGGCTCGGCGCTGGCGACGCCGGAGCAGCGCGCGGCCCTCGCGCTGTTGCCGCGTCGTTACCAGTTTTTCTCCGAAGAAGGTGTGGCGGTTCTCCTGCAACCCAGCCGGATCGGAGAGTCGGGCACGCTCTTCACCGCGGCGGCGACGGTCTACCCGCCGCGCGTGGCTGCGACCGAAAAATCGGCGAAGGCGGCGACCAAAAAAGCAACCCCGCCAGAGGAGAAATCGGCCACCGCCAAGAAAGGGCCGAAAGGCGGTACGATCACTCCCGCGATCCGGAACGTTCCGGTGTGGAAAACCGACGCACCACCGATCATCCCGCAAATCACGGTGGCCGCCGAACACTACAATCGGCTGGTGCGGTTGACGGCAGCAGGCGAGCAACTCCGCGCCGCCGTGGATCTGCAAACGGACTATCACACCGGGGAGCTCATGGCGGCCAACGTCGTGGCGGAAATCCCCGGGTCGGATCTCGCCGACGAGCTGGTCATGCTCGGCGCGCACCTCGACTCATGGCAGAGCGGCACGGGCGCGACCGATAACGCGGCGGGTTCGGCGGTGGTGATGGAGGTGGTGCGGATTTTGAGAGCGCTGGACCTCAAACCCCGCCGCACGATCCGCGTGGCGCTGTGGACGGGTGAGGAGCAGGGCCTACTGGGTTCGAAGGCCTATGTGACGGCGCATTTCGGTGTGCCCAAAAACACCCCGGCGGCAGGTGCCGCGCCCCGTGAGGACGCGGATCCCTTTGCGACCACCCGCACCGGCGCCAGTGGTGAGATCGAGAAGAAACCCGGCCACGAAAAACTCTCGGCCTACTTCAATCTCGACAACGGGGGCGGCAAGATCCGCGGCATTTATCTGCAAAACAACGAGGCGGCCCGGCCAATTTTCCGACAGTGGCTCAAACCCTTCAAAGACCTCGGCGCCGAAACGGTGTCGCTTGCGAATACGGGTGGCACCGACCATCTGCCCTTTGATCAAGTCGGGCTGCCAGGTTTTCAATTTATCCAAGATGAGATCGAATACTGGTCGCGCACACATCACGGGAATATGGACGTGTTTGACCGCGTGATCGCCGACGACATGAAGCAGGCGGCGGTGATCATGGCGGCCTTTGTTTACGAGGCGGCGATGAGTGACGGGAAAATCCCGCGCAAGCCTGTGCGGCCGGTGCCGGCCGCTGCTCCTTCGCCGGCGGGCACCCCGACCACAACGGAACCCGCGAGACGCTGACCCTCAGTCGAGTCGCTGCCGTTGAGAGCTCATCCCAACGTCTCGTATGTTTCAGACTTTGCCATTGTAGGCCCGCCCGTTGGGCGGGCAACCCGGCCACCGGCCGGGCCTACAGCGGGCAACCCGGCCTTCAGTCTAGAAACCAAAGGACGTTGGAGGAAGAGATCGATTTTCAGAGCTGAACGACGCGCGATCACCCGCGGGGACCAGATTCAACCGTTTGATTTTGCGCTCTGCTCTTGGCTCTCGACTAACGTTCGACGGCTCAGCCGAGCATCGCTCGGGTTAGCTCGGATCGTAATCGAGATACGGCCCGAGCCATTTTTCGGCTTCCGTCACGGTCTGACTCTTGCGGGCGGCGTAGTCGGTGACCTGGTCTTTGCCGAGTTTGCCGACCCCGAAATATTTTGAGTCGGGGTGGTTAAAATACCAGCCGCTCACGGAGGACGCGGGCGACATCGCGCAGCTTTCGGTGAGCGTGATGCCGGTGGCGGCTTCCACGCCGAGGAGGCTGAAGAGGATCGGTTTTTCGGTGTGGTCGGGGCACGCGGGATAACCGGGGGCGGGGCGGACGCCGCGGTATTTTTCGCGGATGAGGTCCTCCATCGGGAGGTTTTCGGTTTGGCCGTAGCCGCAGAAGTCGCGCGCCTTTTTGTGCATCAGCTCGGCGAGCGCTTCGGCGAGGCGGTCGCCGAGGGCTTGGGCCATGATCGCGTTGTAGTCGTCGTGTTTCGCGCGGAACTCGGCGGCGAATTCCTCGACGCCGTGGCCGGCGGTGACCGCGAAGCCGCCGCAGTAGTCGAGGCGGCCGCTGTCGCGCGGCGCGAGGTAATCGGCGAGGCAGTGGTTAAATTGGTCGGCGGGTTTGTCCATCTGCTGTCGGAGCTGGTGGAAGCGGGTGACGACGGCGGTGCGGGACTCGTCGGCGTAGATCTCGATGTCGTCGCCGACGGCGTTGCCGGGCCAGAAGCCGATGATGGCTTTGGCGGTGAAACGTTTTTCGGTGACGATTTGCGCGAGGAGTTTTTGCGCGTCGGCGAAGAGCTTCTTCGCTTCGACGCCGACGACGACGTCGTCGAGGATTTGCGGAAAGCGGCCGTGGAGTTCCCAAGCGCTGAAGAAGGGCGACCAGTCGATATAGGGGACGATGTCGCCTAAGTTGAGCGTTGAGGGTTCAGCGTTGAGCGACGGAACGGAAGCGGGTGAACCCACGGGTGGGAAGCCGGTGCCACTTTCGGAAGAGTAGACGCGGGTGCCGAGGAAGGCGGGGCGGGGGATGTCGATGGTTGGCCAGTCGTAGGTCGGTTTGCGGGAGCGGGCCTGCTCGAGAGTGAGGAGCGGGCGTTTGTTGCGGCGGGCGTTGAATTCTTCGCGTTGGCGCTCTTGCTTCGCGATATTTTCAGCGATGAAGGCGGGCTTCTGTTCGGGAGAGAGCAGGGAGCTGACGACGTTAACGACGCGCGAGGCGTCGAGGACGTGGACGACACCGCCTGGATACTCGGGCGCGATTTTGACGGCAGCGTGGGCGGGGCTGGTGGTGGCGCCACCGATGAGCAGCGGGATGGTGAAACCGCCGCGTTTCATTTCTTTCGCGACGTAAACCATCTCGTCGAGCGAGGGGGTGATGAGGCCGGAGAGACCGATGAGGTCGACGTTGAGCTCTTTGGCCTTCGCGAGAATCTTGTCGCAGGAGACCATAACGCCGAGGTCGGTGACCTCGTAATTGTTACAGGCGAGCACGACGCCGACGATGTTCTTGCCGATGTCGTGCACGTCGCCCTTAACGGTCGCGATGAGAAATTTTCCTTGGGCGCGCGTGGCTTCGCCGGCGGCGAAGGCGCGGGCTTTTTCCGCTTCCATGAAGGGCGTGAGGTAGGCGACGGAGCGCTTCATCACGCGGGCGGATTTCACGACCTGGGGGAGAAACATTTTACCGGCGCCGAAGAGGTCGCCGACGATCCTCATGCCATCCATGAGCGGGCCTTCGATGATCTCGAGGGGGCGCGCAAATTTTTGGCGGCACTCCTCCGTGTCCTGTTCGACAAACTGGTCGATGCCTTTGACGAGGGCGTGAGCGAGGCGGGCTTCGACGGGGGTGTTGCGCCAGGCGAGGTCTTCTTTGAGTTCGGTCTTAGAGGCGCCGCCTTGGGAGGCTTTGAGCTCGTCGGCGAGTTTGACGAGGCGGTCGGTGGCGTCGGGGCGGCGGTTGAGGAGGACGTCCTCGACGTGATGGCGGAGGGTGGGCTCAATCTCGTCGTAGTTGCCCAACATGCCGGCGTTGACGATGCCCATGTCCATGCCCTCGCGAATGGCGTGGTAGAGGAACGCGGTGTGAATCGCCTCGCGGACGGGGTTATTGCCGCGGAACGAGAATGAGACGTTGGAGACGCCGCCGGAGACCTTCGCGCCGGGGAGGGTTGCTTTGATGATCCGCGTGGCCTCGAAGAAATCGACGGCGTAGTTGTTATGCTCCTCGATGCCGGTGGCGACGGTGAGGATGTTGGGATCGAAAATAATGTCCTCGGGGGGGAAGCCGAGGGTGTCCACAAGGAGCCGATACGCGCGGGTGCAGATGCGGACTTTTTCGTCGCGCGTGGCGGCTTGGCCCTGTTCATCGAAGGCCATGACGACGGCCGCGGCGCCGTAGCGCATAATGAGTTTGGCGCGACGGAGGAACTCGGTCTCGCCATCTTTGAGCGAGATGGAGTTGACGATGCCCTTGCCCTGAAGGCACTGGAGGCCGGCCTCGAGGACGGTCCATTTCGAGGAGTCAACCATCACGGGCACGCGGCAGATATCGGGCTCGGCAGCGATGAGATTGAGGAACTTCACCATCGTGGGCTCACCCTCGATGAGCGCCTCGTCGACATTGATGTCGATGATGTTGGCGCCGCTCTCGACCTGCTGTTTCGCGATGGCGAGGCAGGCATCCCAATCGCCGGCTTTGAGGGCCTTGGCGAATTTCGGGGAGCCGGTGATATTGGTGCGCTCGCCGACGACGAGGAAACTGGAGGCGGCGTTAGCCGGAGCGGTGGAGGCGGTGGAGGACACGAGTGGCGAAGGCGGAAGAGCGGGAGAAATTAGTTAATCACAACACACACGTAACACGCGAAAGGGAAGGCGGTGAATTTTTTAACCACGGCTGGACACGGAAGGACACGGATGTCGGGGCGCGGGCGAGACGGACTCAGGCGACGAGGAGCGGTTCGAGGCCGCTGAGGCGGAGGGCTCGCGGTGGGACGTGGAGGCGACGCGCGGGCAAGGAGCGCACGGCTTGCGCGATCGCCGCGATGTGTGGCGGCGTGGAGCCGCAGCAGCCGCCGACCATATTGACGAAGCCGCTCGCCGCGAATTCGCCGAGGACGGCGGCCATGTCGGCGGGCGTCTCGTCGTAGCCGCCAAAGGCGTTGGGCAGGCCGGCGTTCGGGTAGCAGGTCACGTAGCACTCCGCGATTTTGGCGAGTTCCTCGACGTAGGGGCGCATGGCTTGGCCACCGAGGGCGCAGTTGATGCCGACGGAGAACGGCTTCGCGTGGCGGATGCTGTGGTAAAACGCGCCGATGGTTTGGCCGGAGAGGGTGCGGCCGGAGGCGTCGGTGATGGTCACGGAAATCATCACGGGCACGCGTGAGGATTCACCGCGTTCGTCGAAGATGCTCTCGATGGCGAAGAGCGCGGCTTTGGAGTTGAGGGTGTCGAAAATGGTCTCGACGAGGAGGGCGTCGACGCCGGCATCGAGGAGAGCGCGGATTTGTTCGGAGTAGGCGGTGACGACTTGGTCCCAAGTGACGGCGCGGTAGTCGGGGCGGTTGACGTCGGGCGACATCGAGAGCGTGCGGTTAAGCGGGCCGATGGCACCGGCGACGAAACAGTGGCGGCCGGACGTGGCGGCTTCGGCCGCGAGGGCGGCGCGGCGGGCGCAGGCGACGGCGGCGAGGTTCAGGTCGGTGACGATGGGCTCGAGTCTGTAGTCAGCCTGGCCGATGGACGTGGAACTGAAGGTATTGGTTTCAATGATGTCGGCACCGGCAGAAAAATAGTCGGCGTGAATTTTTTCGACGATGTCCGGACGCGTGAGGCAGAGGAGATCGTTGTTGCCCTTGAGGTCGTGGGGGAAGTCAGCGAAGCGGGTGCCGCGGAAATCGGCTTCCTCCAAAGTGTAGGTTTGGATCATCGAACCCATCGCGCCATCGAGGATGACGATGCGCTCGGCAAAGAGCGCGCGAAACGCGGCGGCGCGGGCGGCGTGAGCGGCGGCGGGCGTGGCTGGGGACTGGACGGGAGTCGACATGAAGCGAAACCGTAGGAGTGGGGACACGGGGTTAGCAAGGCTACATATCGATACATCGCTATGCGTTGATGCGTTTATAACCAGATTGATCTTGCGGGTTGCGGCGTGGCGGCGTGTGGTGCGCGTGCCTGACGTTCTTTTTCACTTTCGGGAAACAGGAAAGGCCGTGAGAACCGGCCACAGTTGCGCTGCGGTATCGCATCACAGACCCCCACCGCGTTCAGGATGACATGACGAAAACCTCACGGTTTCCGCTACGAAATCCTCGGGCGACGCGGGCAAAGCCAATCCGGGACTTCGGTCGCGGGTGAAGGCGAGGGGCGAGGCGTCGAGACGGAAACGTCGCGGCACACATGCGGAGTCCGAATATCTGCTCCCGAGAGACTCACGCGTCCGGGGTGGATTGCGCCCCCCGGTCGCGAAAACTTCATCGCAAACCATGAAGCGTGAGAGTGGTGACCCCGGCCGGCGGCGGCTAGTGGTTCTGCTCTTGCCGCGTCGATCCAGCAGACCAGTCATCTATGAAAATCCTTCACTTCCCTTTTCTCACTATGCGGGCGCTCGTGGCGCGCGCAGTCACGGAGCCCATGGCGGGTGCAGGTCGATTTTTTTTTAGCGCGACGGCGCGGCGACAAGCGCCGGCCCTACGCGTCGGGATGTTGGCGATGGCTTTGACGGCGAGGGCGGTGGCGCAGAGTGCGCCCGTTTCCCAACTCGATCCGGTCTTTTCGACGGCCACGCGCACGCCGACGGCTCCGCAGACTATTGGGTCGGCGGTGGACATCATCACGGCGGCGGACCTCGCGCGACGGCAGGCGACGTCGTTGGCGTCGGCCCTGGGGCTCGCGACCAGTGCGCCGCATTTTTCTTCGGGAGCGAGCGGGGCGATCAACTCGCTGTTTTTGCGCGGGGCGAACTCGAACCAGACGCTATTTTTGGTCGATGGCATTCGGCTCAACGATCCCAACACCGACTATCAGGTCTTCCTTGGTGGCGCGTGCGTGAGCGCGTGCGACAGTCTGGAAATCGCGCACGGGCCGCAGAGCACGCTCTATGGTGGTGAAGCCGTGGGTGGCGTCGTCTCCCTGCGAGCGCAGCGCGGCACCGGTGCGCCGAGTGCGCGGGTGTCGGCGGAGGCGGGAAGTTTTGGGACGGTGCAAGGCTCGGTCGCCGCGCAAGGTGCGTCGGGAGTGAATAGCTACACGTTTGCGACGGCGGGTGGGCGGACCAACAACGACCGGACGAACAACGCGTTTGAATCGGCGACGACGACGCTGCGGCTCGACCGCACGGTGAATCAACGCGTCTCGGTGGGCGGAACCGCGCGCTGGTTTCATGGCGTGTATGGTGACCCGGGAGACCGTTACACGAACGATCCGGATAATGAGACGCGGGAGGAAAACGTGCTGGTAACGGCGTTTGCCGACATGACGTTCGCGGACGCGTGGACGGGGCGCGCGGTGGTGGGCGGGCAAGATCGGCGCTTCGTGGCGGAGAGTCCGCGAGCGGGTCGGGCGACGGCGTTTACAGTGGTGAAGAATCGCCGCGCGGTGCTCGACACGCAGACGACCTATACGGGTTTCGAGCGTCAGCGCATCACGGGCGGCGTAACCGCGGAGGCGAACCACACGCGCAATACGGGCTTTGGCGACATCAACAAGAAGCAAGGACTGCTGGCGGTGTTTGTGCAGGACCAATGGTCACCCGTGGATGACGTGTATCTCACCGGTGGTCTGCGTAACGATGATTTCGATACGTTTGGGCGAGCGACGACGGGGCGCGTGACGGGGGCGTGGCTGGTGGCGAAGCGCGCGGTAAAACTACGGGCGAGCTACGGCACGGCCTTTCGCACGCCGAGTTTTTTGGATTTGTATGGGCAGAGCGCGTTCTACGTCGGCAATCCGGGGCTGCAGCCCGAGCAAGCGCGGGGCTGGGACGCGGGGGCAGATTGGTATTTGGCGAACCAGCGCGGGACGTTGAGTGGGACCTGGTTTGAGACGGGCTTTACTGACTTGATAGCGAGCACGGCAAATTTTCGGAGCGTGGAAAATATTCAACGGGCGCGCACCCGGGGCGTGGAGTTAGCTGCGCAGATCACGCTGCCGGGGGCGGTGGAAGTGCGGGCGAGCTACACTTATTTGGAAGCGCAGAATCTAACGGCGGGCATTCGGCTCCTCCGGCGTCCACGGCAGAGCGGAAATGTAAACGTCTGGCGTGCGTTGGGCGGCGGCGTGAGTGCGGGAGCGGGCGTGGCGTTTGCGGCGCACCGCCGCGATGTGGATGCGAAGACGTTTCGACAGATCGACGCGGAAGACTACACGGTCGTGCGGATTTACGGAGCATGGCAGGTGAATGCGCGGCTCGCGCTGAAGGCTCGCGTGGAGAATCTG
>Ga0049084_10000643_pt1 | contig 13747 bp, 11 predicted proteins | sample GreLakmeON33MSRF_FD_66720 | JGI IMG/M metagenome (GOLD analysis project Ga0049084, IMG submission 66720) | Freshwater lentic microbial communities from great Laurentian Lakes, MI, USA - Great Lakes metaG ON33MSRF | ecosystem: Environmental > Aquatic > Freshwater > Lake | place: Great Lakes... | reverse complement strand
GACACTCCTGCAGCCGGTCGGCACCATCTGGGTGAGCGCCATCCGTATGGCCATCATTCCGCTGGTCGTCTCCTCGCTGCTCCTCGGCGTGGGCCGCGCACCCGACGCGCGCACGGTCGGCGTACTCGGCGCACGCGGCCTGCTGATGTTCCTCGCGATGCTGACGGCGGCCGGGCTCTTCTCGCTCGCCATCGCGCCTGTGGTCTTCTCACGGTTTCACGTCGACACCGCAGCGGCAGAGGCGCTCCGGGCCAGCGCGGTCGCCACGGGCCAGGCCGCGATCGAGGGAGCCAAGTCCATTCCCTCATTGGCGCAGTGGTTCATCGATCTTGTCCCCGTCAATCCGGTCAAGGCTGCCGCTGACGGCGCGCTGCTTCCGCTCATCGTCTTTTCGATTGCGTTGGGTGCCGCGCTGACACGCATTGCCGCTGATCGGCGCGAGGCGCTGCTCCGTGTGATGGATGCGGTGCAGGAGGCCTGCCTGGCCGTCATGCGCGCCGTGCTCGTGGTGGCGCCGGTCGGCGTCTTTGCGCTGGCCTTCGTACTCGCTGCCAAGATCGGCTTCGCGGCTGCGGGCGCGCTGGCCACATATATCGTGCTCGTCTGCGCCGTCTGTATCGCGTTCTGGCTGGTGGTCCTCTACCCGGCGGCCGTGTTTGGCGGCGGCGTGAAGTTCATGGATTTCGCCCGCGCGATTCTTCCCGCGCAGGCCGTGGCATTCAGCTCGCGCAGTTCGCTGGCGGCCTTTCCGGCGATGCTCGCCGTCGCGCGCGAGAAACTGGGACTGAGCCAGCCGACGATCGGCTTTCTGCTACCGCTCATGGTTACCATCTTCCGCGCCGGTGCGGTCATCGCGCAGGTGGTGGGCGCGATCTTCATCGCCAAGCTCTACGGCATTCCGCTCAGCCCGGCGCAATACGCCACCATGACCGTCACGTCGATCGCGGCCTCGTTCAGCGTGCCGGGAATTCCGGGCGGCGGAATCATCATGATGGTCCCGGTGCTGCTGTCGGTAGGCCTTCCGGCTGAGGGCGTGGGCATCCTGCTCGCGGTGGATACCATTCCCGACATGTTCCGCACCACGACGAATGTCACGGCCGACCTTGCAGCGGCGGTCATCCTCGACCGGCGACGGGTGAAGAGTCCGGCGTCCTGAGGCACGGTGACGCCGCGATCCAGCACTCCGGCCGATGCGGGTGACGGCGCCGATGCCTGACCTCAGGAATCTCGCCCGCATCACCGCGGCCGTTCGGGCGTATCCGCCTGTGCCCGCCGAGCGCGACGAACCGTTCTGGGAGGCGGCCGTGGCGCTGGTACTGCGCGAGCGAGAGGCGCAAGGCGGCGTCGAATTGCTCTTCATTACACGAGCGATTCGCGAGGGCGATCCTTGGAGCGGGCAGGTGGCGCTCCCCGGTGGGCGCCGCGACGAAGGCGACGTCGACCTCGCCGATACCGCCGTACGCGAAACGCGCGAGGAAACTGGGCTCGACATCCGTCTGCACGGCGAGCTGGTCGGTCCGCTCGATGACCTCCGGCCGCGAACCCCCATGCTCCCACCCGTGATCGTGCGGCCCTACGTGGCAACGATCGTCGGTGCACCGCCGGTCGTGTTGTCCGACGAAGTGGCCGGCCACTTCTGGGTGCCGCTCGACGCACTGCTCGACCCGGCCAACAGGCGACGCACGCGGGTCCGCACCCGGGGCGCGTTCTGGATGTGGCGCGACGCTATTCATTATGATGGACAGGTGATCTGGGGGTTGACCGAGATCATCGTGCGCAACTTCCATGAGGTCGTGCGTTGAGCAACGCGGAAATGGGGACGAAGGCCGCGTCGTCGTGGGCTGAGCGCAAGATCTGGCGCGCTGGGCCTCTCGCACGCACCCTCTGGCTGCTGGCCGTCGTGGCGCTGTTCGCACTGGTGCCGATGCTCGCCGACCGCTGGGCCTACGATCACGCGCACCTCGCCCGGATCTATGATCAAGACTGGGCGCGCCTGCTTCGCCAGATGGGCTGGTTCCCGACTTGGATGCTCGCCTCGCTCACACTCTGGCTGACGCAACGCAAGCTCGATGCGGCGCTCGCGAAGACGCACGCGCAGCTGCTGTTCTTTGCCCCGGCGCTCGCCGGTATCGTCTGCGAGCTGCTCAAGCTCACGATCCGCCGCGAACGGCCGATGATCCACGACGGCGACTATGGCTTCCGCCCATGGGAGGACCGCCCGTTCTCGACTGCCGGACTTGGCATGCCGAGCAGTCACACGATGGTGGCATTTGCTGCGGCTACGGTGCTCGCGCGGATCTTCCCAGGCGCACGGTGGGTCTGGTACGCGCTCGCCGCTGGCTGCGCCGCCACGCGTGTTATCGACCGCGCGCATTTCGTCTCCGACGTCTCACTCGGCGCGCTGCTTGGCTGGAGTATTGGATGGGGCGTCTGGATCGCGCTTCGTAAAAAGCCGACGTACTGATCACGGCTGTTAACCGTGTCGGTCCGCGGAGGCCGTAGCGGCGGTTTACGGAAACGCCGCTACGGCCTCCGCGGTTTCTCCATCAAACTCAGGGCGTGATACGTGGCGTCGGCACCGTCGCCTTCGGGTCTACCATCACACGCCGAGCCTTGAGATGTTCCTCCATCTTGAGTCGCGGAATGCCTTCCTTGAGCCACTCGGGAGCCGGCTGGTCGCGGAGGAACGTGTCGAACCATTCCGTCATGCGCAGGGCGTAGTCCATCTGGTTGGCCGGACGCGACAGGCCGTGATTCTCACCCACATACTCGAGTAGAATCACGTCCTTGTTCATCTGGCGCAGGTGGTTGTAGTACGTGATGCCCTGATTGAAGTCCACGGCGCCGTCGCGGTCGTTGTGCAGGATCATGTACGGCATCGACAGGTTCTGCGCATACGTTTGCGGCGAGTTGCGCGCGTACACCTCTGGGATGTCGTTCGGCCCGCCGGTGAACCGGCCTTGGCTCGAGATGAAGATCGAGGCGTCCGTGTTCCCTGAGTTCCAGTAGACCGAGCCGAACATCGACGTCATATCGGTCAGCGGTGCGCCAGAGACGGCGGTCTTGAACATCTTCGTCTGCGTGGCGATGAACGCTGACTGGTAGCCGCCCCAGCTATGGCCCTGTAGGCCTACGCGGGCTTCGTCGATCATCCCCGTCGCGATCACGGCCTTCACGGCAGGTAGCACGCACCAGACCGCCGAACGGCCGGGATCGTTCACCTTGTAGGCGATGTCTGGCTGGAAGAACGCGTAGCCGCGCGAGGTGAACACGGCCGGGTTGGCGTAGCGCGTCGCGTTCGGCGCCGGATAGACATGCGTCCCCTGCGACAGCTTCTCATAGATGTAGGTGAGCATCGGGTACTTCTTGCCCTTCTCGTATCCGGCCGGGAGAAAGAGCACCCCCTGACGCTTGCCGAGCCCATTGTCGCAGCTGTAGTCAATCAACCGTGCGCCCGGTGTCCAGGCGACGTCCTTCTGCTGCGGGTTCGCGTCGGTGAGACGGCGCTCGTTCTTGATGCCGTCGTCGGCCGCGTAGAAGTCGGGAAACTTCACCACGCTCTGCCGTTGGACGACCCAGGTGTCGCCGTCGCGTGCCTTCCGATAGCTGACCTTGGCATCCTCCCAGGTGAGCGGCGTCGCGCCGCCCTTCAAGGGGTCGACCATGGAGAGACCTTCCTTCTTGGTCCACTCGCCATATGCCTGAAAGTAGAGCGGCTTGTTGAGGTCGATGCCGCCGCGGTCACGCGGGTCGCTGAGCAGGCGAGCCTGGTACTTGATCTGGTCCTTCAGGCCGTTGCCGGTGATGTTGACCGCTCCGGTGCCGGAGACGGGAAGACGCCACACATCCCAGTTATCGCGGATGATGACGTTGTTGCCGTCGTTCGTCCAGCCGATGAACGCGCCACCGATCGCCGGCTTCACCTGATTGTGGTCGTCTTCGGTATTCCAGAACTTTGCCGGCACGCCCGTCGTGATCGTCTTCGTGGCGCCAGCGTTGAAATTGTAGACCTTCCAGTCGCCAGAGTCGTAGTAGGCGTACTGGCCGTTGTCTGGCGAGAACGACGACGCGCCGAATCCACCGCGCCCGCCACCACCACCGCCGCCGCCCGGCACCTTCTTCTGGATGAGCTTCCGCTCGCCCGTACCGATGTTCACGGCGTAGATGTCGCGGAAGTCGAAGCCGCGGATGCCGGCCTCGCGCTCGTACTCGGTGCCGTCATTGCCGATGCCCCACGAATCCTTTGGGCCGACCGAGACGTCGCGCACCCTGTCGTCCGTGAGCTTGGTGACCTTCTGGGTCGAGAGCGTATAGACCGACAGGTAGTTGAACGCCTTGTCCGTCGCTTCCTGCACCTGTTGGGCTGCCTGCGGTCGCGCGTCCTTCCAGTGCCAGAGAATGAGCGACGGGACCTCGGCGCCAGTCTGAGGTGCCGCGGCGATCTGCCCGGTGCTGCCAGCGCCAGGAGCAGAACCGCCAGGGTTCGGCGCCGTGAAGGTCCCGGCGTTCGGATCGCGCGGCGGTCGCGGCTCGCGCAGGCCGAAGTAGAGGGTCTTCTGTCCGTCGCCCCATTGCAGCGCGCGGTCAGTGCTCACGACGAGCCCGCCAGCGACGCCCGTGCTCTTTGCGCTGATTTCGATTGCCGTAGCGTTTGGCGCGATGGCGTTGCTCCATGCCACGACCGTCGCCTGTTCGTCGCCACCGGCCGTGTCGTTCACCACGCGGAACGCGGCGAGCGCGCTGCTGGAATCGCCCCAGATCAGCCGACGATACGTTGCCTTCTGGAAATCGAGTGGGCGGTTCACGCCCGTGGAGAGCTCACGTAGCTGAATGCTGTTGCCCACGAGGTCGGTGGCACTCACCGCGTACGCGATCCAGGTGCCGGCGTCGTTGAAGGCGAACTCCGAGACGTTGGCGATCGGGATCGGCGTGCCGCCCGTGAGGTCCACGAGCTCGAGGACGGATGCCGGACCGCCGCCGCCTGCCGGGGCGCCTCCACGTCCGCCTCCGGCATCAGCTGCCGCGGGAGCCGCGCCAGGCGTTGCATGCTGAATCGCGAGCCAGTTCGACTTGTCGCCAGCAAACCGAAACGCGCGCACGCTTTCGAATTCACGCCGCGTGCCGTTCGTGAGGTCGATCACGGCGAGTTTGGGCGATACATTGGCTGCAGCACCGCTCGCGGCGCCTGCGCCACCGGCACGACCGCCGCGCCCACCACGGCCACCGCCGGCCGCGGGAGTGGGAGCGTAGACGTTGAAGGCGACCCAGCGATTGTTGCCGGAAATCTGCACGGCACCACCGCCCGCGCCGCCACGGCCACCTCCACCACCGCCGGAGGCGTCACCAACGGGAAAGCGCAGTTCCGACGCGCCGGCCGCCGTGCCGCGGACGACGACTTCCGCATTGCCTTCGCTCGGCGCGATGACGTAGGCAAACCACTTGCCGTCGTTGGACAGTTGCGCCGCGCTGAGGTTCTTCCAGGTGAGCAGGTCGTTCAGCGTGAGCTGACGCCCTGCCGACGCCGGCGGTGTCCACTTCGAGACGGGCGCAGCGCTCGGCGCGCCGTAGGGCAGGTTGGTCTGCGGGTTGACCGCGGCGTTTTGGGCGGGCGGCGCGTTCTGCGCGGCGACGGCCGACGCGCACACGGTGGCCGCGAAAACCGCGCCGGCGAGGCGATTGATTTGCATCTGTAGGGGGCTCGGGTTGAGGCTGTCAAAGAGAATACCGCCTCGGCGCGTCCCCTGCCAGCCGCTCGGGCCTTCCCCTCGCAGTATGCTTGTCCCATTGTATGTACTCGGTACCATCGACCCATGTGCCGGAGCACGCGTGACCACCGCCGTTTTTGCGCGCCTGCGCGCGGGCGCGACACTGACTGTTCTGCTGGCGATTGGCGCAATACCGCGCGCTGCCGCCGCGCAAACTCCCTGGTCCGACCGTCTGGCCATCGCCGAGAAGCACAAGGTCGCGGCGATCACCGAGCGTCGGTTCACGCAGGCGCAGCTCTGGCGCGCGATTCAACCATCGCTCGCGTCTCCGAAGCTCACGGTGAAGGACGTCGGCAAGTCGATGCAGGGCCGTACGCTGCGCACCGTGACGTTCGGAAAGGGTCCGGTACAGGTGTTCATGTGGTCGCAGATGCACGGCAACGAAGCGACGGCAACAATGGCGCTCGCCGACATCTTCGCGTTCCTCACGGCCAAGGCGCCGAGCACGCTGCGCGACCGCATCGAGAACGACTTGACGGTGACTTTCCTGCCGATGCTGAACCCCGACGGCGCCGAGATCTTCCAGCGCGAGAACGCCGCGGGGATCGACATCAATCGTGATGTGCGGCGGCTGGCCACGCCCGAAGGGCGCACGTTGAAGGCCGTCCGCGATGCGATCGTTCCGGACTACGCGTTCAACCTGCACGACCAGAACGCGCGCACCCGTGCGGGGAATGGCGAGGGAGCGGCCATCGCGTTGCTGCCACCCGCCGCCGACTCGGCCAAGTCGTACAACGCCGTGCGCACACGCGCTCGCCTCATGGCGGCTTGGCTTGCGACCGACTTCAACCACGTGGTCAAGGGTCGTATCGCGAAGTACGACGACACCTTTAATGCGCGTGCCTTCGGCGACGCGATGCAGGCGTGGGGCGCGAGTACGGTGCTCATCGAGAGTGGCGCTCTGCCTGGCGACCCGCAGAAGATGAAGCTGCGTACCTACAATGCGGCGGCGATGCTCGGCATCCTCGAGGCGATCGCCATGAAAACCTTCGAGCAAGCGGATCCGCGCGCGTATGAGTCGCTGCCGTTCAATCGCGGCGGCGCCTACGACCTGCTGATCATTGGCGGAACGGTCGTGACGCCGGCTGGGGTGACCCGCGAGGATGTCGCGATCAACTTCGACGACTCCGTCGCGCGCACGAGCGGCCGACTGGTGGAGATGGGCGACCTCGAAGGCGTGATCGCACTCGACACGCTCGATCTCGCGGGAAAATTTCTGCACGTTGCGCCGCTGGCCGGGCTCACACGCGCCGGAAAATATTGGCTGCCCATTGGCACGCCCGCGCGGTTCACCGTGCGCGAGACCGAGAAGCCCACGTCGAAGCTGGTGCGGCGACTGCCGTAGTGCTGGGCAGGACGAGCGAGACACGCGGCGAGATCCAGGTCGCGCTACCTTCGCTGCCCACGGCCTGGACCCGCCAGTTGAGCATCACATCGCCGAGACCGGCCTACGCCGAGGCCTCGGAAGCGATGACCACGACGGCGGCGGCGGCGATCCAGCGGTGCATTCGGGCCATGTTCATCCTCAGGGTGGGTAGAAACGCCGTCGGGGAGCGTCACAGATCGGGCGAACGCTTTTCCGTGCGCGCCGAACACGGTGAAAAGTGATTCCCGCCCCTCCGAGCGCAACGGGGAGGGCGATCGCCCCGGCGAACAGCGCAGCCAGCGTTGGGGCGATACCGATCGGAGTCTCCGGACTTGCAAAAAAAGTTAGTACGTACTAAAATATGAGTATGGCGCCTACGCAACCATCAGACCCCGGCACCGACCCCGGCTGGCGACGTGCGCGCAATGCGCCATCGCTCGCCGAGGCATACCGCACCGTCAACGTCTCACACCGCACCTGGTGGCGGAAGATCCTCGCCTTCGCCGGCCCCGGGTACCTCGTCGCCGTCGGCTATATGGACCCGGGTAACTGGGCCACCGACCTCGCCGGCGGCGCACAGTTCGGCTATGCGCTGCTCTCCGTCATCCTGATGTCGAACCTGATGGCGGTGCTCCTGCAGGGGCTCGCCTCAAAACTCGGCATCGTCACTGGACGCGATCTCGCGCAGGCCTGCCGAGATCACTACTCACGGCCGGTCTCGTTCGCGCTCTGGGTGCTCTGCGAAATCGCCATCGCCGCCTGCGACCTCGCCGAAGTCATCGGCTCGGCGATCGCCCTGAACCTGCTCTTCGGGATTCCGCTCACCTGGGGCGTGATCATCACCGCCGCCGACGTGCTGATCGTGCTCATGCTCCAGAACCGCGGATTCCGCCTGCTCGAGGCGATCGTCATTGTCCTCGTCGCCACGGTTGGCGCCTGCTTCCTGTTCGAGATCATGATCGCGAAGCCGGAGTTCGCCGCCGTGATGGCCGGCTTCATTCCCTCGACCTCCATCATCAGCGACCCGGCCAAGCTCTACATCGCCATCGGCATCCTCGGCGCCACCGTCATGCCGCACAATCTCTACCTGCACTCGTCCATCGTGCAGACCCGCAAGTACGACGAAACGATCGCCGGGAAGCGTGAAGCGGTGAAGTACGCGTTCATCGATTCGACGATCGCCCTCTCGTTCGCGCTCTTCATCAACGCAGCGATCCTGATCGTGGCGGCGGCCACCTTCCATACCACCGGCAATACGGAAGTCGCCGAAATCGGCCAGGCATACGAACTGCTCACTCCGCTCCTCGGCGTGACCGGCGCGAGTACCGTATTCGCCATCGCCTTGTTGGCAAGCGGACAGAACTCGACGCTCACCGGTACGCTCGCCGGGCAGATCGTGATGGAAGGTTTCCTCGACATTCGCCTCCGGCCTTGGCTGCGACGGCTCATCACGCGCGCCATCGCCATCGTGCCGGCCGTCATCGTGTCGATCCTCTACGGTGAAGCCGGCACCATGAAACTGCTCATCCTCAGCCAGGTCATCCTGTCGCTGCAGCTCTCGTTCGCCGTCTTCCCGCTGGTACAATTCACGAGCGAACGTGCCAAAATGGGGGAGTTCACGAACCCCGCCTGGCTCAAGCGGCTCGCGTGGACCGTGGCGATCGTGATCGGTTCGCTCAATGCCTGGTTGCTCTTCCAAACATTTAGCGGATGGCTCTCCTGATGTACACGCGCATCCTCGTCCCGCTGGAAAACTCGCCCGCCGACCGCGCGATCCTCGAGCACGTCGTGATGCTGGCGCGCCACGACTCGGCGAGTCTCGTGCTCATTCACGTCGCCGACGGCTTCGCCGCACGCAATCTCAAGCAACTGTCGCTGCGCGAGTCGGAAGAGATGCGCAAGGACCGCGCTTATCTCGACGCGACCGTCGCGCGTCTCGCCGCTCTCGGCGTGCAGGTGGAGGCGGTGCTTGCCAGCGGCGACCCCACCACGGAGATCACGGCCGCAGCCGAGCGTGAGCAGTGCGATCTCATCGCGATGGCCACGCACGGCCACCGCTGGGTCAAGGACTTCCTGTTTGGAAGCGTCGCCGATGCGGTGCGCCACCGCACGCTCGTGCCGGTGCTGATGGTGCGTCAGCAGGCCGTGGGTGAATGAAAGCGCGGCCCGAACTGACCGTGGAGGCCGAGGACTATCTCAAGGCCATCTATGAATTGGAGCGCGACGACGCAGCGGCCGGCACCAACGCCGTAGCCGAGCGGCTCGGCGTGGCCGCCGCGAGCGTGAGCGGAATGCTGCAGCGGCTCGGGCGCCTCGGTCTCGTGAAGACCGAGCGATATCGCGGCACGCGACTCACCGAGCCGGGACGAACGGTCGCGCTCCAACTGATTCGTCGGCATCGAATCATCGAGAGTTACCTCGTCGCCCGGCTGGGTTTTGCGTGGGACGACGTGCACGACGAGGCCGAGCGGCTCGAGCACGCCGCGAGTCCCGAACTCATCGAACGCATGGCTGAGGTGCTCGGCAATCCCACCGCCGACCCGCACGGCGCTCCCATTCCGACGGCAGAGGGCATGGTGGACGAGCGGCGCTTAGCGAGCATCGCGGCGCTCGAGCCGGGCGCCGGCGCGAAGGTGCTCCGTATGAGCGACCGCGATCCGAAGTTGCTTCGCTATCTGGCAGGGCGGGGCATCCGCCCCGGCGCGCGCATCCGCGTCGAGGCCAAGGAGCCGTTCGACGGCCCCATAATCCTGACCGTGGGCCGCAAGCGGCATACCATAGCGCCGGGTGCGGCAGGCAATGTCTGGGTGGAGCCGGACACCGCCGTTCGGCGACCGCCGAAACCGAAGACTGCTAGATCACGCCCCAGCGCTTGACCCGCGCGCAGGACGCGGCAACGCGACCGCGCTGGGCCTCACGGTACTGCCCGCGAATCCCTAGCTTCTGCCGCAGGTGACCAAGTCAGGCAAGAAGACCCCGCCGAGCGCGCTCGCTGCGCCGTTGCGCGCGCCACTGTCGGCGCCTTCGCTGTCGGACATGCACGCCGCCGCGAAACGTCTGCACGGAGTGGCGGTACGCACGGCGCTCACCCGGTTTGATCCCGGAACCGCGACGATTCCCGGTGCCGGTGGCCGCGCCGCGCCGGAGATCTACCTCAAGCTCGAACACACACAACCGATCGGGTCGTTCAAGATTCGCGGCGCGGCCAATGCGCTCGCGCTCGCGACCGCAACAGAAATTGCCGATGGTATCTGGACCGCGAGCGCGGGCAACATGGCGCAGGGGGTGGCTTGGGTCGCGCGTGCACGCGGCGTGCGATGCGTGGCGGTCGTTCCCGATTACGCTCCGCGCGCCAAGACCGATGCCATCAAACGACTCGGCGCCGAAGTCATCGTCGTGCCATTCGAAGCGTGGTGGGACGCGCTGCTGACGCATTCGCACCCGGGGATGACGGGACTCATGGTGCACCCGTTCGCTGACAATACCGTCATGGCCGGCAATGCGACGATCGGTCTCGAGATAGCCGAAGACCAGCCGGATCTCGATGCGGTCCTCGTGCCGTGGGGCGGGGGAGGGCTCGCGCTCGGCATTGCCGCAGCGCTGCGTGAGGTAAGCCCCAACACCAAAGTCTACGCGGTCGAGGTGGAGACTGCCGCACCGCTCACGGCATCGATCTCGGCGGGCGAGCCAGTGATCGTGCGTCGCACGAAGACCTTCATTGATGGGATGGGTAGCGATCGTGTCTCGCACGAAACCTGGCCGCTCGTGAAGGGGCTCATCGCAGGAACGGTCGTCGTCACGGTGCAGCAGGTGGCCGCCGCGCTCAAGCTCTTGATCGAACGGGCCGGCGTGACCGCAGAAGGTGCGGGAGCGGCGACGGTCGCGGCCGCGATGGCCGGTGCCATGCGCGGGCGCAGTGCAATCGCGCTGCCGGCAAAGCGAGTCGCCTGTGTGATCAGCGGCGGGAACATTGATGCCGACGTCGTGGCCGCCATTATGAGAGGCGCCGTGCCGTGATGGATGGGACCAGGCCCCGTCTGCCAAGAGCCACAGACTGATTAGGGCAGCTCGCTGACGGAGCCTTGCGCGCGCCCAAGCGCCACGCGCGCGAACAGCAGGCCAGCGCGTGCCTCGATCGCCTGCGTGCGCGCTGAATTGAGTGCGAGCGAGGCGGTGATCACTTCCGCGTTGCCGGCCACGCCGGCCCGCAACCGTTCGCGGGCCTGGTCCAACTCCTGTTCCGCCAGCGAGAGCCGCTCATCCGCCGCTTCGAGTAATTCGCGGGCGGCACCGAGATCGAGCAACGCCACGCGGATGTCGGCGGTCACCTGCCGCTCGATCTCGCGGCGGCGAACGTCCAGCTCACGGCTCGCAGCGCGTTGCTCGTCGAGCCGCCCTTCGCGGCGAAATCCGTCGAACACCGGCACCGAAAGCTGGATGCCCCAGCTGTACGTGTTCAGCAGCCGGTCCGTCGCCTTGCCATTGCTGCCCTGATCGGCGAAGAGCGAAAGCGACGGCAGTCGTTCGGCGCGGATCGCCGCGACCAACTGTTCGGCCGCTGCCGACTGTTCAATCGCCGCACGGACGTCGCCGCGTGCGCGCAGGGCCCGGGCGACGGCGTCGGTCGCTGAGGCCGGTCCCGACGCAGCGCCAATCGACGGCAGTGAATCGACGAGTGTCATGGGCGTGCCGTCGGCCAATCCGAGTGTGCGGACGAGATCGATTCGCGCGCGCTCGCGTTCCGACCGCGCGGCGATCAGCTGGCTGCGAATGAGCGAGAGCTGCGCCCGCGCCCGTGTGACATCGAGGGCAATGCCGATTCCTGCGTTTAGCTGGTCGCGCGCCATTCCCACGAGTTCGGCCGCGAGCACCGAGTCGGTCTGGCGCGCTCCGAGGTAGGCGTCCGCACGCATCGCGCGCACATAGGCGGTGGCGGCGGCGGCGGCGGCCTGCTGCGACGCGCCAGTCGCGTCCTCAGCTCCTGCCAGCGCTGCCGAACGCGCAGCGCGCAGCCTCGCCAACGCGGCGCCGTCGAACAGATTTTGCCGCACACTACCGCGGAGGTCCCAACTGCGCACGGGGCCCAGCCGCTGCCCGTTGGGGTCAAGCAGGCCGCGTCCGGTGGCGGGATCGGCGAAGGCAATGCCCAGTCCGGCGCTGTTGAACGTGCGCTCGCCGTCGAAGGCAGACGCGGTGATGCTCGGCAACAGTTCGGCACGCCGCTGTCGCACCCGCGCGTCGGCCTGCAGCGCACGAAGTCGCGCCGTCTCGGGGCCTGCGCCCCGGTCGGCGGCCAGTCGAGCAGCGCCGCCCAGTGTGAGCGAGATGGCGTGTTGCACCGCTGGTTGTGCGGCCAGCGGGCGAACTCCCGGGCTGGCCAATACCAGTGCAACCAGCAGCGTTGTTCGAAGTCGGTGCATCGGGATGCTCGCGTGGCGTGACGGCGTGGCGACGATGCGGATGCCTCGCCGCGGGGCACTGGATAATCGCACCGCGCGGCACGAGGCATCGCCAACATCGGTCAAAAGGCGTGAAGGGCCGCAACGCACTCGGTTTCCGCACATTCCCCTCATCCTGCTCTTCAGCATGTTGCGCCGCCTCACTCGCTATTCATCTTGAGCTGGCCCGAGTTCAGTGGACAGGGAGGTAAGCTACTGCCGCCCGCTCGAACGTGATGGGACTCGTGTTGCCCAGCGAGGCATGCCGTCGCAGCGGATTGTACCAGCGTGCGATGTAGTCGAGAGATCCGCCCGTGCCTGCGGCCGGGGCCGTCGAAGGCGTAGCTCTTGCATAACCGCATTAAGTGTCGCACGTTTTTCGATGCGGCGAGGCACGGTGATCGTTCGCGTATTCCACTTCATGCGGGGGAGCGTCCCATGAACATCAAGGCGTTGCTCGGAACGGCGATTGTAGGTGGCGTGACCGGCTTTCTTCTGAATACGTATTTGTTCACCCCAACGCTTTCCGCTGACGCCGTGGCAGCGGCCGCGGCCGCGGCAATGCTTCCGATGTATGCTTCGCTTGCCCTGATGGGCGTGATTAATGCCCTCATGATCTCTTGGGTGACTGGCATGACCGGCAATGGCGTCAAAGCCGGCCTCGTGATCGCGGTCAGTCAGATTCTACTCGTCGATGTGTTCTACGTGCTCGACGGCCGGCGCGCGCTGGCTACGGCCGCCGCGAGTGTGGTGGCGCTGCTGGTCAGTTTGGTGGCCTCCGGATACACCTACGGCAAGCTCTCCGCCAGCAAGGCATAAGTCACGCCGATACGCGCTGCGGTTTGGCGCGCGCTCGTCAGGAGACTGAGGAATAGCAAACGTCCCGTCCTGGCATTGCGCCGGGGCGGGACGTTGTCGTTGATAACCTCATCCTTCGAGAGCCACGAGTCGGGATTGCAGCGATAATCGCTCGATATGCCTCAGTTTGCCACTCTCGCGGAGGTCCAACTCGTCCTCGACTGTCTGCTGATGAGTGGACGCCAACTGGAGGGACCCCCGACCTCGTGACTACTGCGGCGTTTTCCCCTTGAGCTTGGCGCGGACCTCTACCCCCCAGTTCACAATGTGCACGAGAGGGTCCACTTTGACGTCGCCGTTCTCGGTCGCCTTCCGGAAGA
>Ga0049084_10000638_pt1 | contig 13794 bp, 10 predicted proteins | sample GreLakmeON33MSRF_FD_66720 | JGI IMG/M metagenome (GOLD analysis project Ga0049084, IMG submission 66720) | Freshwater lentic microbial communities from great Laurentian Lakes, MI, USA - Great Lakes metaG ON33MSRF | ecosystem: Environmental > Aquatic > Freshwater > Lake | place: Great Lakes... | reverse complement strand
CAGGCAGTGGGGCAATGACGCCAGAATTCATCGTCGCAGTGGTTCCACTGATGCAGGATGTGCTCGCTCTGGCGGAACGGGCGGCGTCTGGGAAGGCCGGCCCGGTCGAGGCCGAGCGGGCTTGGCTCCGGTCGCGGTTCGACGCCACGGCCGCCAAGTGCCGCGGGGCGTTGGCGGCCGATTGGGAACTGGCCGGCTATGCCTTGGCCTCGGCGGCCGACGAACTGATGATCGTCGACATCGCCTGGCCGGGGCAGTCATGGTGGGAGAACCATGCCCTCGAGGTCGAACTATTCGGAACGCGGCGACGGGCCACGGAATTCTACTCGCGGGCCGAGAAGGCAGCTGCGCTCCCGACGCGCAACGCACTGCAGATCTACGTGGCCTGCGTCGTGATGGGATTTCGCGGCGTCCTCCGCGACCGTCCCGACGCGCTCGACACCTGGCTCCGGTCCAATGGGCAACTCATTGAGCTGGGCGCCGACCGACCACAGGTGCCTGCGGTCGGTCCGGACGTGCCCGGGGCACCGCCACTGACGGGCAGAACGGATCTTATGTGGGCGATCCTGACGTCGGCGTTGGCGGCGGCTGCGCTGATCGTCACCGCCTGGGGGGCCTTCCTCCTTTAAACACCGACCCACTCCGCCTCGCCTGAGTCCATTGCCAACCACCATTCCACCTCGTCCCACACCACCATGCAGTTGTTGCTGAACATCCTGCTGCTTCCAATCACTTCCACTTCGGCAGCGGTGCGCTGGTTCGCCAAGACGTCGGTGGCGGCACGGATTGCCTGGATCGTCGCTCTCTTCCAATTCGTCGTCGTGGTGCTCGCTGCCATCGTGGTGTTTGGGATGGGCGACCGTGCCGTGCTCCAGTCATGGTGGAGTCCTGGGAAGGCGCTTGCGCTCGTGCTGCTGCTCATGCTGGTGCCGCTGTTGGTCTACCAGGCAGCCCGCCTGTGGCTGGAGCACCAAGGCGGTCGCTGGCCGGACATCGCGGCGGCCTGGTCAGCGGCCATCACCGAACTGAGCCGGCAGCAGATTTCCTTCACGGAATCACCTCTTTTTCTCGTACTCGGCAGCGATGGTGGCGAGTTGGAGCGGGCCCTGTTCGCCGAACTGCCCACGCCCTTGGTTGTCCAGCAGTCGCCGGCAGGCGGGGGACCGATTCACGTCTTCGCCTCGCGCGACGCCATCTTCGTTTGTTTCTCCGGGGCCGGGCAGACGGCGGTCGCCGCTACGGCCGTCAGGTCGGCCATGGCCGATGGAGTTCGTTCCGTCACCGGTCCCGAGGCTGTTGCCGATCAGGCCGGAGCAGCGCAGGAGGCCGATGCAGTGGAGGGTAACGGCTGGCACGCGGCACCGTCGGCCCCACCTCCCCGCACGGGGAAGCAAAGCCGCGAGGCGGGTGATCGCCTAGCATTTGCGTGCGACCAATTGCGGCAGGCTCGCATTCCCTTGGCGGCGATCAATGGCGTCGTGGTGCTTCTGCCGCTGCAGATGGACCATGCCGCCGATGCGGAGACCGCGAGCCTCGGCCAGGCAGTGGGCGAGGATCTGGCGACCATCACGCGCGTGCTCGGGATGCGGGCGCCCGTCACCTTGGTGGCCGGCGTCCTGCAGGACGACCCCGCGATCGAGGATCTGCTGACCAGGCTCGATCCGGGCAAGCGAGCCGCTGCGTGCGGGCAGTCATTTCCGCTGGGGCTACCGCCAACACCTGAGCACCTGCACGCTCTGGCGTTCAATGCGACAGGCTCTCTGAACGACCGCCTAGCGGAACTGCTGCTCGATCCCCGACGGATCACTCAACAGCCCGCCAACCGCCACCTGCTGGCCTTGCTCGGCAGGCTGCGGCTGCATGTCAGCACGCAGATCGCCCGGGTGCTTCAGCAGGCGTTCTCCCGCGACCTGCACGGCGGCGTCGACGGTCGCCGTGGTGTCCTGCCGCTTCTGGCTGGCTGCTACGTGGCGTCGATCTCGGGTAACGCCAGCCGGCGGGCCTACGTCCGGGGCCTGTTGGATCGGGTCTCCCAAATGCAGGGCGAACTCGACTGGACTGACGAGAGCCTGCGGGCTGAAGCATGGGCGGCCCGCATGGCACGCGTGCTGTTCGCCGCGGCGGCAGTCATGGTCGCCGCGATCGTTGTGATCGTCTGGTGGAAAGTGTCGCGATGACGACGTCACCAGCGGCGGCGGAGCGAGACGAGACGTTCATGCTGCACCAAGGCCTCGTGCGCGCCATCGCCTGGAAGACGCATCAGCGGGTGCCTTGCAGCGTCGAACTCGACGACCTCATCGCCTATGGCCAGATCGGACTGCTGGAGTCGATCGCCGCGTTCGATGCCACCCGCGGCCGAAAGTTCACGACCTACGCCTGGCATCGCATTCGCGGCGCGATGCTCGACGGGCTGGGCAAGATGACCTGGTTCGACCGCGCTGCGTACGAACGCGGCTATTACGAGCGGAAGCGAACAGAAACCGATGCCACGCCGGCTTCATCGCTGGCAGAGGGAGGGCCTGCCGCACCAGCAGCAGCTACGACGCCGACCGCCGCCACTGCGAAAAACACGCCCACGCGGCGCGCGGTGCGGAACAATCTAGACAAAGTGGCCCTGATGTCTCGAGAAGCCGATGCCAGCGCAGCCTCGCTCCATCTGGAAATGGTGATGTTCCTGCGGGATCTGCTCTCCACCTTGCCGGAGAAGGAGTCGGCCCTGCTGCGGGGCACGTTTTTCGAGGGCCGTACGCTCACCGAGGCGGCTCGAAGGGTCGGCATCAGCACGGCCTGGGCCAGCCGGCTGCAGACCCGCACACTCGCCGATCTGCGGATCGCCCTGGAACGCCGCGGCTTCGGCTGAGGCGTGGCCATGGCCCCGGGCCAAACCGTGCCCCCGCCTGCATGGGCGGCGCGACCGGCAAAATCCCACCCTCCGGCCGCGGCTCAAGTGATCAACGCGGTGCCATCATGGTCCGTTTATCAACCCTGACATCGCTTCGCATTGTAGAGTGTGAGAAGACTTTGTGGCCGCACAGGAGTTTCTGCCATGCCTCTCTCCGCCGACATTGATCCCGATATCTTCAGCGATCCGATCAGCGGGGATTTTCCCGCCGGTGAAAACCTTCAGCTCTCCGAGGAGGGCAGAGCGGCACGGTCGGCCCTGCGCGATCTTCGCGAGGAGGCTCGGCGGATCGAGCGACGGGCAGACGACGGCGACTCTTCAGAGGGTGGCTGGGCCGCGGCCCGCAGTGTCTGGATCGAGGTGCGGGACGGCGGACTCGACATCCTCAGGAACCGCTCGCGCGACCTCGACATCGCCGCGATGACCATCGAGGCGCTCGCGAGGACCGACGGCTTCATCGGGCTGGCTGCCGGCTTCGCCATGACGCGGGTGATGGTGGAGTCGTCATGGAGCGATCTGTTTCCGATTCCCGATCCGGAAGATGGGCCCGCGGACGACGAGGCCGTCGTCGAGGAGCGGACCCTGCCGCTGCAGCGGCTTGTCGGCATGGATTCGGAGGGACTCCTGGTGCCCGCCATCCTCCACATTCCACTCACGCAGAGCCGCTCCGACGAGCAGTATGCGATCTGCCACTGGCGGAGCAGCCGCGACCTCGCGCACGAGGAGAGTGAGGAAAAGCTGAAGCTGGCCGTTGAACGCGGCGCGGTTTCGCCCGCGCAGTTCGAACAGGCGGTTGCCACCACGCCGCTGCCGCAACTGAAGGAGGTCTATCTCGAACTTTGTCAGGCCGCGGAGCAATGGGAACTGCTGTCACACGCGGTGTCGACCGCCTCCGGGGGCAGTGCCGTGCTGCCGGCCGGCCCGATCCGCGACCTCTTTGAGGAATGCGATGCGGCGATCCGGACCTTCGCCCCGGCGGCGATTCCAACGCCCGAGCAGACTGCCACCGATGATGCGGAAGCCGCTGGAGAGGGCGGTGGCGGGCGAGCGGGTGCACCCACCGGCCGGGCGGAGGCCTTTAGCCAGTTGGAATTGATCGCCGACTTCTTCGAGCGGCACGACCCACACAGCCTCATTGGAGCCCAGATTCGCAGCGTCGTGCGGCTGGGGCGGCTGCCGCGGGAGGCCTACTACCGCGAGTTGCTTCGTGACGAGGCCGCCTTGTCACTGCTGTTCCGGGCCGCTGGCATGGATGAAGCTGGTGCCAGTTAGCAGGCTGTGGATAAACCACGTGTTGCACCGCACGATGGGCAAGAGTGGCGGTGGCAAGGGGCGACTATTTTTTGCTTGCCTTCAGAGGGCCTCGTTGACATTTCTGTGGGCGGGAGGATACTCTCTCAAAGTTCGCACTGTGCGATTGAACAGACTTTCTTGAAGGGGATGAAGGAGTCACATCATGCCAGAGTCGGTGCACGGTAAGTTGTCTCGCGTGCGGAAGCCGCGAGTGCACATCACATACGATGTTGAGACCGAAGGCTCTACCGTTGTCAAGGAACTGCCCTTCGTCGTCGGTGTCATGGGCGACTTCTCGGGCAATCCGACCGAGCCCCTCAAGCCGCTCAAGGATCGCAAGTTCGTGTCGATCGACCGGGATTCCTTCGACGAGGTCATGAAGCGAATGACCCCGGGTGTCGAGATGAAGGTCGAAAACACTCTCGCCGGCGACGGCAGTGAGATGGCCGTCAAGCTAAAGTTCTCATCGATCGAAGACTTCGAGCCGACGAAGATCGTCGAACAGGTCGAACCCCTGCGAAAGCTCCTCGACACCCGCAACCGCCTGCGGGAACTGCTCAGCGCCGTGGATCGCGCCGACGGCCTCGAGGGTGAACTGGAAAAGCTGCTGCAGGATACCGAACAGGTCAAGAAACTCGCCGGCGAACTGGGCGTCGACCCCGAGAGCAAGTAATCGTTCCGCTGTCTGCATTGTCCTTGTCATTGCATCGAATCAATTCACATCCTTTTCACCCCCGCCGCCGGGCATTGATGCCCGAGTTGCCCAGGACGGAGAACAGCCATGAGTACCGCCGGAGAATCCGCGAAGCAGCCAGAGGTGGCATCGGCCGCAGCAGCGGGAAGCCTGCTTGACCAGATCACCAGCATGATGCCCCGTGCGGTGGAGAAGCCGCGTCGTGACGCGCTCATCCGCTCCCTCGTGGAAGAGTCGCTCAAGGGAACGGTGACGTTCGACAAGAGCATCACCAAGACGATCAATCAGGCGATCTCCTCGATCGACGCGACGCTGTCGCAGCAGTTGGCCGCGATCATGCACAACGCCGACTTCCAGAAGCTGGAAGGCTCTTGGCGGGGCATGCATCACCTCGTGATGAACTCCGAGACCGGCGCCCAACTCAAGATCCGCGTCATGAACATCTCGAAGCGGGATCTGTTCAAGGATCTGGACAAGGCCGTCGAGTTTGATCAGAGCCAGATCTTCAAGAAGATCTACGAGGCTGAGTTTGGCTCCCCGGGCGGCGAGCCCTACGGCGCCATGATCGGCGACTACGAATTCTCGAATCACCCCGAAGACGTCGACCTGCTCAGCAAGATGTCGCAGATCTCAGCCGCTGGTTTCTGCCCGTTCGTCTCCGCTGCCTCTCCGAAATTGCTTGGCATGGACAGCTTCTCCGAGCTGTCCAAGCCCCGCGATCTCGAAAAGATTTTCCTCGACGAGACCTACACGAAGTGGCGCAGCTTCCGCGATTCCGACGATGCCCGTTACGTGGTGCTGACGATGCCGCGGTCGCTCGCACGGCTCCCTTATGGCAAGAACACGAAGGTGGTCGAGGAGTTCGATTTTGAGGAGGTCGAACTCGACGAGAAGGGCGACGCCAAGCCGGTGCCTCACGACAACTACTCGTGGATGAACGCGTCGTACGTGCTGGGTGCCCGGCTCACCGATGCCTTTGCCAAGACCGGCTGGTGCACGGCGATCCGGGGTGCCGAGAATGGCGGCAAGGTCGAGGGACTGCCGGCCCACGTGTTTACCTGCGACGACGGCGACAAAGCCCTCAAGTGCCCCACCGAGATCGCGATCACCGACCGCCGGGAGGCGGAGCTGTCGAAGCTCGGCTTCCTGCCACTGTGCCACTACAAGAACACTGACTATGCCGTCTTTTTCGGCGCCCAGACAGCGCAGAAGGCGAAGAAGTACGACCGGCCCGAGGCGACGGCCAACGCCGCCATCTCGTCGCGGCTGCCGTACATCATGGCCAGCTCGCGGATTGCCCACTTTCTGAAGGTGATTGCCCGCGACAAGATCGGCTCGTTCATGGAGCGGCAGGACTGCGAGGAGTGGCTGAAGCGTTGGATCGCCAACTACGTCTCGTCCGATCCGCACCCGTCCGACGAGGTCAAGGCCCGCTATCCGCTGGCCGAGGCCGAGATCAAGGTGGAAGAGATTCCGGGTGCTCCGGGCAGCTACAACGCGGTCGCTTGGCTGCGGCCGTGGCTGCAACTGGAAGAGCTCACCGCCAGCCTGCGGATGGTGGCGAAGATTCCGGCGGCAGCGAAGGGCGGTTGAGACGCCGGTTCGCTGGTTTTTAACGCCCGATGGTATGACGAAGAACCGGCGGTAGAGGTTGGCTTCAATGGCTTCCACAGCGGCGTCGACGGTGGGATCTGCGGAGGTCTTTCGTGAGCCTTCGGGTCCGGGTTCGACGCCCGCATCGGCGCCCGCTTCGGCGTTCATTCGCGACATTGCTGCTGCCGCCTCGTCTGAACATGGCCTTGGCGACCTGCTGGCGGCGCGGAGTCCTGCGGAGATGCTTCGGGCGTGGGCAGCTCGCCGCGTGGGCGTCGCTGAACGGCTCTCACGTTCCGCACTCCTCGTCCGTCTGGGCGAGGATATCGCGGCCATCGACGGGGCCCTTTCGCGGCAGCTCGACGCCATCCTGCACCACCCGAGGTTTCAGCAACTGGAGTCTTCTTGGCGGGGTCTTGCCTGGATGGTCGGCCAGGCGGTCGATGCCAACGACGCCGCGGACGGCCGGTCGAGGGTTGAAGTGCGGATTCTGTCGGTGACCAAGCGGGAACTGGCTCGCGACCGTTCCGATGCCGTCGAGTTTGATCGCTCGTTCATCTGGCGGAAGGTCTACGAGGAGGAGTTTGGCACCGCGGGCGGCACGCCTTACGGCCTCCTTCTGGCCGACTACCAGTTCAGCCACCACCCCGATGACGTGAGCCTGCTAACGGGGCTGGCCGAGGTCTCCGCGGCGGCCTTCGCGCCGTTGCTCGCCAATCCGGCGGCGGAGCTCTTGGGGCTCGACACGTTTCAGCGGCTTGATGCGCTGCCCGTCCCCGACACCTACCAATCGTCCCCCGATTTCGTGAAGTGGCGGAGCTTGCGCGACCGGGAGGAATCGCGGTTCATCGGCCTGCCCCTACCGCGCGTGCTGGGCCGATTGCCCTACGACGGTTGGATCGATCGGCCAAACGCTGCGGCAGCCACCGAACGATCGTGGGCGAAGCGAGGGTTTCGCTACCATGAGGAAGCAGATCGGGCCGACGGCTCCGGGCGGCTCTGGAACGGTGCTGTCTGGCCGCTGGCCGGCGTCATCATCCGGGAGTTCGGGCGGTCGGGATGGTTTGCCGACATCCGAGGCGGCTCGCGGGGCCTGGAAGGTGGCGGTGTCGTGGAAGGCCTGCCTGTGGACGGCTTCCCGGGTCTTGACCATGACTCTGCGACGCGGGGGCCGGTCGAGGTGTTCGTCACCGAGCCGGTGCAGATGGATCTCGACCAAGCAGGCCTGATTCCCCTCTGCGCTTCCGGGGCCGATGGCCGCGCGGTGTTCCACTCCAATGCCTCGCTTCATGCGTCGCAACGCTACGATTCGGCGATCGCGACGGCGAACGCGCGGATTTCGTCGATGCTGCAGTATGTGCTCTGCGTATCCCGGTTCGCCCATTACCTCAAGGTGATCGCCAGAGACAAAGTGGGGTCGTTTACCGACGCGCCGACCTGCGAGCGATTCCTCTCCGAGTGGGTGAACCAATACGTCACCCCCGACGACCAGGCGTCGGCCGAGACCCGGTCCAAGATGCCGCTGCGGGGGGCCCACGTCGAGGTTCGCGAGGAACCGGGCACCGCCGGGACCTACCGAGTGGTCATGCGACTCCAACCCCACTTCCAACTCGACCGGCTCGATGCGACACTGAGGCTCGTTACTTTGGTGCGTCGCGGCAACAAACGCTAGCGTTCACAAGAAAGAGGCAAGACGATGGCAACGGCTGGAGAACTTCTATCGACGGGCAATCTGGACGAGGCGATCCAGGCCGCAACGCAAGCGGTGAAGGCGAAGCCGAAGGATGTCGAGGCGCGCTGGCTGCTCGCCGAACTGTTGATCCTTTCGGGCCAGCACGACCGTGCCGATGCGCAGTTCGACGCCATGATCGCGGTTGAGCCCCGCGCGGCGATATCGGCCATCCCGATCCGTCATCTCCTGCGGGCCGAGGCGGCGCGGCGGCAGTTCTACGACGAGGGCCGCGTTCCCGAACTGCTCGACGGCGTTGATCAGCAGGTGCGTGACAGGCTGGAGGCGTTTGTGCTGCTCCGCGCGGGCAAGGTGGCCGAGGCAGGACGGCTGGTGGAGCGTGCCGAAAAGGCCCGGCCGGCACTCGCCGGCACAATCACACTGTCCAAGGAGAGCGAGCGAAAGTTCTCCGATTTTCGGGATCTCGACGACATCACGGCGGAGGTCTTTGAGGTGCTCACGCAGACAGGAAAGTATTACTGGATCGAGATGCGACGGGTGGAGCTGATCGAATTCACGCCGCCGGAGCGGCCGCTCGATCTCATCTGGCGGCCCGTGCGAATGGTCGTGAAGGATGCGTTCGACGCCCAGGTGCACCTGCCCGCGGTCTATGGCACGCTCAAGGGCGTCGATACTGCCTCACGGCTCGGCCGGCGAACCGACTGGCTGGGCGGGGAAGAGGATGCGATCGTGGGGGTGGGCCTGAGATCGTTCGTGATCGACGGCGAGGAGGAGATCGACATGATGGCCCTTGGTTCGATCACCTTCGACATCTGAACGACTGGGTCTTGCGGCGAGGCCAAGCCCGCCTGCATGTCAGATGTCCAGCCTGGACGAGCGGCCAGAGTTGGCTCACCGTCTTGTCTTTTGTCATGGGGCGGCATTCGCTGCGTCGAGCGTCACGATCCCCTGCCCCACCAGTTCCGGCAGCACCGTTGTGAAGAAGCCGCCGCAGATCGTGCCTACGGCCTTGGCCCGTTCGGCCAGATCGGTGATCGGCCGGCCTGTGGTGTGCTCCCGCAGATGTTTTTCCGTGCGGACGAGCCGGTCGGCGATCCGCTCCTCGAGGCCCTCGCGACCACCCGTCATCAGCTCATCGAGGATGACGGCATGCAGGTCGCCGATCTCGTGCCCCGCGCCGGTCCGCAGGCTCGCCAGGCCGACCCGTTCGTTGACGATGTCCTCTCGCTTGAGCGCCCGGCGGTTGAAGGCCAGCGGTACGGCCAAGGACGCGTTCGCGATTGTCTCGGCCGACGCAATGGGATCGATCACGGGGCCGCCATCGACGCGAAACAGCCCCATGGCCACGGCCGTGTCCACCGCCTCGACCAGAGCCTCGGATGTGAATTCCGCCAACTGCGGTTCGTCGAGCAGCATCGGCAGTGACCAACTGGCGTGCCCCATCACCTCGAGCATCCGGTCGTGGGGCGGTCCGGCAATCCCAGCCGACACGCCGCCGTAGGTGACGGCGTGTGGCAGCGACGCCTGGGGCGACGCGATGCGGAAAAAGAGATCGGCCGCTGCCTCGGCCCGCTGCCGTGGTGTCCACGCCTCCCGCGGCCGTGGAGAAAAAAGATCCCAGCGAAACATTGCGTTGGCGTGGTGGTCCTTGAGCGTCTCGAGTGTTGCGATGTCGGCGGCCTGAAATTGTGCGGCGAACTGTGGCTTCGCGCAGAGTTCCCAGTGGTTGTGGTGATAGGGGAGACGGCCCGCGTGACCAAGGCCGATACCGCCAAACATCGCCAGCACATCAGCCACGTCGAATACCGTCCAGTGTTCGTTGAGGTATTCATGAGCGACATAGTGCAGGTCAGCCTGCATGAGCTTGTCGACGAGCTGGGCCGCCAACGGCTGGTCATGGAAGATGGGGATGTCGGCCTTGCGCATCTCGGCGACGATTGCCAGCGCCTGGCGAACGCGGGCGATGCTGTCGCCCTGAGCCCGTCCGGCAAAGTGTCGCAGCAGCGTGCGAACGGGGAGCAGGCTCGACCAGCCCGGCATGCAGTTGTAGGTCACCTCGACGATGCCGTCGGGCTTCAGGTGCCGACGGATGATCTCGAGTACGCACTGGCGTAGCTCCGGGCTCACCCAGCTGAACACGCCGTGCAGCGCGATGAAGTCGAACTGCGGCAGGTCGGTGGGCATCTTCGCGAAGTCGGCGCAGAGCACCCGCACGTTGCGCAGGAGCGTGGCGGCAACCTCCCGCTCGATATGCCCGGTATGCACGGGCATGAAGTCAACGCCCGTGAAGCGGCCCTGCGGGTTCGCCGCCGCGAGCGTCAGGAGCGTGCTGCCAAAGCCACAGCCGAGTTCCAGAAAATCGAAGCTCTCCCTTACCGCCGGTGGCCGGATGCCCTGCAGCGACGCGACATACCGCATTCGTGCTGGGGCCATGAAGGGGTAGTAGCCGGGGAGGTAGGCAACATCGGTGACGTAGCCGGTGGAGGGGGGCGGTGGTGACGGCACGATGGTTCCTCGGAGATCTGACAGGCGAGGCGATGTTGTAGCACGGGAAAGTCAGGCCGGCCCCGGCCCGCGTGGCGGATAAGCCGGTCTCGAGGGTAGGATTCGAGTCATGTCCAAGCCAATCCCCAGCGAGTCCCAGCTCCTTCCCAGCCTGCTCGACCGGCTGCTCGACGACCATCCTGAAGAGAGCCGTGAGCCAGCGTGGCGTGACGTGCAGGTGGTCCGCGTGCTGAAAGCGAGCCTCTGCCGCGACCTGCAAAGCCTGCTCAACGCCCACCGACTGCTGGCGACGATCCCCGAGGCGTATGCCGAGCTGAAAACGTCGCTGCTCAATTATGGGCTGCCCGACCTGCAGAGCATGGAGGTGCGGGAAGACCATGACCTCGGACTCTTGTGCCGGCTGATCGAGGAGTCGATCCAGACCTTCGAGCCCCGTCTCCAGGGGGTGCGGGTGCGGCCCGTCATCGACGCGGAGGGAAGGAAGCTGATCGACCGCCGCGTGCGGTTCGAGATCGAGGCCGTGCTTGTCGTGGAGCCGCTGCGGGAGCCGGTGCTGTTTTCATCGTTGCTCGACATGGCCAGCGGTGAGTTCGCGGTGGAGGGTACGAAATGAGCGATGACTTGCTTCCCTATTACGACCGTGAACTGGCGATCCTGCGTTCGCTGGCGGGCGAGTTCGCCGAGCGGCATCCCAAGATCGCGGGCCGTCTCAGCCTCGGCCGCGACGAGTCGCAGGATCCGCACGTGGAGCGGATGCTGCAGGGCGTCGCCTTCCTGGCCGCCCGTGTGCAGAAACGGCTCGACGACGACTACCCCGAACTCACCGACGGCCTGCTCGATCTTCTCTACCCCCATTACCTGCGGCCCGTGCCGTCGCTGGCCATCGCGGAGTTCGCCATCGATCCGAAGCAGGCGCAGCTGACATCTGGTTACCGCATCCCCCGCGGCACGACGGTCGAGACCGAGGAGGCGGAGGGGGAGCGGTGTCGCTACCGCACCTGCTTCGACCAACGGCTCTGGCCGCTGAAGGTTTCCGCGGCCGCTCTCTCAGGGCCGCCGTTCCAGCTGCCCATCGTGCCTCCGGCCGGCACCGTGGCCGTGCTCTCGCTTGTGATCGAAACTCTTTCCAGCGAGATCCGCGTCGGCCAGATGCCGCTGGACTCGTTGCGGCTGCACCTCCACGCCGAGGCGGGGCAGTCGATGTACGAACTCTACGAACTGCTGCTCACGAGATGCCTGGGCGTGGTGATCGCCGATGGCCCCGCCGATGCGCAGGCCGTGGTGCTGCCGCGGGACCGGCTGGTGGCCGCCGGGTTTGACCAGGCCGATGCGGCGATTCCCGATGATCCGCGGAGCTTTTCGGGCTACCGGCTCCTGTCGGAATTTTTCGCACTCCCGCAGAAATTTCTGTTCGTTGATCTCAAGGGACTCACGCCGCAGGTGATCGGCCGAATCGGCAGATCCATGAACGTGTCGATTCTGCTCTCGGCCACCAGCCGTGAACTGGAGCGAGTCTTGTTGCCCCAGGCAATCCGTCTGGGCTGTACGCCGATCGTCAACCTCTTCACCCAGCAACTCGACCCCATGCAAATCGACGGGGCGCGAAGCGAATACTGCATCACGCCCGATGCCCGTCGCCCACGGGCGATGGAGGTCTATTCGCTGGAGTCCGTGCAGGCAGGGCGGGCGGGCGACGAGCCCGTGGACGTGCTGCCGTTCTACGCCGTGGCATCTGGCGCCGAAACACCGTCGGCTGCGGCCGTCGGCCCGCAGCGAAGGCTGCGGTGGCTGGCATCCCGGCGGACGCATCGCGAGCCACGGCCCGACGGCGTGGCCGATGCCGCCACTGACACCTGGCTCTCGGTCGTGGACGAGGCAGGCGGCCCCGCCGCCGTGGCCGACCTCATCGTTCACATGAGGGCCGTGTGCACCAACCGCAATCTGCCCGCGCGATTGCCGTTTGCCGTGGGGCGGCCGCGGCTGACGTTGCCGGACGGCCAGGGGCCTGTTGGCACGGTCACGTGCCTGACCCGGCCCACGCGGCCGCTGCGAACGCTGCCCGGCCGTGGTGCAGCGTGGCGGATCATCTCGCACCTATCACTCAACCACCTCTCGCTTACCGACTCAGGTGACGGCCGCGCCCCGCAGGCCCTGCGGGAGATGCTCAGGCTCTACCTCCTCGAGGATCTCGACGACTACGACCAGAAGCAGCGGTGGATTCAGGGCATCGTGGGCGTGTCGAGCCGCCGCGTAGCGGCCCGGGTCGGGGAACGCGGCGGCGTCTGCCAGGGTGTGGAGATTCGTCTCGAAATCGACGAGGAGCGATTTTCTGACGGCGCGGCCTACCTCTTCTCGAGCGTGATTGACCGGTTTCTCGGCGCCTGGGTGAACATCAACGCGTTCACGCGGTTGGTCTCCACGTCGCGGGAGCGGGAGAGCCGACGTGAGCAGTGGACTTGGCCGCCGCGGGCAGGAGGCAGGGTGCTGGCATGAGTGACCACTCTGCAGTCGGCCTGATCTCCGTCGAGAGCCAGACTCCCGCTGAGAACCAAACCCCCGCTGAGAACCAGCCGCCCGGGGGCCATGTGCCCAAGCATCCCGTTTTGGAACGCCTGTATGCCGAGCCGCAGCGGTTTGAACTTTTTCAGGCGGTGCGACTCCTGTTTGCGGAGGCGGTTGAGGAGGCTTCGACCGCCGGCACGAGATCACCGCCGATCATCGGGAGCCGGGTGAGCGGAGCGGCGTCGCGGACGCCCATACGATTTCATTCTTCCCCGACGCTTGGCTTTCCCCTGGGGGCGATCACGGCGATCCGTCGCGAACCGCCATCCGAGGCAGGCGGCGAACACAACTCACTCGGCCGCGTGCATCTGGATCTCGCCTGCTTCGGAATGATCGGACCGGCCGGCACGCTGCCCCGGCACTATTCATCGCTCGTCGTGGAGCGGTACCGACGGTTTCGCGACACAACGCTCCGCGAGTTTCTCGACATCTTTGAGCAGCGGATGACGGCCACCCTCTACAATGCCTGGGCAAAATACCGTCCCGCGGTGCAGCAGCAATTGACCGCCTTCACCGGTGAGGGAGTGTGGTGGGACGAGGCGGCCGAGACACCTC
>Ga0049084_10000637_pt1 | contig 13803 bp, 7 predicted proteins | sample GreLakmeON33MSRF_FD_66720 | JGI IMG/M metagenome (GOLD analysis project Ga0049084, IMG submission 66720) | Freshwater lentic microbial communities from great Laurentian Lakes, MI, USA - Great Lakes metaG ON33MSRF | ecosystem: Environmental > Aquatic > Freshwater > Lake | place: Great Lakes... | reverse complement strand
GCCAGGGTACAACCCAACCAGAAATAATGTGTACCGGGATCAAGTTGTTGGGAACCACTGATGGTTACTTTGTTTTTTATGGACGAAACACTGCCATACAATTGCGCCTTGGACAAATCCAATGATGCACTTGCAGTGGAATCATTTTTACAATAGTACAAGGTAAGCTGTTCTATATCCTGCAAAGAGGTTGTCCCTTTCAAGCTGAATTGAAAACCATTTACCGCCATTCCCTTATTACCTGACACCACCAATTTCAACCTGATGAATGGATTGCTTGATTTCCCTTTTAACAAAGGAACCTGGTATTGCTCTTGCAACACGCTTATTTCAGAAGAGGATTGTCCGTTTGCATGGGCAATGACCACCAGAAAGGAAATGACCAAAGCAAAAAATCTATTCAACTTCATGTGAAATAATTTTAAAAGGTTAGAATTCTTTACTGCTTATTGGAATGGAGGGAACCCTGTCAAAAAAAGAAACGGCATCAAGTTCTGTGTAAAGCTTATCGTAATGTGTTTTGTTCAGGGTTACCAATGGAAGCCTGCAAGGACCCATGTCAAAACCCAACATTTTCATGATGGCTTTTTGGGCAGGCACAGATGGGTAACGGGCAAAGATCCGGATCACTTCAACCATGAATGAATGGTTTTCCCTTGCTGCCTCGTTTTCACACTGCTGGTAGAGTGCTGCCGTTTTCAGGTATTCTGGCGCGGCAAAAGTATAGGTGCTTCCAATGGCGCCCTTTGCACCAATAGACAGGGCCGGCAGCAACAACTCATCGAAACCAAAGAGCACATCGAATTTTCCGTTTTTAAGTTCCAGACAACTTTGGTACTCATGAATGGTAGCGGAAGTATATTTTATACCAGCAAGGTTAGGTATGAGATCACCTGCGTAATTCAAAAAATCGATCATGTCCATTCCCACGCCAGTAAGGATAGGAATATGGTAATAATAAAAGGGAAGTTGGGGGGCAGCTGATGCAATTTCGGCCATACAATGCACCAATGTTTCTACTGAAGTGGGTTTGAAATAGAAAGCAGCAACAGAAGAAAAAGCATCAGCACCGATTGCCTGCGCATGAACGGCTAGCTTTTTTGATTCAGCGATGCTGCTGTGCCCAACATGGACAATGATCAGCAATCGCTTGTTGGCGGCTTTCACAAATGCCTCAGCCACCATCATTCTCTCCTCAGTGGTCATGTTAGGGCCTTCGCCATTGCTGCCACAAACAAAGATCCCCTTCAACCCATCTTGTAAAAGCTTCTCAACCAATGCAGGCACCAAACCAAGGTTCAGTGAACCATCCTCGTTGAATGGTGTAAAAGCGGCAGCAATAAGACCTTGAATCTTCATTTTCATTGCATAAATAATTTTATACCCAATGCCGGGTGAGAAAAGGGTCTGGAGAGATTAACCCCAGACCCCATTGTATGACGTTCTAATTTCCGTGTGCAGTTCTTATTTTGGCTTTGAAGTTACATATCCAGGTGTTTGATTCACCAATGGATCATTTGTCCATATGGAAGGTTCAATGGGCCACAATAACCTGTATGCTTGTGTGGCTTTGTTCAACACGCCGTAAGGATGACTTGTACTGATGTATGCTAGCGGCTCTGCTCCGAATTTCATTCTTCTTGCATCATACCAGCGCTTTCCTTCAAATACAAACTCTTTGCTGCGTTCTGCAAAAATGAAGAGTTCATTGGCATCCTTGGTGCGGTTTATAAATGGAACTTTATCATTGGCGGCTCCAGCAAATGCACGATCCCGGATTTGCTTGATGTAAACAGTTGGGTCTCCGCCTTCAGCGTTTACAATTTCAGCAAGCATCAACAACCTGTCGGCCTCCCTGTAAACCGGCCAGTCATCAGAAAAATAACGCTTGTTTTGATCGATGGTTCCGACGAATTTCCTGAGTACAGTATTCCGCGAAACCACTTTGTACGGAGGTGCTCCGGTTTTAGTGACCTTGTAAAAATCATAGAATGTAGCCAGTTTGCGTTTATCCGCATTGTCATAGCTCTGGAACAATTCAAAGCTGTACCTGTAGCGCTGAATGATTTGTTGGGCATTGGTTTGCCCGATATTGAGTGGGTCAGGATTGGTTGAAATGAATGCGCCTGACGCCAAAGAGTCTGCATAAAACCCACCAGCCAATCCAGGCAAATCGTATGTAAAGAGTGATACACTTGGCATTTCCGCTTCAGCAAAAGAATAACTCAATGTAAAAATGATCTCACTGTTCTTTTTATTGGCGTATGAAAAAACATCTGCAAAAATTGGACGCAGTGTAAAACCGGTAACAGCATTCAATGCTGCTTTTGCTGTAGCCAGATCGGCTGTTGTGTTGTATACTTTGGCAGACCAAAGGTAAATCTCCCCTTTTAACATCAAAGCCGCCATGGGATTCCACTGGGCTTTGTTGGCAATAGCTGCGGTTCCAAATGCAGCAACTGCTTTATCAACATCACTTTTGACAGCTGCCAGTACCTCTGCTTCGGTAGCCCTTGCTTTGCGCAAAGCCACAGGATCAGTGATGCCATTGGGCACTTCTGGAACGAGCCGAAGCGGAACACCTCCATAGGTTCTCAGCAAATGGAAATAGTAGTATGCCCTCATTGCATAGGCCTGACCCAGGAAATACCCTTTTTTTGCTGGCGTCAAAATGGTTGCTGCTTCGGTTTCCTGGATAAACAAGTTGATTTGAAGAATTGGTGCGTAGAAACCACCCCAGTTGCTGACACCAGAAGAATTCTCTTCCAGGTTTTGTTGGATCAACGGCACTTCGTTCAAAGAAACAGGAAAAATTTCAGCCGTGGTAAAGCCACCCCCACGCATCTCACCCAACCGTAAAAACTGAAACATATTTCCCCTGAACGAGGTATGTAACCCTTGCATAAAGCCAACAATCTGGGCTTCATTTTTCCAAAAATTTCCACTGCCAAATGAATCCTGCGGTGTAAGCTGCAATGTTTTTTTACACGATGTCATTCCTATTGTCAACATGGCGAAAAACAGAACGACTTGAAATGTATTCTTTATCATTGTGTATGATTAAAATATTAGAATGTAAGATTTGCTGAAAAAACCAATTGGGTAGGAATGGTATATGCACCATCCTGTTCGCCTGTTCTTTCTGGCAGTTTGAGCATTTTGTTGCTGATATAGCCAAGGTTTTGGCCCGTCACCATCAAAGTAAGCCCTTCAATTTTAGCCCGGTTCAAAAGATTTTTTGGAACGGCATAACTGAGCGTAACCTCTCTAAAACAAAGGTAATTTGAACTCACCCAGAACATGTTGCTGTTCCTGTCATAATTCTTTTTCAATTGCTGGTCTTGGTTCATGTACGTTGGGAACCTGGCATTGGGGTTCTCTGGTGTCCATGAATCTTTTACAAAATCAGTACCATTGAATTCGCCCTGCATGCTGCCCATGGCCCATAGCTGGCGGAAATCCATTTGAACAAATCCCAGTGCATAATCCATACGGGCAAACAATTGCAATCCTTTCCAACCAACAGACAGATTAAATCCGCCCGTCCAGCGTGGGATGGTTCGTCCCAAGAAAACCCTGTCCCTGAAATCAATGGTATCATTTTTGTCAATGTCTTTCCAGCGAACATCCCCCAGGCTGGTTGCCCACCACTGGTTGGGATTCAATCCCCTTTCAGTAATCAATTTCTTGCTTGCCAATGATCTGCCAGCAGCAGCATTCAGCTGTACCTGTCCGGCTGCCAAATCAATTTTATTGTATTCGGCCAGATCTTTTGTATCCCTGATCAGCCCTTCCATCACATATCCAAAGAGTTCTCCAGGTTCCCGTCCTTCCTGCAAACCTCCAACCCAAATGATTTTGCCAGTGACTGGATCATAAATCTGGGTACCACCCTGCCTGTTGTTTTCGTTTCCATTGAAAGGAAGCTTCAGAATTTTGTTCTTGTTCCAGGCAATGTTGGCACCAAGGCGTATTTCCCAATCTTTATTCTGGATAACCTTGACAACCATGTCCGTCTCAAAACCTTTGTTTTGCATCGAACCATTGTTGGTGCGAATGCTGCTTACACCCGTTGAGTTGGGCAGCAGAACGTTGGCAATTTTATCATTGGTGATGCGGTTGTAGACACCGATTGAACCCGTTATCCTGTTTTTCAACAGTCCGTATTCAATGGCTGCTTCCACCGTGTTGGTTTTCTCCCACCTCAGTTTAGGATTGGGAATACCGCCCAAGCTAAAACCAATGATGTTCTCATATCTGCCGGTAGTGTTATAACCACCTTGTAATTCATACAAGCCTATCCCACCGATGTTTCCGTTTTTACCCCAGCTTCCCCTCAGCTTCAGCAATGAAAGCCAGTTTGAAGTGCCTTCCATGAACTTTTCTTTGTGTGCCAACCATCCAAATGAAGCTCCTGGAAATACACCATATTGGTTATCGCCAATCAGCCTGGAATAGCCGTCCCTCCTTGCAGTAAACGATGCTAAGTATTTTCCATCCCAATCATAATTTACGCGACCAAAAGCAGAAAGGATCCTTTCTGCGGTATGGTACGAACCAACAGAACGCTGGTTAGCCTCTGCAGAGGTAAATCCCAAAGCTTCAAAATCATCTGTTGGCGCCAGGCGGCCACCAGCAGACATACCATTGTTGTATACATCGTAGTATTCTCCACCAACCATTGCATCAAGGTTGCTCTTGCCAAACAGCTCTGTTTTATAATTTAAGATGGCATTATAGGTTTGACGGAATACCCTGTCGAAAGAAGCAGAACTGATGCGGTCGCGGTTCCATCCTGTATTGGGATTGGTAAGACTCAATACGCCGGTTCTGTAATCTTTGTTAAACGATTCTCCCACTTGTTCATCGTACATGAAAATACCACCCACTTTCAGGTAAAGGTCTTTAGAGAAATCTGCTTTCAGCGACTGAGATAAAGTAAATTTATCAGATTGATTCCTGCGGATGAACATGGGTTCATTGATCGTAGGGTTGCCATCGCCGGCGTTACGGCCCAGCAACACTTCACCTTTTTCATTCACACCCCTCATGGTTGGAGCCGCCATCAGGATACGTCCCCAATAACTGGCATCGGAAGTTTGGGCCTGATCCCTGAAATTGGCTTTAGCAAAAGCAACACTGCTTTCTGATTTCAGCCAGGTTTTTATTTTATAATCGCCATTGATGACAAAGTTTAACCGGCGATAGAATGAAGATTTAGCGATGCCATCTTCATTGTACATGCCCAGGTTGGCATAATAAGTACCCTTGTCATTTCCGCCAGACATGCCGATATTATAGTCCTGCAATACGGCCTGGTTGCGGAATGCATTGTCAGCATAGCTGAACTCCTTGTAAAGAATATCTTTGATGGTTCCTGCGGGATCATATGCTCCTGCAGCATTCGTTGGAATGGCATCCTTCATCACCTTCCATCCATTTCCTGAATTGAGCAATTCTCTGTTTGCATCGGATAAAACCATCGGACTGAACAAGGCGTTCAGGTCATAATTTCCGTCTACAATTGCACCAGCGGTATTCTTATACACGTTCCCTGTTCCCCTAGGCCCAGAAGTATTGATCAAACTTTGGTTGCCATTGACTTTAAAGGTTTCAACCAATGCTTTCCTGCCCCAAAACAAATATTCTTCAGCACTAAGCAATTCATAAGGTGAATTGAGGGTATTGACCCCTGATTTCATTTTGAATGCAATGGATGAAGCACCGGCCTTTCCGCGTTTGGTTGTAATCAAGATTACACCATTGCTGGCCCTTGCTCCATAAATGGCTGTGGCAGAGGCATCCTTCAGTACTTCAAGGCTTTCAATTTCTTCAGGGTTGATATCACTCAATGAGGGCCTGAATTGTCCATCCACAATCACCAATGGAGAACCAGAACCATCAAAGTTGGTTCCACCCCTGAGTACAATAGCAGGTAGTGCCCCTGGCTTTCCTGAAGTGGTTGAAACCCTTACACCCGCTATCGTTCCGGCCAATGCCTGAGCAGGATTGGCACGGACACCTGATTCCAGGATTCGTTTGTCCAATTTGGCTATTGATGCAGTCAGGCTGCTTTTCTTCTGTGTGCCATAACCCACCACCACAACTTCACCAAGATCAGCTTCATCGGGTTGTAGCTTAACATTCACATTATCAGCCGCGCCAACTGTTATTTCGAGTTTTGCAAACCCAGTTGATGTAAAAACAAGTACATCCCCTTTGTCTGCAGCGATGGTATAACGCCCATCGGTGCTGGTTTGTGTACCGACAGTAGACCCTTTTTTTGTAACACTTACACCACCCATCGGAGTTCCATCCTCTTGTGAGATGACCGTACCGGAAATTTTTTTGGATTGTCCCCAAGTGACATGGTTACTGAATACAAGCAATACCAGTACCAGCAATAGTTTGATACCTGATTTCATAAGCAGTCGTTTTTAATTGAAAAATGAAATATTTATGTTCGAATATACTTATGTAGTACATAATTAACAAAAATCCAATGGATTTATTTGTCAATTCGTTTGAAATGAGGCCCCAAGTGATCACGCATACCCTTCCGGAATTCTTCTATTGTACCATTTTTTAAAAGATTAACAAGGTCGAGATGTGAAACCTTGGCTACTGCAGGTTTCTTTTCCACGGTCACCAGGTGTCCAAAAATCGGAAGCAACATGGTTTGGAAACGTTGCATGGTATGGTTACCTGTCATCCTGTATATCTTACCATGAAATTCCACTTCACTTTTTATGCGAAATGCAACGTCGTTCTTTTCACGCACTTTTTCCGCCAATGCAATCTGCTCGAGCTCTGCGATGTCTTTTTTGGTTTTGCGGATGAACAAAATATCAGCCAATCCCATTTCTAAGGTCAGGCGCAGTTCAAAAAAATCTTGTAATGTACTTTCATCAATGATCAGCGGGTCCATTACTTTTTCCAGAGACCCCAGGATATCTGGGCTGGTCAGCACCATCCCACGCCTTTTTTTGGAATCAACCATCCCCAACATGCGAAGCCTACTCAGTGCTTCCCTCAAGATATTGCGGCTTACACCCAAAGCTTCAGCGAGTTCTATTTCTTTTGGCAATGCGTCACCTGGCTTGAAGGCATTGTTCTTCAGGAATGCCAACAACTTCAATTCTACAATATCGGCCATGGTTTGGTGGCTGACCGGTTCAATATCAATTGCAGAAAACTTATTCTTCATCAGAGTGCTTTGGTCAAATGTAGAACATTATTACATATTACTGGTTTAATGGAAGGAAAGGCCAGCGTAAAATAATCACATTAAGACACCCCTCATGTTCAATACCCAAAAATAGTTGAGGTCAATGATGGATTAAAAATAATTCATTATCCCATCCACAACCAGCTGGTGTCCCTTTTCGTTGGGATGGTTTACCTGAGACATATAATCAGCCAACTTGCCGCCATCAGAATGAATTTTTTGAAAAGATGCATAGCTGTCCACCAGCCCAACCTTGAACTCAGCAGACAATTCCTTAACCTGGTTGCAAAGCAATTGAAGATCAGTTTTTGCATCAGCTAAGTCTACTTTCTGGTCAGGTGTTGCTGTCAACAAAATAACCTTGATATTTTTTTTCAAGGCAGCCTTGATCATGAACTCCCATGACTGGCGTGAAGCCTCCAAACCAATGCGCCTGTCATTCAATGCGTAATCGATGAAAAGCACATCAGGCTTATGGTTGAGCACATCGCGCTTGAACCGTTTGGCTCCTTGTGCTGCATTTTCACCGCCTATGCAAGTGAGGATGGAATTGATAACCGCATAAGGATACACTTGCTTGAGTTCTTTCAACAAGAGATGTGGATAGGATTGCAGGGGCCGAACATCCGGCGTTTTGAAATACCCCGATGGAACCGAGTGTCCATGAAACACCAAATTGATGGTGCGGTTTTTGGGCCATTGTATTAGCAATTCTTGCTTGATGGATTCCAGGTAATTGTCTTTTTCTACTGCCGGGATAGCATTTGTTTGATGGGCTTCATCAATTTTATTCAACGAGAAAACCTGCCCTGCAAAAGGTGCAAGCATTCCTGTAATGGCTGCTTTTTTGATGAAGTTTCTTCTGGAGGGGGTATTCATTGAAGCAAATTACATATTATCATCAATAATTGCCTACTTACAGCGTATGTATGTGCCTTCCAATAAAAGAAATTTATGTAGGTTTAATTCCAGCCTGGGTTCTGTTTCAGTTTAGGATTGCGTTGCAAATCATTGAGCGGTATAGGATATAAGTAATTTCGGTCATTCCATTTCCTTGGAATTTCATTCATCCAATTCAGCTCGCCCGATGTGCCATTTTTCAACAATTGTGAATTAACAGCAGTACCAATTCGCGCTGAAACATCCACATACGTTACTCCGCTTACTGCCGGTGTAGGACGTGTACCTTGGTAAAATGCGACGTCTAAAATACCATCCTCATTCAAATCCATTGGTACATTCAGTGCCGCAACATGAAAACCATTCCATGGCCTTTCCATCAATTCTCCTCTTTTCCAACGCAGAATATCCGAAAAACGAAATCCTTCCAAACTCAATTCAATACCACGTTCTCTTCTGATTTCAAGAATGGTTGGGTCGGAAATATTGGGAAAATAATTTTTTACAAGATAAGGATCTGCTACAATTGGCTTGATGCTTAAGCCGCCTGTAATACCGGCCCTTGCCCTAAGTGCACCAATGGTAAGCGCCCACTCTTGGTTCGTTAGAGTACCCAACTCTGCTTTTGCTTCTGCAAAATTTAGCAATACCTCTGCATAGCGAAACAAAGATACTATATTGGTGTTGAGTCGACCTGCGTCTAAAGCTGTATTATCCAACGTAAGCTTTATGGGTTGGTAACCTGTAAATGTATAGGAGAAAACGGGCGGTGCAGGTACTGGCAATCCATTGGTTGTTCTTTTATAATCTAGGCAACGGATGGATTGTTTTAACCTAAGATCACGGTTCTTAACCTCGTCTTTAAAAAGCATTGTTGTATAAGCAGGATTGTTTGTGTAAGGAGTGCCATCAATTTTTAAATAAGTATTGATAAAATCGCGTGTAAAACTCGCTTTACTTCCATAGGTACCACTCGTCCACCACCAGTTGGCATCGCTTAAAACCGCAAGGGCTTGATCTGCAACAGCTGCTTGCAAAACCTCATTGGCCAATGGGGTATTGCTGGTAAATACATTGCGGTAAGATACACCCGGTCCTCCAGCAGTGTTAAGAGAAAAACCGCCGTTTTTTATAATTTGATCAGCTGCCGAAGCTGCTTCCTGCAGCCACTTGTTGGCAGTACTTGTCAAATTTAGTGAAGTATGGTATTTTCTAAAGGTTCCCTCAAATAGACAAACCCGTGATTTTAAAGCAAAGGCAACCCATTTTGTAACTGTTGTACGGCTTGGATCGTTTGCTGTTGAAATGTTGGCACAGGCAAAGTCAAGGTCGGCCAATACCGAGTCCATAACCAGTTCTCTTTTGTCGCGTCCAGCATTCAATGCAGTAGTATCATTGATGTCTAACGGCTTTCCGATCCAAGGTACATCGCCAAAGCGGCGAACTTTATCCATGTAGAAATAAGCCCTAAAATAACGCGCTAAACCCAAATAATTGTTCCGAACGCTTACGGGTACTGCCGGGTTGTTACAATTCTGGATGAAATAGTTGATGTTCCTTAAATCTGTCCAAGACCATCCTGAACTATTGTTGGCGGCAAACCCGCCTTCCCTGATAAAATCAGGAACAGCCCTTACTGCCAGGTAATCTGACATTGCATCCAGCGAAATGGAATTACCAGGAAGAAATCCCATTCCATAAAATGAATTTGTATAGAGTTTAAGGCCATTCTCGTTACCAAACACTGCGGCTTGAGACGCAGTTGACTGTGGTACCTGCTCTAATTTTTCGCAGGCTGAGAAACCTACACTTGCCAGCAACAATCCTATGATTAATTTTTTCATCCGTTTGATATTTAATGTTTTCAGTTTACTTGGTTTGGTTTTTAACTTTAAGGTTAAAACCCAAGGTTTACTCCAAAAGAATAGCTTTTTAACATTGGGTAATTGTAGCCATCACCGCTGTTCCCACTGTTTGTATCACGATCTGATCGCACAGCGTTTTCTACATCAATGGTATTTTTTACAACCCTATACATCGGCGAATACGTAAATAAATTCTCTCCAGAGAAATATATTCTCATGCTTTGTGCACCAATGCGCTTCGTCCAATTTGAAGGAAGGTTATAACCAATTTGGATATTCTTCATCCTTACGTAAGCAACGTTTTGCAGATACCGTGTTTGTGCTACACCCAGGGTGCGGGTAGTGGCGTTAGAGGCTGCTCTTGACATTGTTCTTGGAAAATATGCATTCGTGTTTTCTGGTGTCCACATATTACCCAAATGGAAAATGGGGATATTGTTATATGGACGATTGTATTGTCCCCAAAACATTTCTGCTTCCGTACTTGGGTACCACTGTTGTTTACCTACACCTTGAAGGAATACAGAGAAAGAAAAGTTATTCCAGTCGGCACCAAGGTTAAGTCCGAATAAATACCTTGCTGCGGAATTACCAATAATTCTTCTGTCTCCAGACTTACCTGCTTTATCTTCCCCAACGTTAATTAAGCCGTCTTTGTTGAGATCGCTTAATTTGATATCACCTGGGAACCATAAGCCTGTGGGAGATGCTCTCATCTGTGGATTCTGCTTGGCAGAAGAAGCGATGTCTGCAGCATCTATAAAAAAGCCTGCAGTTTCGTACCCCCAAATCTCTCCTATTGTTTGTCCGACGTAAAAATCATTTAAGAATTTTTCAGGGTTGTTGTATTTATCAATGACTGTTTTATTGTCTGATAAAACAAAGCGCACATTGTATTTGAATGGTTTTTTACCGTTGCCTAATTTGTCTCTCCAGGTAATGGAAGCTTCCCAACCTTTTGTAGTTAGGTCAGCATAGTTTCCTCTTGGTACGGAAGCGCCGAACACTGCGGGTGGTGTGAGTCCAAACGTAAACATATCAGTGGTTTTGCGCACGTAAGCATCACCAGAGAAGCTCAAGCGATTTGACAACATGCTAATATCTAAACCAATATTGCTTGTAGTAGAGGTTTCCCACGTTAGATTTTCAGGAACCACCGCTGGGTTGCGGGTTGTTTGAGGTCTAACGCCGTTTAAAATAATACCTGACTGGTTTATGTTGAAAATTTCCTGGAAGGCATAGGATGCGATGTTACCATTGCCCAGCGATCCATAAGAAGCCCTAAGCTTGAATTCAGAAATGGCTTTGGGAGAAACTTTCCAGAATGACTCTTTATTGATTTTCCAACCTGCCGAAACTGATGGGAAGAAACCGAAGCGTTGATTAGCAGGGAATTTTGATGAACCGTCATAACGGGCATTCACTTCCACCAGATAACGGTCTTTAAAGGCATAATTCAACCTTGAAAAACCCCCTAAAATGGCCCATTCCTCAAAACCACCACCAGTATTGATTGCCTGACCCAAAGCCAGGTTTAAATCGCTCGCATCATCAAAAATCAGACCGTTGCGTTGTACAGCAACACGGTTGAAAGTTGATTGTTCGTAGTTGTAACCAACCATTGCCTTAAGGTAATGGTTGTCGCCGAAATCATTTTCGTATTCAGCATATACATTGGTTGCTAAATACCTGGTTCTAGCATCCTCAGTAGCTATATCATTGGTAGTTTGTCCTACATAAGAAGTAACACCTGAGAAATTACTGAACGGAACCTGCACACGTTTTTGGTACCTGTTGGCGTTGGTATTCCGAAAAGTAAAATCAACATTTACCCTAAACTTGTTGTCGAAGAACCTGCTTCTTAAACCAGTGATGTTTCTTATGACTTCATTGCGTGTATCAAATCCATTTTTACCATAAAAAAAATCCCCTATCGTATACGCTGAAGCAAAAGTTAACGAACCATCCGGATTGAACAATGGCATGGTAGGTTTTCCTTCATCGGCAATATTTCTCCATATTCCACCACCTTCGCCCACGTTAATTGGGTTGTGATAATTAACTACGGAATAGTCGGTGTTGTTTTCTACAGTCAGCCAAGGGAAGGCTTCAATTGAACCCCTTGCCCTGAAATTTTTCGTATCGTAGTCATCGCTGTTGTACTTAAACAAACCATCTTGCTTGAGAAAACGACCTGATACCAAAAACGTTGATTTGTCGCCACCACCGCTTACTGATAAATTGTTCTCTAAAGCAGCAGTGTTTATTTTATACAATGCCGCATAATAGTCTTCACTTCCGTAATACGTGTACTCACCTGTTACCGGATCAACTTCAACTGTTTTGTACGGTTGACCTGACTCAGATCTTCTTTTAAATTCATCAAGATATGCTTGTGAAAATTTTTGAGTCTTGTTGGCATTTTGTGGAAATGCTCCATCACCGTTTATAAATGCCGCTGCAAACATCTTTGACCACAGGTAACCATCGGTCACAAAATCAGGTGTGGTAACCGGAGATTTTAAGGCATAATTACTTGAATACGTTACATTGGTACGGCCTTTGGATCCTTTTTTAGTAGTGATGAGTACTACCCCAAATACACCCCTTGCTCCATATATTGCTGCGGACGCTGCATCTTTTAATATTGACACGGTTTCAACATCGTTCGGATTTAATAGACTTGGATCTCCTTCAAAACCGTCAATTAAAATAAGCGCGCTACCACCTTGACCAATGGAAGTAGTACCCCTAATGTTGTAGGAAGGCGACTGCGTAGGTTTGCCATCCAACATTTTTAAATTTAAATTCGGAAGCAAGCCCTGTAAGCCTTGGGTAAGATTGGTTACTGGTCTGTTCTCTAAATTCTTTGAAGTAATCTGGTCTACTGCACCGGTTGCATTTAATCTTTTCTGTGTACCATACCCTACTACGATAACCTCATCCAAATCAGCGTTTGAGACAGCTAGTGTCACCTTAATTGCAGTGTTCCCAGAACCTTTTACTGCGTAACTTTGTATCACTTGTTCCTTGTAGCCAGTAAATGATACAACAAAACGGTATTTAGCACCAACAGCAAGTTGGTTAAAACTGAATTCACCCGTGTTGCTCGTGATGGTGGTAAATTGCCCGGTGCTTGCAATTTCATTCACTGCAGTGATGGTGGCGCCAGCAATTGGAACCCCTGCTTCGTTGCTTACAATACCCGTTACAGTTGCGTTTGTTTGGGAAAAACTTGTAGAAGAAATGCCCAGCAGAAGCAAAAGAACAATACCGATAAAGCTGTTCCGGCTTGTTTCAATTTTCATTGTTAAATATTTATAAGATTAATTGAGTAAAACAGCTTAGTTCTATAAGGTATCTATCACTATTTTAGAAAGGCGAAAGTACAATTATGGGTAAAGTACAAACCTTTTGCTTGTTTAACAAATTATGAGCCTTGGAATACCGTATTGTTAATTATTTGGGGATTGACTTTTGTATAAGATTGATTTAAGTTAGCCATTGGGATGCATAATATGGATATAGCCCAAATATGTCAATAACTGCGTCATAACATTGGTATTTTTAAATAAATTACAGCTTCTAGGGCGGCCAAAGACAATCCTACCTACTTGTCAAAGTAAATAGACTTGTATTTCCTTCAATATTGATGTAATTATTTTTTTCATCATAGCATTGAAATCAATAATATAACCCAAGCAACATGACAATGAAAAATATGAACCTAAGAATTTTTAAACAAATACTGTCACTAACCTTAATGGCATTGGTTTTCACCGCGTTCCAACCGGAGAAGAAGCCAGCCAG
>Ga0049084_10000633_pt1 | contig 13853 bp, 12 predicted proteins | sample GreLakmeON33MSRF_FD_66720 | JGI IMG/M metagenome (GOLD analysis project Ga0049084, IMG submission 66720) | Freshwater lentic microbial communities from great Laurentian Lakes, MI, USA - Great Lakes metaG ON33MSRF | ecosystem: Environmental > Aquatic > Freshwater > Lake | place: Great Lakes... | reverse complement strand
CGATCCGGGATTGGCCGTCGTGTTCAGGCCGAGGCTTTTTTTCAAGTCCATAGGATTTGGGAGGCGGAAGGGGATTGTGCCGCGTGAGTTTGATTATGCCGGGGCGGATTCCGCGCGCAAGAATTAGAATGGAGCGCGTGGTGCGTCGTGCGTGGTGCGTGAACCCGTCCAAGAGCCGCGAAATTTATTCACGCCCCACGCCCCACGTCTCTCTCACCGCAACACCGACACCGAAATGTAACGCGCCTGCGGGATGATGAATTTCTTCACTTCCACGCTTACCGCTTTCGCCGGGAAATCCGCCAGGATCATCTGCGCGATGTCCACCGCCAACGTCTCGATCAGTTCCCAGTGGCAATCCTGCCCGAAGCCGAGCAGTCGCTGGCAGACCGCGTCGTAGTCGATGGTCTGCGCGAGATCGTCCGCCGACGCGGCGGGGGCGAAATCCTTTCGAATTTCAATGGTCAACAACAGGCGCTGAGTTTTGGCCCGCTCCTCCGCCGGCACGCCGATGTGGTAAAAGACTTCCAGATCGCAGATGGTGATTGTGTCCATGTCAGTTTCTTTCTTGTTTGATGACCGCCTCCAATAAAATCCGTGTCGGTTGATTCAGCGGCAGGGCCAGCGCCTCCGCCGGCGAAACCCACCGGAACTCCTGCGCCTCCTCGTTCAACCGCACCGCCGCCGGTCCGGCGCAGCGGCAGGTGTAGTTCAGCAGCACAAAATGCGCGTCCTTGTAAAACTCCCGCGAATGAATGCAGTCTTGCACCAGCACGAAGCGGATGGCCGTGATCTCCAGCCCTGTCTCCTCGCGAATCTCCCGCCGCAATGCCGCTTCCGAGGTCTCGCCGAACTTCGTCTTCCCGCCGGGAATGCCCCACAGCCCCGACCATTTGTGCGTGTGAATCATCAGCACATCGTCGTTGTCCGGATGAAAAATCAGCGCGCCCACGGTGGCGATGGGCCGCTCCTCGGCGCCGACGCCTTTCCATTCCAGTCCGTTTCGTTCCAAAATTCCCTGCAACTCCCCGAGATGCTCCACGATCAAATCCGGTCCGCTCGCGCGCAGTTGCTCCACCCCGTTGTAACCGGTCAGCACCGCGCAGGAATGGATGCCGCCGTGCTTGGCCGTCTCGATGTCATGCTGCATGTCTCCGATGAACAGTGTCTCGTCCGGGCGCAGATTGTTCTCCGTGAGAAGCTCGTGAATCTTCGCGCGCTTGTCCCACACCTCCAGATACGGCCGCTCCAGGAATTCGTGAAACTGGTTCCCCGCCGTCTGCGCCGCGAAATGATCCCGATGCACCGTGCTCAGGAGAAATGTTCGCAAGCCCTCGCGCCGGCAAAATTCCAGAAACTCCCGTGCGTGCGGGAGGTCGGCCACCGAATCTTGGCACTCCTTGAAATGTCCGTGGAACCAGGCCTCCAACTGGGCCAGCGCAATGTGCGGCGTGTAACGGTCGTAGAATTTCGTGAAGGGCAGGCAGAACTCCGCGCGAAACTGCGCCAGCGACAACTCCGCAATCCCGGCCTGGCGAAAAACAAAATTAGTCGCCCGCCAGACCGCCGGCAGATCATCCACCAGCGTGCCGGACCAGTCGAAAATGATGTTGCGAATCACGCCGAGAAATTAGCAGGGCGCTCCGCGGTTGTCAGCGTAATCATCGCTCAAGGCCGGACCGGCCGGCACAGGGCGCGCAACGCCTCGTGAATCTGGCCGGCGGCGTCGGGGCCGACGGAGTTGATCTCGCCGTAGATTTTTTTCTTGGCACCGTAGAGATAAGGCAGTTGGGAGTCCCATTCGCTTTCGGAATGAGGTAGCCGATCTCGTCGTTGGCCAGGCCGAAAATAAATTTGATCCGGCCCGGCATCAGTTTGCGCAGCGGCGGGACTTCGACCGGCTCGACTGGAAAATCCCCGCTGGGCGCGCGCTCGATGCCGCCGTTGACGATCTCCGGATAAATTTCGCTGGTGACCCGCTTGGAAGTGCGTCGGCCCGATGTTGGCAAAACCACCTGGCCCGACCTGCTCATCTTCGTGCTCATTGGTGTTCAAGCGCGGTTGAACCGAATCGTCACGGGGTGGCTCGACCGGCGCGTCTGGTGGTGGAGGTTACGCCTTTTTCCAAAATCGACGAGAGGGAAACCGCCGCCTGGAAAGCAAAAGTTGCAGGCCCGTCCCCGTGGACAAACTTGCAACTTTCAGCCGGAATAATTTCTGCGGAACCTATGCCCGGATGTTCATTTCGTACTCGTGCTTGGTGGTCTTGCCCGGCATCGGCACGGGGTACTTGCCGTTGGCGTCGCCAATGATCGGCGGCGGGGAATCCATCGTCCATTTGTCGATGTCCGGGGCGTATTCCATGTCGTCGTTCAGCATGTCTTCGTAGCGGATTTCCATGCCGGTGTGCGCGGCCTTGCGGCCCATGGAGGTGACGACGCTGGCCTGCACGCCGAAGGGGACTTCGTTGTAGGGCTTGTCATTGCGGATGGCGTTGGTGAGGTCGTCCCACTCGTAGTTGTAGGCGTTCAGGTTGGGTTCCGCGTCCGGCTTCGATTGCCAGATCATGCTGTCCCGCGTGGGCAACTGGCCCTTGTGAATGCTGGAAGGGCCGTTGAAATCCCCGGATTTGGCGGCGACGGCAATGCCCTTGGTGCCGTGAACGTGGCTGAAATAATAGGACTGGGCGCCGCTGTTGCAGCGGCCGTCCATGTAAAACTTTGCGCCGTCCTCGAAGGTGTATTCCACGGCGTAGGAGTCGAAGTTCTGATCCACCCACGGATCGCCCTCGGGGCTGACGCGAAAGTGCCGCCCGCCCAGCGCCTGTGCCTTGACCGGCCAGGCGTTTTTCATCCAGCAGCAATGGTCGATGTGGTGGATGTAAAAGTCGCTGAAGCAGCCGCCGCTCGCCCAGAGAAAGCTGTGAAAGCGGGAAATCTGCCAGAGCAGTTCGCTCGGCTTGCCGGGCCAGCGTTTCGAGAAAGCCGAGGCGACCGGGCCGTGCATGCGGTAGCCTCGCATCAGCATCACGTCGCCGATCTCGCCGTCCTGAACGCGCTTGTGCAAGTCTTGGAGATGCCGGGCGTGACGCGACATCAGGCCGACGCCCACCTTCAAACTCCTGGCCGACGCCTCGTCGGAAAGTTTAAGCATTCGGCGCGAAGTCGGGCCGTCCGCCGTGACCGGTTTTTCCATGAAGACGTGCAGCTTCTTTTCGATGGCGTACCTGAAATGCACCCAGCGGAAGGCCAGCGGCGTGGTGAAGATGGCAATGTCGCCCGGCTTCAAACAGTCCATCGCATTTTTGTAGCCGTCGAATCCGATGAACCGGCGGTCTTCCGGCACATCGACCTTCTCCTTGTGCCGGGCGAGGAGTCCGTTGTAGGCGTTCTTCAGCTTGTCCGGAAACACATCGGCCATGGCGACGAGTTTCATGGGGCCGGTCTTGACGGAAAGGGCGTTGTCCGCCGCGCCGCCGCCGCGTCCGCCGCAGCCGATGAGGGCGACCTGGATGGTGTTGTTCTCCGCCGCGAACACATGTGGAATGGTCACGCCCGCCAGCGCCGAGACGGCGGCGATGCGGCCGGAGGTTTTGATGAAGTCGCGACGCGACGTGGAAGGATTCGGGGTGCTGTTCATGGCTGACATTTCAGGTCGGTGGCGGATTCATGTCAATCCCGGATTCAGGAAGCGCAGCGGCGACGCCTCGTCGCAGTGAAAGCCGGGCCGGCGAGGGATTGGATGATCGCGCGGAGGGGGGCTCCGTAGCTACCTTCTGCGGCGAGGTGTCGCAGCTACGACTTCAACTTCTTCTCCAGCATCTCGCCGATCAAGGCCGGGTTCGCCTTGCCCTTGCTGGTTTTCATCACCTGGCCCTTGAGGAAATTGAGTGCTGCTGCCTTGCCCGCTCTGTAGTCGGACGCCGGGCCGGGATTCGCGGCGATCACGTCGTCGCAGAATTTCTCCAGCGCGCCGGTGTCGCTCACCTGCGCGAGACCTTTTCTCTCGACGATGACTGCGGGCGCGTCGCCGGTGGCGAACATGTCGGCAAAAACACTTTGCGCGATGCTGCTGCTGATCTTGCCGCCGTCCACCAGGCCCGCCAGCACCTGAATGTCCGTCGGCTTGATTTTCACCGTGGCGAGCGTCGTGCCGGCCTCGGTGATTTTCGCGCGCAGATTGTTGATGACCCAGTTGGCCACGGCTTTTGGATTCTTCGCGCCCGTTACGGCCTGCTCGAAATACGCGCCCAGCGGCACGTCCCACACGAACGTCTGCGCGTCGGTCGCGGGCAGTTGGTAATCGCGGATGAACCGCTGCTTGCGCGCCAGCGGCAGTTCCACCATGCGCGCGCGCACCTCGCCGATCCACGCGTCGCTGGGCACGAACGGCATCAGGTCCGGCTCGGGGAAATAGCGGTAATCATGCGCGTGCTCCTTGGTGCGCATCTCCTCGGTGATCTCGGCCACGTCATCCCAGCGGCGGGTTGATTGAATGAGCTTGCCGCCCTTGCGCAGGACTTCGATCTGGCGCGGGATCTCGTATTCCAACGCCCGCCGCGCGCCGCTGAAGCTGTTCATGTTTTTGATCTCGATCTTCGCGCCGAGTTCCTTCGAGCCCACCGGGCGCACGCTCACATTCACATCGCAGCGCACCATGCCCTTCTCCATGTCGCAGTCGCTGATGCCGCCATAGACCAGGATGTCCTTAAGCGCATTGAGATATTCGTAGGCCATGTCCGCGCTGGTGAGGTCCGGTTCGGAAACAATTTCCAGCAGCGGCACGCCGGCGCGGTTGAAGTCCACGCCGCTGGTGCGGTCGAAATGGAAATTCTTCCCCACGTCCTCTTCCAGATGGGCGCGGGTGATGCGGACGCGCGCCGCGCCGTTCACCGAACCCGCGCCGGTAAACTCGAAATCGACAAAGCCGCCCAACGTCGAGGGCTTGTCATACTGGGTGATCTGGTAGTTCTTCGGGGCGTCCGGGTAGAAATAATTTTTGCGGTCGAACTTGGCGTAGCGGGCGACGGTGCAGTTCAGGAGCAGGCCGGTGAGGGCGGTCAAGCGCAGGGCCTCGTCGTTGGCGACGGGCAGCACGCCGGGCAGGCCGAGGCAGACGGGGCAGACGTTGGAGTTGGGGGGCGCGCCGAATTCATTGGCGCAACCGCACCACATCTTGGATTTGGTTTTAAGCTGGACGTGTGTCTCCAGCCCGATGACAGCTTCGTATTCCATAAGGGCGCGGAGAGTTTAACCACGGATGAACACGGATGAACACGGATTTTTGGCGTGGGCCTCTGCGGGAAGGCGCGCCGGAGCGGGCTGAAAACACGATCTCCCGACAATCCAACTCACATCCCGCGATAGATGATTTCGAGGGACATCACGGCGTAGGCGGTGACGAGGGCCGGGTCTTTCTCCCACCAGCGGCCGTTGTCGTTGGTCCAGGAGCCGTCGGCTTTTTGCAGGTTAATGAGGCGCATGGCGACGTCCTTGCGCCAGTTGATTTTCTTGCCGTCCTTCAACTCCAGGATTTCCGCGCCATAGGCGTTGAGGGCCTTGGTCATCAAGTGGAGGTAATAATAGTAGCCCTGCGGTCCCATGCCGGGGTTTTCTTCGAGGGTGTAGTTGGCGCGCAGCCATTCGAGGACGGCGACCACGCGGGGATCGGTCTTCTTCACGTCGGCGTAGATGTAGCTCAGGAGTCCCCCGTAGCTGATGCTGCCGTAGGAGCGGAGGGCGACCTTGCCGGCGGCGTTGGTCTCGCTGCCAGCCATGCTCGTGCCGGGATAATAAATGAAACCGCCCTGGTGCTTGGGATCGTTGGAAACCCAGTCCTGTTTGTTGTGGCTCGGAAGATTCTGGCAGTTCTGGATGAAGGTGGCGACGGCCTGCCAGTTCAGGTCCTTGGTCGCGGGCAGATTTTTGTCCTCGGCCAGGTGGCGGCTGTAATACATCGCCTCGATGGCGACGAGGGTGTTGTTCATGTCCGAGTGGGCGTACTTGCTGCCGTAGCCGACGCCGCCGTCGAAGGGTGAATCCGTTTTGCCGGGCTCGCCTATGTCCACCTGCGTGCCGGCGAGGTAGGCGCGGGCCTTGCGGAGGACGGGATCGTATTTGGGCTGGTTGGCGGCGAGGAGTGCCATCATGGAGAGGGACGTGTTGTAGTTGATGAGATTCGTGTGGTAGATGCTGCCGTCGGGCTTGGCGCAAGTGAGGAGGAAGTCGAGGCCCTTCTGCGTGCGCGGGTCCTTCTTGTAACGCTTGTCGGGGTCGCCCAGCAGCGCGGAAAGGGCGAGGCCGCTGACCGAGGGATGATCGGGCGTGGACCACCAGCCGTTGCTGTTTTGCGTGGCCGTGAGGGAGGCGAGGCCCTTGTCGATGGCGCGCTGGATTTCGTTGCGGAAGGAGATGTCGGTCGCTTGGTTCAACCGCACGGTGCCGGGGAATGATTTGTCGGCAACGGCGGCCGAATTGGTGAGGCACGCGGTCACGGCGGCGAGCAGCAGGGTGAGCTTCAAAGTGGTTTTCATATGCATTAGCATGACTGGCCAGAATGACGCCTGCAAGGCTGGCGCTGTTCAAGGATTTTTTTCGGCGGCGCGGGCGGGGGCCAACTGGATCGTGACCTGCACCGGCGTGTTCGGCGGCGGCAGAGCGTCGGGGTTGATCGCGAAACGATCGTCCTTCTCCCGGTCCGGCCGCGGGTTGTTGACGAGCGCGGCGGGGTCGATGTGGATCGAGATGATGGAGCCGTCGCGCTGGGCGACGAAGGACTTCTCGAAAATGTGCGAGCCGTTGTATACCCACGGGCCGGGGGGCAGAGGCTTTTTTGTTTCCTTGTCCAGAACCAGATCTTCGAGGCGGCGGCGCGTTTCCTGGTCACCGGTCTTCCAACTGATCCCGATGGTCACGGCCTCGCCGGGCGGCGGGATGGAGAGGTCGGCGGGAAACAAGTTCGTGTTCGCGGCCTTCACCCCGAGCAGGAGGAGGGCGACGTGAATCTGCTGCGGCTCGACCTCGGTGCTCAAGATGCTTTCGTGGGTCTTGCCGGCCTGGTGGACGACCACGTATTCGACGGCGCCTTCGCGCTGGTTGACCTTAGCGGGAAAACTGACCGCGCGCCGGCCCTTGTCGATCCGCACCTGGCCGAGCGCGAACATGCCCGGCTCGATCTGGCGCTGTCCCGGGTCGGGGGCGTTGGTGGGGTTGGCCCCGTGCAACTCCAGCGCCAGCAGGACGAGCAGGCAGCCGAGCGGCGCGCGCCGGAGGATGAAGAAGGACGGATCGGTCACAGCGCAAAATCTCATTCCCGGACGATGAAGCCAAATGAAATATGTGCCGTCCGGAGTTCCCGCCGGCAATTCGAGATTGCGCCCGTCTGGCGCGTGCCGTAAAATTTTTGCATGCGATTCCTTCGAGAGCACCGGTTCTTGCTCATTTTTATTGCGCTGCTGGCGTTTTGCAGCGTGATGGTGATCCGGCAGCTTCACTCGAACCATTACCAGACCCGGCATGTCGAACTCCGCGAGGCGCTCATCCTTCTGCAATCGCGCAACTACACCAACGAGGCCGGGCGCATTTTTCAAAAGCTGTGGCCGGAAGCGGCCCGGCTGCCGAACAAAGTCCTGATGGATGACTTTCAGCGGACCCGGATGCTCGTCGATCCGGCCTCAGATCAGCCGGAGAACCCGATCTGGCGCTATCACTGGATCGTCAGCAACGAACTGGAGCTGCGCTCGGAGAGCACGCTGGTGCGCGCCCGGAAACTGGCCGGCGAGAAGTGAGCCAAAAAACGGTCGAAGGCGGGCGTTGACAGGCGCGCGCGCGCCGTCTAATTATATGTCAAATTGAACCTTAACTTTTAAAACCATGCTGCTTCGAATCTCTCTTATCTTTGCCATCCTCGCGGGGGCGGGTGTGATTGTCCTGACCCAGTTGAAGGTGCGCGAGCACGTCACCGGGATCATCGCCGTCCGCAACCAGAAAACCGAGGAGCTGCGCGTGGAAACAGCCGCACATAAGAAAACAAACGAAGACTTGACCGACACCAAGGACAAGCTCGCCAAGACCGCCACCGAACTCGCCAACACCCAGACCGAACTGGCTTCCACCACCACCAAGCTCGCCGACGCTGAGGCCGCCAAGATTGCCCTCGGGAAAACGTTGGAGCAGGCCCTCGCCGAGAAAAAGACCGCGCAACTGGATCTGGCGAAATGGACGGTTCTGGAAGTGACTCCCGAGCAGGTCATAAAGGCGATCGCCGATCTCAAAAAAGCCTATGATTCCATCGGAGTCATCGAGGAGGAAAAGAAAATTCTGGCGCGCAAAGTAAAGGCTTTGGACGCTCAAATAGCCTTCCTGATTGGCACCAATGAAGATTACGAAGTTATCCTGCCGATTGGCCTGAAAGGCGTCGTCAAGGTCGTCGATCCGAAATGGGACTTTGTCGTGCTCGACATCGGGGAAAAGCAGGGTGTGCTGCAACACGGCAAGATGATGGTTCACCGCGACAGTAAGCTGGTCGGGAAAGTGAAAATTCTCAACGTCATGCCGGACCGCTGCATTGCCAATGTTCTGCCCGGATGGAAATTGTCCGACATCAAGGAAGGCGACCAGGTATTGTACTGACGAATTTTTTTGGCCATGAAAAATCATCCGCTCATCTCCCGGTTCGTCTGGCTGCTGCTGGTGCTGGCCGTGCTGGCCTTGGCAGGCACTGGTTGCACCACGACCGAGGCGGAAAACACCTCCTCCCGTCCTTGGAACGCACAGAAAGGCTGGGAGAACGGTTTTCCCAGCCGCATGAACGAGGGCCGCTGATTTAGTCGGGTCGCCTCGTCACGGTTTCCCCCTTTCTTCCCGGCATCGCCTGTTGAACCTCTGCAAAACTCCAACCCATCGTCGCGGCTGGCTAGCAGACCGCCCGTTTCTCCACCTAAACCGGAAACAAGCAGTAGGAATGGGGAGCGCGCCCGCCTCGGGCGCAGTGGGTCGCGCCCTCGCGACCCACGAGTTGCGCCTGGACTCCCCCCCCCACTGTTCGGTACGTTCCGGCTCGCTCGTGTTCGCCGCGCGGGCGCCCCGAACAGCAGCCGGGGCGGCTGCGCTCCCCTGCATTTCAACTGCCGGGAAGCCGCCACGCAGGATTAAGTATAAACCCGAACTCCGAAGTCGGAACCGGGCAGGCCCACGTAATTCAGGCCTCCGAGCCTGCTGTATCGCGGGTTTCCAAACCTGCGCCCGCTAGGACTTTTGGTGCGCCGCGTCGTCCGAGGCCCTGCCGACTTGGAAGTCGGCGACACAGCTGGTTTGGAAACCCGCGCTACGGGAGCCATCCGAGGCCAAATTCGGAATTCGGATTAAAACCGCACCCGGCTTTTCCCCGAGTAAACATTCATCCGCTGGCCGCGCAAAAATCCCACCAGCGTCTGTCCGCTCCGGCGCGCGAATTCCACCGCCAGGCTTGACGGCGCGGACACCGCGCAGACCACCGCGACCCGCGCCGCCAGCGCCTTCTGCAATATCTCGAACGACGCCCGTCCGCTCACCATCAGGACGTGGCGGTCGAACGGCAGCCGTCCATTGAGCAGGCCGAAGCCGAGCACCTTGTCCACCGCGTTGTGCCGCCCCACGTCTTCCCGCAGCACCACCAGTTCGCCGTCCGCCGTGAACAGCGCCGCCGCGTGCAGGCCGCCCGTGCGGTCGAAGGCCTCCTGGCCGAGCCGCATCCGCTCCGGCAGGGCGAGGAGCGTTCTCGCACCCACGGAAAATTTTTCGCGCACCGCCGGAAAATGTTGATGCACGGCGGCGATGCTCGCCTTGCCGCACAGTCCGCAGCTCGACGACGCAAAGACGTGCCGGGTGAGCCGCGCGAAATCGACGGTCACCTCCGGCGTGAGAAAGACGTTCAGCGTGTTGCCGTTCCGGTTGCGCGGATGCGGTTTGATCTGGCGGAGGTCGGCCTGAGTTTTAATCAACCCTTCTGAAAGCAGAAAGCCGACGGCCAGTTCCGCGTCATGGCCGGGCGTGCGCATCGTCACGCTCACCGGGCGCGTGTCCACCTGGATTTCCAGCGGTTCCTCGACGGCCAGTTCCTCCGGGCGCCGCCGCGGCGGGCCGCCGGAATCCCAGTGCCAGACCTGTTTGGTTTCAGTCTTTAAATGTTTCAATTGTTCCACCGGGTAGGGCGGGCAGTCCTCTGCCCGCCGCTGGTTGCAATCGCCCGATGGCGCGCACGGAGTGACGCGCCCTACCTTGCTTCACGGCGATTTCTCCACGCGCACCTGCGCGTTGTAATCCGGCACGCCGCCGAGCGTGTCGGTCAGGCCGCGACGGATCAGATGGTTCGCCTCCGGCCAGTGGACCTGCAAGTTGCCGCGCGCAATCGGCGCGAGAAAGACCCGGCCCTCGTAGCGGCCCAGATCGTTTACCAGCGTGATGCGGTCGCTCTGCGCGAGGTGCAGCCGCGCGGCATCGTCCGGGTTGAAGAAAACCGCGTCGCGCGCCGCGCCGGTGAGCGGATCAATCTCGGCGTAGATGAGCGTGTTGAACTGTTTGCCGCGCCGCGTGCTGACTTCAAATGTGTCGCCCGCCGAATGATCCGGGAGCTTCGGCAACTCCACGACGCGGAAATGTGCCTGGCCGTCAGCGGTGGCGAACTGGCCGTTGGCACAAAGATGCGCGCCGCCGTATTGAAAAGCGTCGCCGGTTTTGCGGAGGTGCTGAAAGCCGTCGTAGAACGGGACGACGCGGGCGATCTCGTCGCGCATGGCCTGGCCCGTTTCGCAGCCGAGCAGGTGGGCGCGCTCCGGCCAGACGGCGGCGGCCAGCTCGCGCAAAATTTTCCACTCCGCCTTGCACTCGCCGACCTGGCGCGGGATTTCCGGACTGAAAATGATGCGGCGTTCGGTGGTGGTTTCCGTGCCTCCGTCATCCTGTTCGTAGCGCGTTTTCGCCGGGAGCAGGATGACCTCCTCCTTCGCCTCGATGAACATCTGGTCGGTGAGGATGATGTCCTGGTGGACGCGCAGCGGGACGTTGGCCATCGCGCGGGCCACGTAATCCGGCTCCGGCAAGGTGCGGAGAAAATTTCCGCCGAGACAATAAAGCACGTCGAGCTGGCCGCGCGCGCCCTGCTCGACCATGTCCACGGCGGTCAGTCCGGGCCAGTCGGGCACGGGGAAACCGTATTGTTCGGAAAGATTTTTGGCGTTCGCGGCGTTGACGGTCTTGCCGCCGGGGAAGGCCGTGGCATAGGCGCCCATCTCCGCGCCGCCCTGCACGCTGCTGTGGCCGCGGATCGGCATGAGGCCGTTTTTGTCGCGGCCCACGTAGCCGCGCGCGAGGCCGAGGTTGAGCACCATCGAGACGCCGTCGCCGCCGTAGGCGTGCTGCGTGATGCCCATGCTCCAGACGAGCACGGCGTTTTTCGCGTCGCGGATCAGCTCGGCAAACTCCCGCATGTCGGCGCGGGTCAGGCCGGACTGCGCCTCTAAGGTTTCCAGTTTCAGGCCTTCCGTTTTCAGTTTTAGCTCTTGAAAATCCGCCGTGTGCCCGCGGATGAAGGCTTCATTCGTCCAGCCGTTCTCGAACAATATTTTTAACACGCCGTAGAGAAACGCGATGTCGCCGCCTTGGCTCACGGGAAACCAGTAGTCCATCAGATCGCTGCCGAAGAGCGCGCTGCTCGCCGTGCTCGGCACCCAGTAACGCTCCATGCCCGGTTCGCGATACGGGTTCACGCAGACGATTTTCGTGCCGAGCGCCTTGGCCTCGTGGAGATATTTGGTGGTGACCGGCTGGTCGTTGGCGGGGTTCGCGCCGAAGAAAATAATCAGGTCGGTGCCATACCAGTCCTGGTAGCTGCACGTCGAGGCGGCAACGCCAATGGCGTGCTTCATCGCGCCGGTACTGGGCGAATGGCAGAGGCGCGCGGCGTTATCGACGTTGTTCGTGCCGAGGAAGCGCGCGACTTTCTGCGCCATGTAATAAATCTCGTTGGTCACGCCGCGCGAGGTGACGAAGAAGGCGAAGCGATGCGGATCGGTGTTGCGGATTTTTTTGGCGATGCGCGCGTAGGCGTCGTCCCAGGAGATGCGGCGGAAACCGCGCGCGCCGTGTTCGCGCAGCAAAGGGCAGGGGATGCGGCCGAGTTCGCGGAGTTGGGCGTTGTCGAATTCCGGAGCGCCGCTCTCCGAGCCGGCGCGTTTGGGGTTTGATTCGCGCCGGGTCGGAGACCGGCGCTCCGCCGCGAGTTTCATCCGCAGCTCTTCCACGTTCTCAAGCAGCCTTTCATCCAGCGCCGGCATGGTGTTCAACCGAAGCAGATTCAACCGCGTCATGCACAGGTGCGTGCCCTTGATCGTCCAGTCATGCAGCCCGGCGACGCCGAGCGCGCAGCCGTCGCACACGCCCTTGGTGATGACCTGCCACGCGTAGCCGAGATTATCGCGGTTCTTCCAGACGATCTTGGCCATGTCGCGGAAATGTTTGGGCTTGGTCTGGCCGAGACCGAAGGGCACTACGGATTGCAGGCGGGCTTTCCAGTTTTTTGTGATGCGGCGCGACATGAATGTGAATTTGCGTTTGTTGCCGGAGAACTAAAGCAGCCGCCGCAACGCACTGTCAACGCCGCCCATCATCACGTCCGGTCCGTCCGGCTTTGCACTGGACGCTCGCCTGGCCGCTGTTAAAGTTTGCCTCGCTATGTCAACCACCGCGCCTGTCGCGCCCCAAAAGATCAATCTCCGCCGGCCTGAGATCATGGAGGCCGTCCAGGCCCAGGTCCTCTCGCATTACCGCAGCGAACTCGTCGAGCGCATCCGCGCCAAGGGCAGCGTGCTCTCCGCCGATGGTTTGCTGAGCATCAAGCTCGCGAAGGAGTTCGGTTTTTGTTACGGTGTCGAGCGCGCCATTGACCTCGCCTACGCGGCGCGCAAATCGTTTCCGCCGGAGAAGCCGATCTATCTGCTCGGCGAAATCATCCACAACCCGGAAGTCAACGACCAGATCAGCAACCTCGGCATCCTGACCATTTCGCCCAAGCCCGACGACGAGGAGCTGTCCCGGCTGCATCCCGGAGATGTCGTCATCATCCCCGCCTTCGGCACCGAGGTCGTCACGCGCCGGAAGCTCGAGGAGAAGCAGTGCGTGCTGGTGGACACCACCTGCGGCGACGTGATGAGCGTCTGGAAGCGCGTGCGGCAATACTCGAAGGAGAGTGTCACCAGCATCATCCACGGCAAGGCCAAGCACGAGGAGACCAAGGCCACCACCTCCCAGGCCACGGCCTACGGGAGCGGCCATTACCTCGTCTGCTTCAGCCTCGGGGAGACGGACTACGTTTGTAATTACATTCTCCACGGCGGGAGCAAGGAGGAGTTTCTGGAAAAATTCAAGGGCGCCCACTCGCCGGGCTTCGATCCCGACAAGCACCTCGAGGCCGTGGGCGTGGCGAACCAGACCACCATGCTCCGCGGCGAGACCGAGGAGGTGCAGCGCCGTTTCCGGGCCGCGATGGAGAAAAAGCATGGCGTGGAAAACATCGCCCAGCACTTCCGGTTCTTCGACACCATCTGCGGCGCGACCCAGGACCGGCAGGACGCGCTGGAAAAACTGCTCAAGGAAAAACTGGACCTGCTCATCGTCATCGGCGGATACAACTCGTCGAACACCTCGCATCTCGCCGAGATGGGCGAGGCGGTGCTGCCCACCTACTTCATCAAGAACGCCGCGAAAATGGCGAACGACCAGGTCATCGTCCACTGGGATCAGCACCGGCACGAGGAGGTCGAGACGCGCGACTGGCTCCCGTCCGGCAAGATCACCGTCGGCATCACCGCCGGCGCGTCC
>Ga0049084_10000631_pt1 | contig 13861 bp, 13 predicted proteins | sample GreLakmeON33MSRF_FD_66720 | JGI IMG/M metagenome (GOLD analysis project Ga0049084, IMG submission 66720) | Freshwater lentic microbial communities from great Laurentian Lakes, MI, USA - Great Lakes metaG ON33MSRF | ecosystem: Environmental > Aquatic > Freshwater > Lake | place: Great Lakes... | reverse complement strand
TTCGCCATCACGCGCGGCTCGAAAGGAGCGCTATTGTTCGATGGGCACAAGTTTATCGATGTCGATCCGTATCCCGTCAAGGCTGTCGATACCAATGGCGCTGGCGACATGTTCGCCGGAGCATTCCTGTATGCATTAACCAGCGGCAAGGACTTTACGACGGCGGGAGCATTGGCGAGTCTGGCATCGGCAACTGTAGTGTCGAGTTTCGGTCCGCGTCTGGAAGCGGCGCAGCACGCGCCAATTGCACGCAAGATACTGGTTTAGGACAGCAGGGCCAGCAATAGCCGGGTTCGTTATTCCATCAGTTCGTCGACGAATTTTTTCACGCCGTCGAACCAGCTGCTGCGCTTCGGTGACTGGCGCTTGCCTTCACCTTCCTGAATAGTCTGGAATTCTTCGAGGATTTCTTTCTGACGCTTGGTCAATTGCACGGGCGTCTCTACCATTACCCGGCATAACAGATCGCCGGTACCACCACCACGCACCGAAGTAACGCCTTTGTTGCGCAATCGAAACAACTTGCCGGTTTGCGTCTCAGCCGGAATTTTTAATTTGACGCGACCATCCAGAGTCGGCACTTCCAGTTCACCACCCAATGCCGCGTCTGCGAAACTGATGGGAATCTCACAATGCAGATCGGTACCATCGCGTTTGAAGATTGGATGCGGGCGCGACTTGATTTCAACATACAGATCACCGGCTGGGCCACCGTGAGCACCAGCCTGACCTTCGCCTGTCAACCGAATACGGTCGCCGCTATCAACTCCGGCGGGCACCTTGACTGACAGCGTCTTGGTCTCATCCACGGCACCGCGGCCATGACAGGTGTGACATGGATCTTTGATCTGTTTGCCGGAACCCTGACAACGTGGACAAGTTTGCTGCACAGAAAAGAATCCCTGCTGCATGCGCACCTGGCCGTGCCCGCCACAGGTGCTGCAATCTACCGCCGCTGTGCCTTTCTTGGCGCCAGTGCCGGTGCAGGTTTTACAAGTCACCGCCGTGGGAATCTGGATTTTTACTGAGGTGCCTTTAACGGCTTCTTCCAGGCTTAGATCGAGGTTGTAACGCAGATCGGCACCCTTGCGCACGTGACTGCGGCCGCCACGGCCACCCCCACCACCAAAAATATCGCCGAAGATGTCGCCGAAAATATCGCTGAAATCGGCGGAGCCGCCACTGGTGTGACCTTCTACTCCGGCGTGCCCATATTGATCATAGCGCGCCTTTTTTTGGCTATCGGACAACACTTCAAAAGCTTCGTTCGCTTCCTTGAACGTGTCTTCAGCAGCCTTGTTATCAGGATTACGATCAGGATGATTCTTCATCGCAACCTTGCGGTAAGCCTTCTTGATGTCAGCTTCCGATGCGTCGCGGGCAACACCCAAAATGTCGTAATAGTCGCGCTTGGACATAAATCCTTTGCTCTAATCTCGTTATTCTTGAATTGGTCTTAACTAGTATTTTTGAGTTCCGTCAAATTCCCCTCAACACAAAAAAAACCAAGCCATCGAGATGGCTTAGTTTTCCAGCGTGCTGCGGATTGTATAAGGAGGCCAGCATCCCTGCTGGCAACAAACACACACAATTATTTGTCTTCTTCCTTCACTTCTTCGAACTCGGCATCGACGGCATCATCGTTAGGAGATGCTGCAGCGGCGTCAGCGCCACCGGCATTCGGATTGGCCTGTTGCTTGGCATTCAGCTTCTGTGACAGGTTGCCGTAGGCTTCGGACAAGTCTTTCGTCTTTGCCTCAATCGCGTCGAGATCCCCCGCTTTGACTGCGTCCTCAAGGGCGCTAATCGCACTATTAATAGTAGTTGTTTCGGCTTCGGTAACCTTGTCACCCGCTTCCTTCAGTGACTTCTTCGTGGCATGTATCAGACCATCGGCCGAATTGCGCGCGGTAATCAGCTGCTCGAATTTCTTGTCATCAGCTGAGTGAGCCTCGGCGTCTTTGATCATCTTCTCGATCTCTGCATCCGACAGTCCGCTGGAAGCCTTGATCACGATGGACTGTTCCTTGCCTGTTGCCTTGTCTTTTGCTGACACGTTCAGAATACCGTTCGCGTCCAGATCAAAGGCCACTTCGATTTGCGGCATGCCGCGTGCCGATGGCGGGATATCACTCAGGTCGAAGCGACCGAGGGATTTGTTCTGCGACGCTTGCTTGCGCTCGCCCTGCACAACGTGAATTGTAACTGCAGTCTGGTTGTCATCTGCGGTAGAGAATACCTGTGTCTTCTTGGTTGGGATCGTGGTGTTCTTCTCGATCAAGGTGCTTGCCACGCCGCCCAATGTCTCGATACCGAGTGACAAAGGTGTCACGTCCAGCAGCAATACATCATTCACTTCGCCTGACAATACTGCGGCTTGAATTGCCGCACCAACCGCAACAGCTTCATCCGGATTCACGTCACGACGTGCTTCCTTGCCGAAGAATGCCGCTACTTTCTTTTGCACCATCGGCATGCGGGTCTGACCACCGACGAGGATGATATCGTTGATCTTGGAAACGTCCAGATCGGCGTCAGCCAGTGCTGTCTTCAACGGACCCATGGTCTTGTCGACGAGATCTTCGACCAGAGATTCAAATTTTGCGCGTGTCAGTTTCTGCACCAGGTGTTTCGGGCCGCTGGCATCAGCGGTGATATAGGGCAGATTGATTTCCGTCTGCTGCGCGGATGACAGTTCGATCTTCGCTTTCTCTGCCGCCTCTTTCAGGCGCTGCAGGGCGAGCGGATCGTTGTGCAAATCCATGCCGGAATCTTTCTTGAATTGTTCTGCGAGATATTCGATCAGGCGCAAGTCAAAGTCTTCACCGCCGAGGAACGTATCCCCGTTCGTGGAAAGTACTTCAAATGTATGTTCGCCATCAGTCTCGGCAATCTCGATGATTGAAATATCGAACGTACCACCACCGAGGTCATACACCGCGATAACAGAGTCACCGCCTTTCCTGTCCATACCGTAGGCGAGTGCGGCTGCGGTTGGCTCATTGATGATGCGCTTGATCTCAAGACCGGCAATACGACCGGCATCTTTGGTGGCCTGACGCTGTGCATCATTAAAGTAAGCTGGCACCGTAACAACGGCTTCCTTGACCTCTTCACCGAGGTAGTCTTCCGCCGTCTTCTTCATTTTCTTCAGCACTTGTGCGGAGATCTGGGGCGGGGACATTTTCTCGCCATTGATCTCTACCCAGGCATCACCATTGTCCGCCTTGACAATTTTGTATGGCACCATCTTGATGTCTTTCTGGACAACGTCGTCCTTGAACTGACGACCAATCAAACGCTTGATCGCGAACAAGGTTTTGGTGGGATTGGTGACAGCCTGACGCTTGGCCGGCTGACCAACCAGAACTTCGCCATCATTGGCATAAGCAACGATGGATGGCGTGGTGCGATCGCCTTCTGCGTTTTCAATGACCTTCGCTTCGCCACCGTCCATGACGGCAACACATGAGTTGGTGGTACCCAGGTCAATTCCAATAATCTTAGCCATTCTTACAATCTCCGATCGCTAAATGATCCGTATGTTTTCAATATTGGCCCGATCCAGTGCATTTCAAGGATCGAACCCCTAATTCCTGCAAATTCGTGTGGATATTTCCCGGTGGCAGGGAAAGGGCACCTGCAACCACTTTATTTAGAGCCTTTTTTGCATCTCTTTATTCTGCATCTCTTTATTTTGAAACCAGCACCATGGCGGGTCGAATCACCCGGCCGTGCAGCGTATAGCCTTTCTGCATCACGGCAATCACGGTGTTTGGCTCCACGTCCGGATTCTCCTGCAGCGAAATCGCCTGATGTTTTTGCGGATCAAAGGGCTCGCCTAATGGGTCAATGGGCTCAATATTGAAGCGCTTGAAGCAGTCCTCGAAGCTCTTTCTGGTGAGATCAACTCCGGCATAAATGGCCTTCACGGTCGCATCCTCGTTGGCGCTGGCTGATTCCAGGGCGCGTTCGAGATTGTCCATCACCGCCAACAGCTCACTGCTGAAACGCTCCTGACCGTATTTGTGCGCCTTCTCAATATCCTGTTCGGTGCGCCGGCGCAGGTTTTGCATTTCGGCCTGCACGCGCAAGTAATCGTTCTTCGCCTGCTGCCTGGCTAACTCGGCTTCTGCGAGCCGGGTCAGGAGTTGCGCCACATCCAGGGCATCGAAATCCGCCTCGGGATTGGCGCCATCGTCGGATGCTTCCTGCATAGTTTCGCTGCTGGCAGCTGGTTCCTGGTTCAGTGGTTCATCTGGCTGATCTGAAGTCTGCTTGGCCATGCCTGCCTCTGGTGTTGTTTGGCAACTGGCCATCAATTGCTGACCAATTGCTGCCCAATTGCTGGTTGCTACTCAAGGCGCACCGGCATCGACCCGGTTGCCAATGGGCATTTGACTGACAGCTATATGGGGTCGTAGAACCTCGTTTCAAGCATCCTTTAGTAGCTTTTAATTGGTCAGAGCCAGAGCGGTTCTACCTGCAACCGGAGCAGGTAGCCGGGCAGAGGCCGCTGACTAATTTCAGTGCTATTTCCAGCAACCATCACCTATACTTTGCCCCCATGCTGCGCCAACTTTCCATCAAGAATTACGCCACTGTCGACTCTCTGGATATCGAATTTCGTGCTGGTATGTCTGTCATCACCGGGGAAACCGGCGCGGGCAAATCCATCATTCTAGGCGCACTCGGGCTGACACTGGGTGACCGGGCCGATAAAGCCATCGTCCGTACCGGGGCAGACAAGGCCGACATCTGTGCCGAGTTTGATACGACAGGAATTCCTGACGCCAGCAATTGGCTGGAACAACACGATCTAAACGACAATTCGAACGCTTGTCTGCTACGCCGCGTGGTTGGCAGCGACGGCCGCTCCAAGGGCTACATCAATGGCTCTCCAGTGACCATGGCAAATCTGCAGGAACTGGGCGAGATGCTGATCGATATTCACAGTCAGCACGAACACCAGTCGCTGCTGCATCGCCGCACCCACCAGCGCCTGTTGGATGAATTCGGTGTAAAACCTCAATTGCTGGATGACTTGCACGCCAATTTCAAACAATGGCAGCAGAATTTCCAGCGCATGGAATTATTGCAGGATCGCTCAGAGGAACATTCCGCCCAGACCCAGTTGCTGTCCTACCAGCTCATCGAACTGGACGACATGGCTATAGGCACGAATGAAGCGGATGCGTTGGAGGCGGAGTTCAAGATTCTGAACAATGCCGATGAGTCCATCGCTTCTGTGCAGTCTGCGCTCGCACTGTGCGCAGACAATGACGAGCAGAACCTGAGTTCGATGTTAAATCAGACGCTCAGCATCCTCTCTGCATTGCCGGACACAGACACGCGCATCAACAGCATTCGCACTCTGCTGGAAACAGCCAACATCCAGATCGAGGAAGCGCTGGCGGATTTGCGTGCATTCAACGATGAATTTGAGGCAGACCCGCTCCGCCTCGAACAGGTCAACGCCCGCCTGAGCGCATTGCATGCACTGGCACGCAAGCACAAGGTGAAGCCAGCTGAACTCGCTACTATCACCGCCACGCTGCGCCAGCAATTAAGCGAACTGGAAAACAGCGATGAGGAACTCGCCAGACTCTCGCAACTGGATGCGGAGCTGCGTAAGCAGTACAAGGTATTGGCCAAAGAAGTGACTGGTCAGCGCCAAACTGGTGCGAAGAAACTCGCGCAACGCGTAAACGCCCAACTCAAGAATCTCGGCATGCCGAATGCGACTCTGGAAGTGCAGCTCAGCAACACCGATGCAACTGAGCCCGCCATGCATGGCAATGAATGGGTCGAGTTTCTGGTGAGCACCAATCCCGGACAGACTCCGAAACCGCTGATCAAGATTGCCTCGGGCGGTGAACTGTCCCGCATCAGTCTGGCCATCCAGGTCATTACCGCACAAACCTCACACACACCGAGCCTGGTGTTTGACGAAGTCGATGTCGGTATCGGTGGAGGAGTAGCGCGCACAGTAGGTGAACTGATGCGCGAGCTGGGCAAGACCACGCAGATTTTGTGCGTCACGCATCAGGCGCAAGTGGCCGGACAGGGACATCATCATTTATTCGTCAGCAAGAGCAGTGACAAGAAGTCGACCTTGACCCACATCGTCGCCTTGACGGACCAGGAAAAAGTGCGCGAGGTGGCGCGCATGCTGGGTGGTGAAGAACTCAGCGAGGAATCGCTGGCCCATGCGCAACAGATGGTGGCGTCGAACTAAAATCGATTATTGCTGGCAGTGCTTGCAGACGCCGTACAGATACATACTATGATCGACTATCTTGAAGCCATATTTCTTCGCAATCTTTTCCTGTTGCTCTTCGATCAATTCATCGTAGAACTCTTCGACTGAACCACAGCTGTTGCACACGATGTGATCGTGATGTTCAACCGAGGTCAGTTCGAACACGGAGTGACCACCCTCGAAATGGTGGCGCATCACGAGCCCGGCGGCCTCAAATTGCGTGAGTACGCGATAGACGGTGGCAAGCCCCACGTCCTCATCCGCCTCAATCAAGGCCTTGTACACGTCTTCAGCGCTCAGATGCTTGGTCGCGGAACCTTCCAGAATTTGCAGAATCTTGACTCTGGGCAGGGTTACCTTGAGCCCGGCATTGCGTAGTTCCTGATTCTCGGTAGTCATAATATGCTCACAGGGCTGCGCGGGTTAATTATCGGGGTGAGTGCAAGGCCGCTGCTGCAAACACGCGAACTACTGCGAAATTCGGCAGTTTGCCTGCCGAACAAGGTAGGGTATTATGCCTGCTCCGCGATCTTTATTAAAGTTTGGGCTTAGAAAAGAAAGCATTCATAGAACGCATTCATAAAGAAAGTGATTGGAAAAGAACCATAACCATGACATCAAGCACAAGCTTACTCAAGACGCTCGGCACGACTCTGCTGCTTTCGCTGCTAACTGCATGTAGTGGTATTGGCTCTTTGGAATTCCCGGGTGTGTACAAGATTTCCATTCCGCAAGGCAATATCATCACTCAGGAAATGGTGGATCAATTGCGTCCGGGCATGACCAAGCCCCAGGTAATTTTCGTGATGGGCACGCCACTGGTGCGCGATCCCTTCCATCAGGATCGCTGGGATTACATCTACAGCTTCCAGCCCGGTGGCGGCATTCGCGGGCAAGAGCGCGTCACTATAAATTTTGTCGATGATCAACTGGTAAGCTTCACGGGTGATTTCGTGCCCAGCACCGCAAGCGATAACCAGGCTCTCATCGAGACACCTGCAAGCCAGGATTCTGTCAACTAGTCCTCAGAATTCCCAGCGCAGACCCACCTCGATTGCACGCCCTGCAGCAGGCGCAACATCTTTCAGTAATGAGGTGTGGTGCCGGATAGTTTCATCCAGCAAGTTTGAACCTTTCAAAAACAGAAAGGCTTCGTCGTCGCCAAGATCCAGATGATAGTCCGCATAGAAACCAATCAGTACGTAGCCATCGGTATCGGTTTCGTGGATAGTGGTTTTATTCTGGTCAGCAAAACTGCTTATGCGAAGCTTCGCCTGCCAGTGTGTGTGTGAATGGCGCAATTCCGCACCGTAACTGAGCGGAGGAATCTGCGGGACATTGCCAGCACTGTTGAATTTCGCACGCACATAATCACTGAACAGACCCAGCTCGGTCAGATGCGCACCGCTTTGTAGCAATGGCACACTCAGTTCTGCTTCGAAGCCGCTGAATACCGCATCCTGCTGCTCATAGCGGGAAATCTCGATGTCATCCACAAACTGGTCGGTGTCATTCAAATAAATAAAATCACCGATGTCGTTGTAATAGAGCGTGATCTCACCAGTTACCGCGCCGAGATGTTTGCGCAGTGCCAGTTCGATATTGGTGGATTGCTCTTGGTCAGCATTCGGGTTGCCTATTTCGAGCCGTTGCGTCGCTGCGTGCGCAACCAACGCAGTTATATCCTGCGGGTTACACGCGCTGTCGATATTGGAAAAACGCTCCTCTACTGTGGCAGAGCGCTGGGAATGGGCGAGCGACATCACCAGATTGGTGTCGTCGCGAACACGCCAGATTGAGGCAGCACTGGCGCTAAAGTTGGTATCCGCTTCATCACAACCACCACGGGTCTGCTGCAATGATTGTCGCTCACCACGCAGCCCGAATTCATAGATGCGATTATCAACTTCGATACTCTGCACTGCAAACAGGCCAAGCGTGTCGACGTCCGTTGCCGGGATAAACGCCTCTGCACCAACAGCGGAGAATTTGCGCTGGCTCACCTGCAGACCAAGCACTCCCTCGGCATCTGAACTCGTATTAAAGTGCAGCGCAAAACGTCCTTCACTGCCATCCTGTTCGAAGACCGTACCGATTTCACCATTGCCTTCCACTTCACTGTGCTGGTACTCGACATGACTGATCCTGCCATGTATTTCATTGAAGACGCCAAGATCTGTGAGTGCCAACCTGGTCTCAAAATCAACTCGCTCCTGTTCCATAACCAAGCGTATACCGTCTTCAGCTTCCTCGAGTTCCTCATCCTCATGCTCTTCATCTGCGTGCTCATGCTGCGCATGGGCGGCAGCGGGTATGCCGTAGTTGTTATCCAGTTTGTTCACAGCCAATCCAACATAACCCTGCTCCAGCATCCAGGATGCTCCCAGAGTTTTCGCTTCGGCCTTCATGCTGGAATTGTCCAGACGACCACGACTATCCAGGAGTTGCTCCAGCGCTTCGCTGTCATCTACATCAACGTTGTCCGGATTGATTGCGAAGCCATTGATCTCTACATCATTGCTGTCGCGGCGCACACCATCCACATGCCATGCCAACCGGCCGGCGGCACCTTCCAATTTCATAACATGTACTTGCTGATCAGAAGCACTGTCGTGGCGCGTCTCCAGCAAACCGTCAATTCCATCTGGCAGGGTCGTCGGGATGCGATTATCGATCACATTCACAACGCCGCCGATGGCGCCATTGCCATATAACAAAGTTGCTGGACCACGCAGCACTTCGATACGTTCTGCCAGAGCGGGCTCCAGGCTGTTGGCATGATCGGCGCTAACCGAGGAGGCATCGATATTGCCAATGCCGCCCTGTAATACCTGCGCCCGATTTGCTCCCTGCCCCCGGATCACGGGTGAACCAACCCCTGCTCCAAACGATGCCGTCGTCACACCAATCTGATCCTGCAAGGTATCACCCAGCGTGGCGCCAATGCGCTCACGCAAAGCTTCGCCGAGCAGCACATTGACAGGCAGCGTTGTGTCTGCCTGGCTGCGATGCAAGGTTGAGGTGACGATGATTTCTTCCAGGGCTGAATTGTTGTGGTCAAGTTCAACAGCATCGGCGTCAGCTGCGTGAACAGAATTATTGGCCACACCCAGGGAAATTCCCAAAAATATGAGTTTCCGGTACATAAATACGCTCTCTTTCTTTATTCATTTGATTACGAGTCCATCAGTGCTGATGCCGCGATTTGAAAATCGAGGCACTCGCAACAGATCGGTGGGTTGGAGCAATGAACTCGATCAGAGCAGGTGGAGCGCGGGCCCGAAAGGCAGGTAAGACAGGAGTGACGATATGGTATTGCGGCGCCACATAAGAGACAGCAGATCTGGCGAGGTCAAAATCAAATGAACTGCTGGCAATGGCGTGATCAGACGAATTTACCTTGAGGCATATATCGCAATCGAACTGACGCTGTAAGTCACCATCATGGCTGTGCAGCAGGGTAGCGCTTTGCGCGAATACCAGAAAGAAGCACAGCAACAGACGAACTGGTATCAGCCTGAAGCGTTGCACCGCTGCCTTGTATTTAAGTTTTGTGGAAAGAAAACTGAACATGCATCACTCAGGAGTGTCGATCGCAATCTACCCAACTAGACCATTGCGTGTCAATATTATTTCAAGGGCCTCGAAATTTCTTGTTTTCGCTTGTCAGCTGATTACTAAAGCAACTCAGTAAATTGCGTCAGCAGATAAAAGTTGCCATGTTACGGGCGGTCAGGATTTTGCTTTGACAACGCGTTTTAATCGAGCCTGTTTCGGGTCCAGTAGTAACGGTCGGTAAATTTCAACGCGGTCCCGGCTTTGCAAAACATACTCTCTCGGTGTCGGTCGTATTTTCCCATCCAGCAATTTCGAAAAAATGCCCATCGCATTTTTGGCTGGATCAATATCGTCGAATTTCTGCTGGATGCCAGACAGGAGCACGGCTTCATAGGCGGTAGTGCCCAAGGGAACGCTGACAGCAATGATCAATTGTTTTGCGGGAGTGGCGTAGGCCACTTCCACAGCAATCAATTCGACGTCTTCATCAGATTCAATCATTTGATTTCTAATTTTCACTATTTGTATACGACACCAGCACGAGCCACCAGCGCGTCCACCAGACTGTTGGCCGAACTGCTGAACAGTTTCTCGGCAGCAAATTCCACCAATCCGGTTTTAAATTCGAACTCCATGTTGAGGACGACTTTACAGGCGGTGTCAGTCAAGGCCGTAAAAGTCCAGCAGGCATGAAATGCCGCAAAATTGCCCTCCACGAGTTGCAGCTCTATCTGCGTCGGTCGGGTGAGCGTATTGCGTGTGGTGAAGCGATGACTGATACCAGCCTTGGCCAGACACAATTCGCCCACCAGTTCGGTATCAGTGCGGCTGAGCACAGTGGCCGATTTGCAACCCTGCATAAATCTTGGGTACTGCTCGACATCATTTACGAGATCAAACATCTGGTTGGCCGAATAGCCCACCAGAGCGCTACGTTCCAGCTTCACCATGCTCTGATAATCACTGTGTAATTCTCATTGATCATTAACCGAAGTAAATCTGGCTCACCGTGCTAATGAACACTGCCAACAATACCAGCGGAATTATAGCGCCCATGGACAGGTTGATATATTTCTGCAACAGAGATTCCCGGGAATGCCCCAACTGGATTGGGCTGGGTGCGCCGACCCATGGCGATTTCCGCCAACATCACCGGATAACAAATGAACGCGACCAAAAATAGATACGCGACCAGAAAGGCAGCTCCGCCATTGCTGGATGCCATAACGGGAAATGCCACGAGGTTTTCGAGACCAATCGCGGAGCCCGCAGCAACCAGGATATAGCCCAATTTCGAACTAAACTGCCCTCTTTCCTCAGACATGGAAATCCACTTTATTATCAACGTGTTATCTTATTATTGGACGGTTGCAGCAGGAGCCTGAACCGGTGGCATTACCCTAGTACAAAGCGTCTCCAATTGCACCTGCCAGCCAAACAAAATCCCGCTCACCAACACATACCAGCTATAATCGCGTCCCATGGCAAAATCCAAATCTGCAAAACTTCCTGATACAACCATCGTCGTAAACAAAAAAGCCAAACACGACTATTTTATCGAGGACAAATTCGAAGCTGGCATCGCCTTGTTGGGATGGGAAGTGAAATCCATGCGCCAGAAAAAAGTGCAGCTGATCGACAGCTATGTGCTGATCAAGGAAGGCGAGGCCATCTTGCTCGGCTGTAACGTGACGCCACTGGACACCGCCAGCACACACGTTATCTGCGAACCCGACCGCACCAAAAAATTGCTGCTGCACAGTAAAGAGCTGTCAAGGTTGTGGATTGCCACCCAACAGAAGGGCCACACCTGTGTTGCCACGAAGATGTACTGGAAGGGTCATCTGATAAAAGTGCAGATCGCACTGGCGAAGGGCAAACAGGATCATGACAAACGTGTTACGGTGAAAGACCGGGAATGGGCGGTGAACAAGCAACGCATCGTGCGCGCGCACAACCGCTAGATGAGAGCGCCTTTCTTTCAGGACATCATTTTTCTAAGGCACCATTTTTCCAAGGCCCTCTTTGTTGCCTGGCTAACTTTTTATCAAGGCAACAGGCGATTCGTCGCAATAGCGATGCCCGAACCCTCAATCTGCAATGCCCCGCGTTCACGAAAACGCCGCGCCGACTCCGGATCTATGGTGTTATTGCGCGTCCCCAGCCAGCCGGGATAACTGGGATACCAGACAATACGATTGAGATTCACTTGATCTGCTGCAACGGGTATTTCACGGAATAATCCAATCACTTTCACGCCGAATGCTGGCTCCCAGGTTACCCAGGCCTCCTCACTCAGACGCACGGCTGCGTTCACATCAGCAGGTCCGTATTGCTCCTCGCGATGCACATAGAACCCGGCCTCAGTTGGAATATTCAAACCATCCACCAGGTATACCGGCTCAAACATTCGGGTGACGACAGCAGTCACTCCGCTGTGCGCACCCAGCACGCGATCCAATGCGGCAATTTCCGGTGCCGCACCATCCGGCCATGCAAGCATCAACCCAATCTGATTCGACGCCAATCCAGCAAACGGCGCAGCGTCAGGTTTTTCCACAGGCAGCCAGATCGCAAACACTTTTTCCTCAGGTTCCAGAATCGTAGTGAGCACATCACGCTGCAAGCTCTGCACGAGTGCATCGGTGGCAATATCAGCATCTATTATGGAGTAGCTGAACGTGTAGCTCAGCGGCCCCTGATCCGACAGTGAAATTTGCGCCTGCCCCAGTACCGGCAGACACAGGCACAGACACGCAGTAGCCATAATCAATCGAACTGCACTCAAGCGTGATCGCATTATTCATTCCTCAATTCATTACTCAAGTCATTACTCTAAATGACCAATGATTGCGCCCACTATGCAGAATCCAGCCGGTCTATTGCAACAGCAATCAGACGCAATTTGGCCCTGCATAGTTGATTATTCGAGTATTGTCTCCATATGGAGGTTGCGCGCGTCACGGAGAGCCACCAGCTCCACGAGCCGGGCGCAACAGGGCAGCACAGCTATACTCCGCGACGTATGCTACACTGCCCGAACATCATTGGGGGCGCTTTGGATTCGACGCCGGTATCAACACCAAAGGTGCATGTCGAGAGGGTAGTAACTCTCGTAAATCAATTACTGCAACTTAATAGTTGCCAACGACGATACGTACGCTCTAGCAGCTTAATTGCTTGCTAGCGATTGCCTCAGGGATGCCTGTAAACCGGAGTTTTGCAATCGTCATCTAGAACAGGATCGCTGTGCGGTGCGTCTGGCGCCAAGCAGCTAAAAAACACCAGACTCGCCCTATTCGCCCTGCCCGTCGGGTAGATGCGGGCTAACTCAATAGACGAAGCTAAACATGTAGATCCGATGGCCGCGAACTGACGGACGGGGGTTCAAATCCCCCCGCCTCCACCAATTACCGATCCAACCACATCCACCGAAGTCTTTAATGCCCTGTTATACAGGGCATTTTTCTATATAATACATCCATCTCAGTCCACACAAATCCATCAAGATACCAAAATTACGCTGGTACTTTTGTTGGTAGTTTGCAAGCCTTCAAATGAGATACCAACAATTGGGGTGTAAATTCATATGCAGAAATTAACTGCTTTAGCAGTAAAGCAGGCTAAGGCAAAAGATAAGAACTACAGCCTGGCTGATGGCGGCGGACTTTACTTGCTTGTTAAGGCCCAAGGAAAATATTGGCGCTATAACTATCGATTTGGGGGCAAACAGAAAACGCTGGCTATCGGCGTTTACCCGGATAAAAGTCTTGCGGGCGCGCGCCTGTCACACCAGTCTGCGAGGGAGAAACTAAACAACGGCATTGACCCCTCGGAAATCAGAAAAGTTGAGAAGATCACAAAAAACCTGACAGCATCCGACCTTTTTGATTGCGTAGCGCGAGAATGGTTTAACCAGAAGATACTGGACAAGTCAGCAAGTCACCAAGCGAGGACCTTACGCATTCTTGAGAAAGACCTATTCCCTGTTATCGGAAGCCGACCTGCCTCGAATATTACAGCGCTAGAGCTCACTGCGGT